>OJOH01001049.1_pt1 | contig 13884 bp, 13 predicted proteins | sample 1598201 | NCBI WGS metagenome assembly OJOH01 (sample SAMN03922462, study PRJEB24848) | human gut metagenome | isolation source: stool sample | host: Homo sapiens | place: Germany | collected 2009-11 | reverse complement strand
GAATGGGGTGGCCGATGTGCGCCATGTGGACCCGGATCTGGTGGGTGCGCCCGGTCTCCAGTCGGCACTCCACATACGTATAGCCGGGGAACCGCTCCAGCACGGACCAGTGGGTCACCGCGCTCCGGCCGCCCGCCACCACCGCCATCTTCTTCCGGTCCGCCGGGTGGCGGCCGATGGGGGCGTCCACCGTGCCGCTGTCCTCCCGGAGATTCCCGATCACGATGCACCGGTAAATCCGGGCCAGGGTGTGGTCCTGAAGCTGGGCGGAGAGCTTCTGGTGGGCAGCATCGTTTTTCGCCGCGATGATGAGGCCGGAGGTGTCCCGGTCGATCCGGTGGACGATGCCGGGCCGCAGCTCCCCCCCGATGCCGGAGAGGGAGTCCCCGCAGTGGTGGAGCAGGGCGTTGACCAGCGTGCCGTCCGGGTGGCCGGGGGCCGGGTGGACCACCAGCCCCTTGGGCTTGTTCACCACGATCACGTCGCTGTCCTCGTACACCACATCCAGGGGGATGTCCTGGGGCGCCACGTCCACCGGCTCCGGGTCCGGCAGGGTAACGGACACGGCCTCTCCCCCGCCCAGGCGGTAGTTTTTCGCCAGGGGCTTTCCGGCAGCGGTGACCCGCCCCTCCTCGCACAGCCGGGCGGCGGCGGAGCGGGTCACGTCCGGCAGCTGCCCGGCCAGCCAGCCGTCCAGCCGGGTGCCGGTGTCCTCAGGATTCACTTGGAGCGTCCGCGTCTCCATGGGCCTTGCCTCTCTTGTCGTATTTCTCGTAGAACCATAGGTAATAGATTACCGCCAGCACGGCGCCGCACACCACGCAGATGTCCGCCACGTTGAACACCGGGTAGGAGGGCCAGAACTCCAGGTGGAACATGTCCACCACGTACCCCAGCCGCACCCGGTCGATGATGTTCCCCACGCCGCCGGACAGAATCAGGAATCCCGCCGCCACCCCCAGGGGGTGCCGGACGATCCGGCGGAGCAGGACCACCGCCACCGCGATCACAATGACGGAGGTGACCGCCACCAGCAGCCAGCGCATACCGGAGAAGCTGGACCAGGCCGCCCCGTAGTTGTGGACGGTCCGCAGCTCTACCAGCCCGGGCAGAAAGGGCTGGGCCTCCCCCAGGGGGATGTTGACGGTGACATAGTGCTTCACCCACTGGTCCAGGCCCAGCAGGGCCAGGGACAGCGCGGCGCAAAGGGCATACAGCATAGTTTTCTCCTCAAATCAGATAGGTTTTCACCACCGGCACCCGCCGGAGGACCAGCCATACCAGAAAGCCGCCCCCGAAGGCCGCGGCCGCCAGCACCGGCACGCCCCAGACGGGCGGCAGCGTCCCGGCGGAGAGGCCCCTGCCCGCCAGGAAGTCCAGGAAGAACAGGTGCGTCAAGTAGATGCAGAAAGACGCCTTGGAGACGGTCTCCGCCATGGGCCAGCGGTCCCGGTCCTGCCACCGGGCGGCGCAAAAGCCGTACAGCCCCGCCGCCTGCAAACAGACGCCGGGGGCGCTCCCCTGGAGGAACACCTGATACAGCGCCCCGGTTTTGACGGAGGCCGCCAGCGTCAGGCCGAAGGTCAGCGCCGTGCCCGCCAAATACAGCCAGACAAAGGTCCGGGGCCTGTGGCGGGGCGCCTCCTGAGTCAGGACATCGCCCAGCACACCATAGCCCACGGCGCACCAGGTCAGGTTGATGGGGTACTGGGCAGGGATGCCGCCGACGAGGGACAGGGGCGGGAAGAATTTCAGCGTGGGGGCCAGACACCCCAGCACGAACCAGATCCCCAGAGCGTAGTTCAGCAGCCGCCGGTCCGCCGCCGCCACAAGGCGGCGGGTCAGGGGCAGCACCGCGTACACCAGCAGAATGATGTGGAGGTAATAGAGATGGTTCTTGTGATGGAACAGCACCAGATTCAGCGCCGCCTGCCGGAGGGCCGTCCGCTCCAGCACGCCCGCAGCGCGCCAGCCCCGCAGCAGCTCCACCCCCTCATAGGCTGCGGCCCAGAAAAGCAGGGCCGCCAGGATGCGGGGGATGTACTTCGTCCACACCCGCCGGACGGTGACCTCCTTTTCCGGCGGCAGCAGCAGCGCGCCGCTGCACAGGAAGAACACCGGCACCGCGCTGCGCAGCAGGCAGTTCCAGAACAGGGCGGAGGTCCACCCAAAGGACCCCGGCGCTCCCGCAAAGCCCCCGGCGGCGGAGGCATGGATCAGCAGCGTGCCGAAGATGGCAGCGGTCTTGGCCGCGTCCACCGGCACGCTGCGGCGCTGTGTCAGCGTCTGCATCCGACCATCTCCCTCATTGGACAGATCGAGCTTGCCGACAACAGTGTACACGGTTTGGCAGAAAAAAGCAACCGCCGCTTCACGCCCTCCTGCGGCGCCGCCACAGGAGCCAGATAACGCCGGAGAGGGCCGTCAGCGCCCCACCCGCCGCCAGGGACAGCCAGAAGCGCCCGCTCCCCGGCTGCCACAGCGCGCCGCCCAGCACGGTGGCGCAGGCAATCCGGGGCAGGCCGCCCAGCAGCCCGGCGGAGAGATACGTGCCGTAGGGCGTGCCGGAGGCCCCTAGATAGAGGCTCACCACGTCCCCCGGCGATGCCCCCGCCAGCCGCAGCAGAAAGACGGACAGCCACGGGTTCTCCGCCTGGGCCCGGCAGACGCCCGCCACCCGGGGAATCCGCTCCGCCAGGGCCTCCAGTCCCCCCTGCTCCCGCCGCCCCAGGAAAAAGGGGATGGTCTGGGCCACCCCGGTGCCGCAGAGGTTCACCGCCAGCGCCAGGGGGAAGGGAAACAGCAGTCCCCCCGCCGCCGTGAGGGCGGACATGGGAAAGCAGACGGAGAGGCTCTTGAGGGCGTACAGCCCCACCAGGAACGACGCCGCCAGAACCGTCTGCCGGGGGGAAAAGGCGGCGATGGCCTCCGCCGTCAACTGATGGCGGAACGGCCAGAGGGCGGCGGCGCCCGCTGCCAGCACCAGCAGCGGCGCCCCGTACCGCCAGACATGAAAGGCATGTTTTTCCATGGCCGTCCTCCCGCCCGCGTCAGATAGGGCTAGTATATGCGGCGGGCGGAAAAAGACGAAGAGGCAGCCGGAAATCCGGCTGCCTCTTTCTGCAAATAGTGACAGAATTCCCCTGGCGGTCATACAAAGGGTTCGTCCTGGGGCAGGACGTCCGTGGAAAGTTCGGACTCCCCAGTGGTCCCGGTGCCGGTCTGCCCTTCCGCTGTCTGCTGGCCGTCCTGCTCCGGCGTCTGGATGGTCCAGCCATTATCCGGCGTCGTGGGTTCTGTAGGCTCTGCGGGGACATCAGGGTCCTGGGGCTCCGTGGGCTCCACCGGCGTGGTGGGCTCGGTGGTGTCCGTTGGGATCTGGGCGCCGCCGTCGGCGGGCTCTACCGCCGGGCCCCGGAGGATCACCTTATTGCGGGACTTGTAGTCGCTGGTGGCCTCGTAAGTGGAGGAGATCAGCTTGCCGTTGGCGTCGTAGACATTGCGGTATGTCCGGTACTTGTACCCGGTGTAGGGCGTGGTCTTGACCTTCTCCGTGCCCGGCGCCAGGGTGGGGTCGTCCTCATACACCGTCTCATAGGGCGTGGTGGAGAGGTGCTCGTTGGTCATCTTCACGCTGGTGCCGTCCACATTGGTGCCCAGGATCCGGACCGTCAGGTAATTGTTTTCATAGATGGTGACGATCTTGATGGGGTACAGGGAGTTGTTGGTGAACTTGTAGTCCGGCCCGCCCCAGGACACCGTGGCGTCCATGCCCGCGGTGATATAGGCGGGGACGTAGCGGTGGGCGTACCGCTCCGTGATCTCCAGGTTGGACCGCAGGCAGGCCAGGTACAGCGTGGAGGAAGTCTGGCAGATGCCGCCGCCGATCTCGTCCACCGTCTCCCCCTGGACATAGGCGGGAGCCGCCTGATAGCCCCGGGCGGCGGTCCGCTGGCCCACCACGTCATTGTAGGAGAACACGTCGCCGCTGTTCATCACATACTCGTTGATGGATGCGGCGGACAGCTTCACATTGGACCGGCGGGCGGAGGTGCCGCCCACATGGGTGCGGGCCTCGCCCAGCACGTCCCGGAACAGCACCTGCTCCAGCTCCTCCGCCGTGACGGCGGGCAGCTCCACCTGGGCGGGGACGGTGACGGTCTCGCCGGGCGCGGCTGCGTCCAGCAGCCGCTGGGCCTCGTCCACATCGAAGTCCGCTCCGGCCTCCTCCGGTACGATGGCGCCCGTCTCCTTGTCATAGGAGGCGTTCTTCACCACGCCGGAGCAATCGTCGTAGATCTCCTGGGCGGTGAGGGTCTTGGCGGGAAGGATCCGAGCGTTGTTCACAAACACGCTGGCCGCCGCGCCATTGCCGCTGCCAGTCCATCTTTCCTGTGCAGTCCGCGCAAGATCTGCGGCGGACACGGACAGTCCGTTCAGGGCTTTTGTGATTTCGACGGCATCCTCCGTCACCTCGTAGGAGGCGTCCTGGGCCTCCCGGGAGAACTGCTCACTGAGCTGTTCCATTTTTACCTGGAAGATATCCTCCTCCGGCTCCAGCACGACGCCCAGTTGTCCATCTGCTCCGACCAGGCAGGCAAGATACTCCCAGCCCTTGACAAAAAAGCTGCTCCGGCCCTGCACGGCATCAAATGCGGATTGGGCACTGACCTCATAGTCCAGTTCCTCTGTGATGCCCAGCTCCCGATAGGTGCATACGGCGTCGGGGTCTGCGCCGTACAGCATATCTCCCTCCGGCGCGGATTCCCCATCCCCGGTCTCATCGGCCAGCGGTAAATAAAACTCTACGGTTTCCTCCGGAATCTCCTGCCGTAGCCGCTCCGCGGCCTGCTCCGCTGTGAGGCCTGCCACGTCCACACCATTGATGGTGGTGTTAGGGTAAAATATATCCTGGGAATTGGCATAGGCGCACAGGCCCACATAGGCGGCAAGCAATACCGCCACAATAACTCCTATGATAATTATCGGCTTTTTGCCGCCGGTTTTCAGCCGCTTCGGCGCGGTGGCTTCGTTCGTATTCGGTTCCATGAAGCCCCTCCTGTTGTTCTGTCGGATCGCCCAGACAAGCCGTGCTGTCCTAGCTTATGCATTCAGGATTTTATTTTAGCACGTTTTTTCTGGAAAATGGATTACAATCCCGTAACAATCAGAAGTTTCAGGCCTCTTTCCGACGCTGTTTCGGAATGCGGAGCGTCAGAACGATTTCGTCCTCTGTCTCCTCCCGCTCCGTCCGGGCGTCCACACCTGCGTCCCGAATCAGCCGCAGCCCCCGGTCCACACTGTTCAAAAACAATCGCACGTCCTTGATGATGTACGTCCGCCGTCCTGCGGGCGGCGCGGTCTGGAGGGCTGCCAGCCGCCGCTCTACATACTGCTCCGTCTGGGCCACATTCCAGTGCTTTGCCGCCGCCTGGCGCAGGGCGGTCAGCCGCTCGCCCTCGTCCTCCAGCCGCAGCAGGCAGCGGGCGTGACGCTCCGTCAATCCGTGTTCCACCAGCAGCGCCCGGCAGGCCGGGGACAGCCGCAGCAGCCGCAGCTTGTTGGCCAGAGCCGAGGGGGACATGCCCAGCTGGGCCGCCACCGCCTCCTGGGTCATGCCCGTCTGGTGGAGAAAGGCGGCGATGGCCTCCGCCTCCTCCAGGTAATGCAGATCCTTGCGCTGCAAATTCTCCACAAGGGCCAGCAGGGCGGAGGCCCGCCCGTCCACCTCCGCCTCCAGGCAGGGGACGGTCTCCAGACCCGCCAGCACGGCTGCCCGCAGCCGCCGCTCCCCCGCCACCAGCTCCCAGCCCGCCGCGGTCCGCCGCACCGTCAGGGGCTGGAGGATACCGTGGCGGCGGATGGATTCCGCCAACTCCCGGAGCCCCGTCTCCTCAAAGGTCCGCCGGGGCTGCATGGGATTGGGGCGGATTTCCGCCGCCGGGAGCCACAGCACCTTCCGTTCCGGCCTGTCCATGGGACCACCTCCGTTTCATTTCCTTTATTTTACAGGTCCTGTCCCAAAAAGGCAGGGGGAATCTGTCGAGGCGTCCCCCACTCCGCAGGAAAAGCGGCCGCCCATTGGGCGGCCGCCATGCGAACACTGCATATTCCATTACCGGGACGGTTCCTCCGCCAGGCGCGCTTCGTAGGCCGCCTGATCCGCCCGGCCGGGCCTGGTGGCCCGCAGGGCCTTCACGATCAGGGCCGTGGTGGCCTGGAGGAACACCGGAGAAAAGGCCACCGGAAACAGCACGTCTCCGGGGAAATAGGCCTCGGCCAGCACCGCCCCAGCGCTGATGTTCCGCATCCCGGCGTTGAGGGCGACAGTCTGCACTGTGGGGAAGTCCAGCTTCAACAGCCGCCCCGCCCAATACCCCAGGAAAAAGCCCAACAGGCACAGGAAGAACACCACGATCATCACCCGCACCAGGGTCGGTGTCAGGTTCCGGAGGAAGGGCGCGCAGCCGGTGGCATTGGCCGTGATGATGAGCAGCAGGGCCGCCTTGGCGGGCAGGGACAGCTTCGGCTTCAGCGTGACCGCCACGGCACCCTTTGTCAGCTGGTACAGCACCATGGCTACCAGAGCCGGAAGCGCCACCATCAGCAGCAGGTCCCGCATCATGCCCCAGGTGTCCAGCTCCACCACCGAGCCCACCAGCAGCTTCATGGTCAGGGGGATCACCACCGGGGAGAGGAGTGTATCCAGCAGCACCACCGAGAGGCACAGGGCGGTATTGCCCCGACTCATGCCCACCCACATAAGGGACGCCACACCGGTGGGCACTGCATACTCCAGCACCAGCCCGATGGTAAACAGCGGCGCGTCCGGAAAGCACAGCGTCCCCAGGCCCAGGGTAATGAGGGGCATCACCACGTGGAGCAGGCCGAAAATCACCGCCACCGGCAGAGGGTGGCGGACCACCTGCGCCAGCTCCCGGAAGCCGCCGCCCAGGCTGTTGGAAAAGGTCATGAAGGCGAACAGCCCTACCGTCACCCCGTTCAGGTGGGAGAGCACCTCCGGAAAGGCAATGCCCAGCGCCACACAGCAGAGCACCACCGGCGCCATGTGTCCGCCCAGGAAGCCATCCAGGCGGCCGAGCGTTTTCAAATCCGATCCCCTCTTTTCCAGTTCCTGTTCAGCGGCAGAGATAGGAAAACCAGCCCTCAGCGCTCCGTGTCTCCAGGATCTCCCAGCCGTTTTCCCGCAGGCGGTCCGCCACCTCCTGCGCCCGGTCGTCGATGATGCCGGAGCAGAGGAACAGTCCGCCCGGAGCCAGCATGGGCCGCACCAGCGGAGAAAGGCCGATGATGACGTCCGCCACGATATTAGCCACCACCATCTGCCAGCCGCCGCCCAGATCCGCCCGCAGAACCGCGTCCCCCAGTACATCTCCGATCCGGACGGTGTAGGTGTCCTGCCCGATGCCGTTGAGGGCGGCGTTCTCATAGGCTACGTCCCGGCACTTGTCGTCGATATCCACCGCCGCGGCGGAGGCCGCCCCCAGCTTCAGCGCCGCGATGGAGAGGATACCGCTGCCGCAGCCCAGGTCCAGTACCCGCTCGCCGCCGCGGATGGTCTTCTCCAGCGCCGTCAGGCACAGGCGGGTGGTGGCATGACTGCCGGTGCCGAAGGTGAGGCCCGGATCCAACACCAGGGCCACCCGCCCGGCGGCAAGGCCCGCCCGGACCTTGGGGTCCTCCCGCAGCCACTCCGGCACCACCAGCAGCCGGTCTCCAATCTCCATGGGCTTGTAATACTGCTTCCAGTTGTTCTCCCAGTCGGCGTCCTCCAGGTCATCCAGGGTCATCAGCAGGGTGCCGCAGTCGTCCCGGGTCTTTTTCAGCTCCTCCAGGGCGATGCGGACCTCCCCCAGCTTGGCGAAGCCCTCGTCCCCCGCCTCCAGATAGAAGGTGATCCGGGACCGGCCCTGCATCTCCTGCCGCAAATCCTCGTCCACATAGTCCCAGTACTGCCCGTTGTTCTCCAGGAAGTCCTCGAACTCCGTCTCGTCATCGATCACCACACCGTCGATGCCCAGGGCGGAGAGCATCGTCTCCACCGGCTCCAGTCCGGTGTGGTTTGTGTCGATATGTACCTCCAGCCATTTCACAGCCGTCACCTCATCTCTCCGCCGGAGCGGAATTATATTTGATCTCCAGGGAAAAGCGCCCCTCTGAAGGGACGCTTTTCCGTCCGTCCTCACCGGCGGCTGCCCAGGAAGAACAGGGCCAGCGTGCCAGGGCCAGAGTGGTTGCCGATGACCGGCCCCACGTAGTTGATATAGATGTCCTGTACGCCGAAGCGGCGCCGCACCTCGTCCGCCACAAACTCAGCGTCTGCCTCGCAGTCCCCGTGGCTGATGAAGATGGTCTGCCCCGCCGGGTCGATGGCGCTCTCCGCCATGCGGTCCACCAGGGCCAGCAGGGACGCCTTCCGCCCCCGGGTCTTGCTGACGGGCACCAGATGGCCCGTGTCATCCACATGCAGCACCGGCTTGATGGACAGCATGGTGCCGAGCAGGGCCGCCGCAGCGCTGACCCGGCCGCCACGCTTCAGATGGTTCAGGTCATCCACGGTGAACCAGTGGCACACCTTCGCCTTGGTCTCCTCCGCAAAGACGTGGACCTGGTCGATGGTCTTCCCCTTCCGCTTTTCCTGGACGCAGAGGTATACCAGCAGCCCCTGGCCCAAAGAGGCGCTGAGCGTGTCCACCACAAAGATCTTCCGTCCGGGGTATGCCTCCCGCAGGTCATCGGCGGCGATCACCGCCGACTGGTAGGTGGTGGAGAGCGCGGAGGAAAAGGCCAGGTACAGCACGTCCCTGCCGCTATCCAGAATCTTCCGCATAGCCTCATCAAACACGCCCACGCTGATGGCGGAGGTGGTCGCCAGGGCGCCGGCGCGGAGCCGGGCATAGAAGTCCTGGAAGCCGATCTCCCGGCCGTCCAGGTAGTTGTGGTACACCCGGTCCTCCATATTCAGGCTCAGGGGCAGCACCTCCAGCTCCAGATCCGCCGCCATCCGGGCGGTCATGTCGCAGCAGCTGTCTGTCAGGATCACAAAATCATCCATGCTCAGTCCTTCTCCTTTTCCTTTTTGGCCCGTTCTTTGCTTTTGGCGTGGGCGGCGCTTGCTGCCTCCTCCCGGGCCTCCTGCCGCTGGCGCAGCAGCGTCACATACCGGCTGCTGGCCACGCCGGCGGCGTAGCTCATCAGAGCAAAGTGGATGGCCGCATCCGCCAGCTCCTCCTCCCCGGTGCGGTCCTCCATCTCATCGGCCACGGCGTTCAGCGCCTTGTTGAGACTCCCGCAGAAGGCGGCGTACCCGTCGGAGATGGGCCGGTCCCCTTGCAGCTCCTCCCGGATCAGCAGATCCATATCCCGGGTGGACATCACCCGCTTCAACACACAGATAGCGGTGAGATAGGCCAGGTGGTCCCGGTTGTATTTCTTCCCCTCCGCCCGGGGCACCAGGCCGCTCTTCGTGTAGTTGTTCACCATGGCGGCGGTGAGGCCGTCATCCTCGTCGAACCGGATCACCTGCCGGTCCATATAGCTGAGCACCTGGTCCATATATAGGGAGAAGTCCGGCAGCTGGTCCCAGGGCACCGGGCGCTGGGTCCGCAGCCTCTCCCGCAGGGCCGTCAGATCATACATGCGGATACACTCCTTCCGCCGTGCGGCACGGCTTTTATTCAGAGGTAGTATACCACGCAAATCTGATTTTGTAAATCACGTTTTCCAGGGTCCGGTATTGCATTTTCTGTTAGCAGTTATTTTCCCACACAGAATCGGGAAAAAATGTGGGAGACAATCTCCTCCTTCGCCGTGCGGCCTGTCAGCTCTCCCAGCGCGTCCAGGGCCTCCTCCGCGTCTGTGAGCACCGCATCCGGGGTCATTCCGGTCTCCAGGGCCTCCAAAGCCCGGCGGACTGCGTCCAGGGCCCGGCGGGCGGCGTCTTCCTGCCGCCGGTCGGTCAGCAGGCTGCCCGCCTCCCCCGGGTCCCCGGCGGGAAACAGGGCTGCTACGGCGTTTCCCAGGTCCTCCAGTCCCTCGCCAGTGACGGAGGACAGGGACACCACGGCGGCAGGCGGGGCCAGGGGGCCCTCTCCGGCGGGAAAGACCGCCCCAGCCGTCCGCAGCCCCCCCGCCATATCCCGCTTAGTGAACACCAGGAGCCAAGGAACTCCGCACCGGGCCACATCCGCCAGCAGAGATCCCTCTTCCGGGTCCTCCGGCACCGCACCATCCACCACCGCCAGCACCAGCTCCGCGGAGGCGATGGCTCTCCGGCTCCGCTCCACCCCCAGCTGTTCCACCGGGTCCTCCGTGGCCCGGATGCCGGCGGTATCGATGAGCCGCAGCAGGACCCCGCCGCAGAGTACGGACTCCTCCACCGTGTCCCGGGTGGTGCCGGGGATGTCGGTGACGATGGCCCGCTCATACCCCGCCAGGGCGTTGAGCAGCGAAGACTTGCCCGCGTTGGGCCGGCCCACAATAGCCGTGCGGACGCCGGATTTCAGTACCTGTCCCCGGCGGCAGGTGTCCAGCAGCCGCTCCAGCCGCCCAGCGGCGGACCGGAGGGCAGCGGCGATCTCCTCCGGCCGCACATCCTGAATGTCCTCGTCCGGGTAGTCCACCACCGCGTAAAACCGGGAGGTGACTTCCAGCAGCTCCTCCTGGACCGGCTCCAGCACCCGGCGCAGGCCGCCGTCCAGCTGGGCGGCGGCGTTTCTGGCCGCGGCGGCGGTCTCCGCGTCGATCAGGTCCACCACCGCCTCCGCCTGGGTCAGGTCCATCCGGCCGTTCAAAAACGCCCGCTTGGTGAACTCCCCCGCCTGGGCCTGCCGGGCCCCGGCAGCGAAGAGGGCAGACAGCAGCTCCCGCAGCACCACGGGGGAGCCGTGGCAGTGAAACTCTGCGCAGTCCTCCCCGGTGTAGCTGCCCGGCCCCGGGAACCGCACCGCAAGGCCCCGGTCAATGACCCGGCCCGCCCGGTCCAGCATCTCTCCGAACACCATTTTCCGGGGCTCCTGGGCGGCAAAGGGACGGCCGCCAGCCGCCCGGAACACCCGCCCGCACAGGGCGAAGCACCCGTCTCCCGACACCCGGACGATTCCGATGGCGGTGGCGGCGCTTCCGGTGGCGATTGCCGCGATCACATCCATCTGCCTCACGCTCCCTTCCCGCGGGGACGGTTCTCCTCGCCCCAGATGCACATAGCGTCCAAAATGGGGATGAGGGACCGCCCCCGCTCCGAAAGGCTGTACTCCACCTTGGGGGGAATCTGGGGATACTCCTCCCGCTGCACCAGGCCGTCCGCCTCCAGCTCCTTCAGGGAGAGGCTCAGCGTCTTGTGGGAGATGGTCCCCAGGCGCCGCTTCAGCTCGTTGTACCGCAGAACGCTGTACTCCGCCAGCCAGTAGAGAATAATCATCTTGTACTTACCGCTCACCAGGGACATGGTGTAGCCGAAGCCCGTCTCTTCAATCCCGGTGCCCGCCGTGATGCATGGCTCCATTTTATGCTCTCCTTTTGGTTAGTATCTTACACCGATGTGCGTACTTTACAAACAGAGAATATCATAGGATACTGGGGACATCAAGAAAAAAGGAGCCATTCTGATGTCAAAGCAGATTCTGATTCTCAACGGCAGCCCCCGCATCCACGGAAACACTGCGGCGCTGATCGACGCGTTTACTGCCGGAGCGGAGGCGGCGGGCCACACCGTTGCCCGGTTCGATCTGGCCGCTCTGGACATCCACGGCTGCCGGGGCTGCCTGGGCGGCGGAAGGGATCCCCGGCACCCCTGTGTCCAGCGGGACGGCATGGACGCCGTGTATCCGGCCTACATGGCCGCGGATGTGGTGGTGCTGGCCTCGCCCATGTATTACTGGAGCATCTCCGGACAACTGAGATGCGCCTTTGACCGGCTGTTCGCGGTGGCGGAACTGGGCCCCGATCTGGCAAATCCGGTCAAGGACGCGGTGCTTCTGATAGCGGCGGAAGGCGACACGGAGGAGAATTTCGCCCCGGTGCGGGCCTATTACAAGGCGCTGCTGGACTGCCTGGGCTGGAAGGATGCGGGCATTGTATACGCCGGCGGGAACATGGCCGTCGGGGATATCCAGGCCCATCCGGAGCAGCTGGAGGCCGCCCGGCAACTGGGCGCGGCGCTGTGACCGCCCCGCAGTTGTCCTGACGAGAACGAGGACGGGCGCTGGGGCCTCCTTGTGTTTTCGGGTACGCGGTGATATAATGCAGCCATCAAAACCAAATGCCGTTGGAAATCATGATGCCGCCCGCCGGTTCTGCTTTCACGACTGACAGCCGCGCCGAACGAGCCACAAAGATACAGAAAAGGAGGAATACAGCATGAAAGCGCACGTTTTTGCGCTCTGTCTGTCGCTGTCCCTGTGCCTGGGGTTGCCCCTGCCCGCGTTGGCCTTTGCCAGCCCCTTCACTGATGTGCAGGAGACCTCCCCCTACTATGATGCCATTCTGTGGGCCGCAGAAACCGGCGTCACCAACGGCACCACAGCGTCCACCTTCTCCCCCGATGCGCCCTGTACCCGGGCCCAGCTGGCCGTGTTCCTATGGCGGGCGGCCGGCGAGCCGAAACCCGCGCTGGCAGAACAGCAGTTCATGGATGTGACGGATCCCAGCGCCTACTACTACGGAGCCGTCCAGTGGGCTGCAGAGAAGGATATGTGGGGATTCGGGACCTTTGCGCCCCATGCGGTGTGTACCCGGCTGGACGCGGTATTCTTCCTGTGGCGCGCCGCCGGCAGCCCGGATATGGAAGGAGAATTTCCCTTTGCCGACGTCCCCTTCGGGGACGGAGACGGACACGGACAGCCCCTCTACTGGTATGCTGACCAGGCGGTGTTGTGGGCGGTGGAGAACGGCGTCGCCAGCGGCACCACGGAGACCACATTCTCCCCGGGCACTCCCTGTACCCGGGGCCAGATCGCCACATTCCTGTATCGGGCCGCTCAGGCAGAGACTTCCGCGAAGTAGGGAACGATGAACTGCAGGCAACGAAAAAAGGCGGCGGCTGCCTCTGGCAGCCGCCGTCTTTCGTCAAAAGCGTCCGGGTACACGATGCGCCCGGACGCTTCCAGTTGACAGGGAATGGAACAGGATGGAGACCTCGTTATTTGATCCGCTCGCCGGCGGCTTCCTTGGCCTTGATCTCCTTCACAGCATCCTTGTGAGAGAGGTTGACACGGCCCTTCTCGTCAATGTCGGTGACCTTCACCCACATCATGTCGCCCACCTTGCAGGCGTCCTCCACCTTCTCGATCCGGTGGTCCGCCAGCTTGGAGATGTGGACCAGTCCGTCCTTGCCGGGGGCCAGTTCCACGAAGGCGCCGAAGGTCATCAGCCGCACCACGCGGCCGTAGTACAGCGCGCCCACCTCCGGGACGAACACGATGTCGTCGATGCACTTCTTGGCGGCGTCGCAGCTGGCGGCGTCCACGCCGGCGATGAAGATGGAGCCGTCGTCGTTGATGTCGATCTTGGCGCCGGTGTCGGCCACGATCTTCTGGATGACCTTGCCGCCGGAGCCGATGACCTCCCGGATCTTGGAGGGATCAATGTGCATGGTCAGCATCTTGGGCGCGTACTTGCTGACCTCCTTGCGGGGCTCGGAGATGGCGGGCAGCATGATCTGATCCAGGATCTCGCACCGGGCGTCATAGGTGATGTCCAGGGCCTCCTTGATGATCTCCATGGTGAGGCCGTCGTTCTTCAGGTCCATCTGGATGGCGGTGATGCCCTTCTTGGTACCGCCCACCTTGAAGTCCATCTCGCCGTGGAAATCCTCCACGCCCTGGATGTCGATGAAGGTGGTGAAGGAGCCGTCGTCGTCCTGGA
>OJOH01001042.1_pt1 | contig 14022 bp, 10 predicted proteins | sample 1598201 | NCBI WGS metagenome assembly OJOH01 (sample SAMN03922462, study PRJEB24848) | human gut metagenome | isolation source: stool sample | host: Homo sapiens | place: Germany | collected 2009-11 | reverse complement strand
CCCTGGGGGTGGATGTGGTGGTGACGGACCACCATGAGTGTAAGGAAAACCTGCCCCCCGCGTGCGCCGTGGTGGATCCCCGCCGCACCGACTGCCCTTACCCCTTCAAGGGACTGGCCGGGGTGGGGGTGGCCCTGAAGCTGGCCATGGCGGTGGCCGGACCGGAGCGGGCGGAGCGGATCTTTCTGGAGTATGCCGACCTGGCCGCAATTGGAACAGTGGCCGATGTGATGCCCATGACCGGCGAAAACCGCACCATCGTTCAGACCGGGCTGTCCGCCCTGGCCCATCCCCGGCGGCTGGGCCTTGCCCGGCTGATCCAGGAGGCAGGGCTGGGGGACAGGCCTCTCACCTCGGTGTCTGTGGGCTATACGCTGGCGCCCCGGATCAACGCGGCAGGCCGGATGGGAAAGGCCGGTCTGGCCGCCGAGCTGCTCCTCACCCGGGACCCGGACCGGGCATCGGAGTTGGCCCGGGAGCTGTGTGAGCTGAACCGGGAGCGTCAGGCCGTGGAGGGGGAGATCTTTCAAGACTCCGTCCGGCGGCTGGAGGAGAGGCCCCAGGAGGGGGTCATCCTGCTGGCGGACGAGGGCTGGCACCAGGGGGTGGTGGGCATCGTGGCATCCCGCCTGGCGGAGAAGTACGGCTGCCCCACGTTTATGGTGTGCCTGGACCAGGGGGTGGGGAAGGGCTCCTGCCGCTCCTGGGGCGGGATCAACCTATTCCGGCTTCTGGCCCAGTGCGGCGATCTGCTGGAGGGCTTTGGGGGCCATGCCCTGGCTGCCGGCTTCACCGTGCGGGAGGAGAGGATCCCGGAGCTGTCTGCCCGGCTGCGCCGGCTGGTGCTGGAGGAGCGCCAGGGGGAGGAACTGGCCACAGTGCTGGAGGCGGACGCGGCGGTGTTACCCCAGGAGCTCACGGTGGAGGCGGTGGAGCAGCTGGACTGGCTGGAGCCCTGCGGCACCGGAAATCCCAGACCGGTGCTGGTCCTCACCGGAGCCCATGTGCTCAGCGCCGCTCAGGTGGGCCGGGGCCGGCATCTGAAGCTGCGGCTGGAGGCCAGAGGGGTCCCGCTGGACGCCATTTTCTTCTCCGCCGACGGCGGAGAACTGGGCCTGACCGCCGGCTGCCGGGTGGATGTGGCCTTCTATCCCCAGATCAACGAGTTCCGGGGACTGCGCTCGGTCCAGCTTCAGGTGGTGGACCTGCGCCGGGCCATGACTCGGGCCCAGCTGGAGCAGTCTATTTATGAAAAATACCGGCGGGGGGACCTCCTCACGCCGCTGGAGGCCCAGTCCCTGCTGCCCACCCGGGCGGAATTTGTCTGCCTGTGGCGGTATCTGAAGCGCCAGAGCGCCGGACAGCCCATCCTCCGGGACACAGTCCCCCGCATCGCCCGGGGAGCCGCCCGCTCCGGCGGGCAGCCGGAGCTGCCCACCCATACCCTGGTGTGCCTGGAGGTGATGGAGGAGCGGGGGCTGCTCACGCTGGTCCGGCAGTCCGAGCAGCTGGAGATCACTCTGCACCAGCTGGAGCACAAGGTGGATCTGAACGCCTCGGAGATCCTGAAACGGCTGCGGAAGGCCACGCTGGAGGATTAGGGGCCAGGAGTTAGGAAAGAGGAAATGGCTGTCCTGGCTCCCGCCCGATCAAATTCCTCATTCCTAATTTCTAATTCGTGAGAAGGTGATCGAATGGATCCGATTTTAGAGCGCTATCAGGCCCTTGAGGACAAGGTGGCCGCCTATACGCCCAATTTAGATACCAAGCGGCTGTTCGACGCATTTACCTATGCGGACGCGGAGCACCACGGGCAGCTGCGCAAGAGCGGCGAGCCCTATATCATCCATCCCCTGGCAGTGGCCGACATTGTGGCCGATCTGGGGCTGGATGTGGACTCGGTCATTGCCGCCCTGCTCCACGACTGCATCGAAGATACCGACGCCACCCATGAGGAGATTGCCAAAAAATTCGGCAAGTCGGTGGCGGAGCTGGTGGAGGGGGTCACCAAGCTGACCCGGGTGCAGTATGTCTCCAAGGAAGAGGAGCAGATGGAGAACCTGCGCAAGATGCTCATGGCCATGGCCCACGACATCCGGGTGATCCTCATCAAGATCTGCGACCGGCTGCACAATATGCGCACCATGGAGTATCAGTCCCCCCGGAAGCAGCGGGAGAAATCTCTGGAGACCATGGAGATCTACGCGCCGCTGGCGCACCGCTTGGGTATGCAGAAGCTGAAGTGGGAGCTGGAGGACCTCTCCCTGCGCTATCTGGACCCTGTGGGCTATAAGGAGATCGAGGATGAGATGTCCGCCCGCTCCGCCGCCCACGAGGAGTTCCTGGCCTCCATCCAGCTGCGCATCCAGCAGCGGATGGAACAGGAGGGCATCCGCTGCAAGGTGTATGGCCGGGTGAAGCATACCTACTCCATCTACCGGAAAATGTTCGCCCAGAACAAGACGCTGGACGAGATCTTCGACCTGTACGCCTTCCGGGTGATCGTGGACGACATCCCGGAGTGCTACAACGTGCTGGGCTGCATCCACGATATGTTCAAGCCGGTGCTGGGCCGGTTCAAGGACTACATCGGCACGCCCAAGCCCAATATGTACCAGTCCCTCCACACCACGGTCATTGGCCGGGAGGGCATTCCCTTCGAGGTGCAGATCCGTACCTGGGAGATGCACCAGACCGCGGAGTACGGCATCGCGGCCCACTGGAAGTACAAGCAGGGGATGGCAAACAAGAAGCTGGGCAGCGAGGTGGACTTTGAATGGGTCCGCAAGCTGCTGGAGAGCCAGCAGGACACCGACGCGGAGGAATTTGTCCGCACCCTGAAGGTGGATATGTTCTCCGACGAGGTGTTCGTCTTTACCCCCAACGGGGACGTCAAGAGCCTGCCCGCCGGAGCCACCCCCATCGATTTTGCCTACAACATCCACTCTGCTGTGGGCAACAGCATGGTGGGGGCCCGGGTGAACGGGCGGATGGTGCCCTATGACACCCACCTGAAAAACGGCGACATTGTGGAGGTGCTCACCTCCAAGGCGGCCAAGGGCCCCAGCCGGGACTGGCTCAAGATCGCAAAGAGCAACGAGGCCCGGAACAAGATCCGCCAGTGGTTCAAGCGGGAGCGCCGGGAGGAGAACATCGCCACCGGCCGGGCTCTGTTCGAGTCGGAGCTGAAGCACGCCAAGATCCCGCTGAGCTCCGTCACGGCGGAGGATGTGCTGCCCAGCATCCTGCGGAAGGTCCGCTTCGGCACGCTGGACGAGCTGTACGCCTCCATCGGCTACGGCGGCACCACCGCCGTGAAGAGCGTAGCCCGCATCAAGGACGAGCTGCTGCGCCTGGGGCGGCTGAAGGCGGAGAAGGCCGCGGCCTCATCCCGCACGACGGCGGAGAGCATTATCGTCCCCGGTACCGCCGCCCCGGTGGACGTCAGCCAGCTGAAGGGCTCCAATAAACACACCGACTCGGGCATCATCGTGGAGGGGTTGGGCAACTGCCTGGTGAAGTTTGCCAAGTGCTGCACCCCCGTCCCCGGCGATCCGGTGATCGGGTTCATCACCCGGGGCTACGGGGTATCTGTCCACCGGGCGGACTGTCCCAACGCCGCACCGGAGAACCGCAAGCCGGAGGAGGCCGCCCGCTGGGTGCGGGTGTCCTGGGTGGACAGCAAGCTGCCCAACTACCGCACCGCCCTGGAGGTGGCCTCCAAGGACCGGGATAATCTGACCTTGGACGTGGCTATGGCCCTGTCGGCGGCCAAGGTAAAGGTCACCGCCCTGTCAGCCCGCTCCATGCCGGACGGACACGCCATCCTTCGCATCGAGGTGGAGGTGCGGGACAAGGAGGAGCTGGCCTCGGTCATCAATAAGCTGAACAATATCCAGGGAGTCTATCATGTAGCCCGGCTGACCGGGAAGTAAAGGCTGCGCGGTGCCTGTCCGCGCCTGTCATATATCATCTGTGCTGTGAGGTCGAACTTTATGAGAGCAGTTGTTACCCGGGTGTCCTCCGCCTCCGTCACCATTGATGGGGCGGTGCGGGGCGCCATTGAAAAGGGCTATCTGGTCCTACTGGGAGTCGGTCCCCAGGATACGGAAGCTGTGTGCGACAAGCTGGCTGAGAAGATCTGCAATCTGCGGGTCTTTGAGGATGAAAACAGAAAAATGAACCTGAATTTGGAGCAGGTAGGGGGCGCTTTTCTGGTGGTGAGCCAGTTTACCCTCTACGCCGATACCAAGAGCCGCCGTCCCGGCTTCACTGGGGCGGCCAAGCCCGATGTGGCCATCCCCCTCTATGAGCGCTTCATGGACCAGTGCCGCCAGCGGGGCTTCCGGGTGGAGCAAGGGGAGTTCGGGGCGGATATGCAGGTGGCATCGGTCAACGACGGGCCGGTTACCATCCTGTTTGAATTATAAATTAGAAGTTAGGAATTAGGAATTGGATAAAAGCGGTCTGGATTCCGCTTTCATCTTGTGAGCCGTGACAGCGCAAAGCGCCGGTTTTTCATCGTCCCGCCGCAGGCGGGACGCCATATTCCCAATTTATCATTCCGAATTCCTGATTTCTGACACACGTGAGGAGGACAAAACATGAAGGTGAACGTTATGCAAGTGGGGCCCATCGGCACCAACTGTTACATTTTGAAGGACGAGACCACCGGCAAGGCCGCCGTCATCGATCCCGGGGACGAGGCGGAGCGGATCCTGGCCGCCCTGAAGGAGGACGGGGCGGAGGTGACCCATATCCTGCTCACCCACGGCCACTATGACCACACCACCGCCGTCCCGGAGCTGGAGAAGGCCCTGCCCCAGGCGGCCATCTATATCCATCATGCCGACGCCAACGGGGCGGGCAACACGCTGTTTCCCCTGGCGGGACAGGTGGATGGGCTGAACTTCTATGACGAGGGAGACCACATCCCGGTGGGCTCCCTTGACGTTCAGGTCCTCCACACCCCGGGGCACTCCAAGGGCTCCGTTACGCTGAAGGTGGGGGATGTGCTGTTCACCGGAGACACCCTGTTCTGCGGCTCCTGCGGCCGCACGGATCTGCGGGGGGGCAGCTATGAGGAGATCATGGCCTCTCTGAAGCGGCTGGGCCAGCTGGAGGGGGACTATCATGTCTGCCCCGGACACGACCGGACCTCCACGCTGGAGCGGGAGCGGCAGTACAACCCCTTCCTGCGGGAGGCCCTGGGACAGCGGAGCTGAGGAAGGAACTGCGATGAAATTAGTGCTAAAGGGGCACGACGAGCGATATGTTGTGGAACAGGGGATGCTGAACCTGTTCCCCGGTGAGCGGCCCGTCTATGAGCCAATCGGCCCGGAGGACAACGCCTGGGCCAAGGTCTCCCTTGAGGAGGAGGCGGACCGCTGCGCCGTGGAGGTGGAGCTGTCCTGGCGGGGAATGGCGGCCACCCACCGGCTGGACGCCCCCCTGGCGGGGGATGAATTTCAGCGGGAGGGCCTGCGCCGCCGGGCCATCGGCCGGTGCTTCTTCCTGGCCGCCTGTGAGGCCACCGGCAAGACGCCTCCCTGGGGGATGCTCACCGGCGTGCGCCCGGTGAAGCTGCCCACCCGGGAGATGGCCGCCGGAGCCACCCCGGAACAGGCCAGGGCCAGCCTGGAGCGGGACTGCTATGTCTCCCCGGAGCGGGCCAAGCTGGCGGTGGACTGCGCCCAGGCCAGCCTGGACGCCCAGCGCGCCCTGAAGGAGGATGAGGTCTCTCTCTATGTGGGCATCCCCTTCTGCCCCACACGGTGCGCCTACTGCTCCTTTGTGTCCGCCGATGTGGGCCGGACGCTGAAGCTTCTGGAGCCCTATCTGGACGCCCTTCTGGAGGAGATCGGCGCCCTGGGCCGGGTCCTGGAGCGGACGGGCAGGGGGCTTCGCACCTTCTATATGGGGGGCGGTACGCCCACCACCCTGTCCGCCGGCCAGCTGGACCGGCTGCTCGCCCGGTGCCGGGAGGTCCTGCCGCTGGAGGGCTGTACTGAGTATACTGTGGAGGCCGGCCGGCCGGACACCATCGACCGGGAGAAGCTGGAGGTGCTGAAACGGCACGGCGTGGGCCGCATCTCCATCAACCCGCAGACCCTGGAGGACCATGTGCTCCGGGCCATCGGACGGAAACACGCCGCCGGGGACATCCGGGCGGCCAACGATCTGGCCCGGTCGGTGGGCTTTGACTGCATCAACATGGACCTGATCGCCGGCCTTCCCCAGGACTCCTGCGAGGGCTTCCGCCGCTCCCTGGAGGGGGTGCTGGAGATGGAGCCGGAGAACATCACTGTCCACACGCTGGCCCTGAAAAAGGGCTCTGCCCTTATGGAGCGGGGCGGGAGCCTGCCCAGCGGGGCGGAGGTGGCGGAGATGCTGGATTTCTCCCGGGAGATTTTGATACAGCGTGGTTATCGCCCGTATTATTTATACCGGCAGAAATATATGTCCGGCGCGCTGGAGAATGTGGGATGGGCCAAACCCGGGACAGAGAACCTGTACAACATCATTATGATGGAGGAGCTCCAGACGGTGGTGTCAGTGGGTGGCGGCGGAGTCACCAAGCTGGTGGACCATGCCGCCGGGCGGATCGTCCGCCTGCCCAACCCCAAGTACCCCCATGACTACCTGACCTTGCGGGAGAAGGTGCTGGCCCAGAAGGAGGAGCTGGTCCGGTTTTACGGCCCGGCGGTCCCCTGACCCCCAGCCCCATGTGAAAGGAGTGTTTTCCCATGGCATATCAATTACAGGAGATCAACCGCCGCATCCAGAGCGATGTGACAGAATTTTTGGCGGAGTGCGACGAGAACTACGCGCAGCGCGTCTCGCTGGCCGCGGATAAGATCCTGTCCAATCTGGAGGCCAGCCCCATCGTCCTGCTGTCCGGCCCCTCCGGCTCCGGCAAGACCACCACCGCCATGAAGATCGCGGAGGAGCTCCGGCGGCGGGGGGTGAACACCCACGCGGTGGCCATGGACAACTACTTCAAGACGACCAATCCCAAGACCGCGCCCCGCACCCCGGAGGGGGAGCTGGATTTTGAGTCTCCGCTCTGCCTGGACATGGAGCTGCTGGACCGCCACTTTGCTGCCCTGAGCCGGGGGGAGGAGATCCTGATCCCCAAGTATGAGTTTGTCCGCCAGATGCGCAACGACAGCCGGGGGACCCCGCTCCGCCTGGGGAAAAACGAGATTGTGGTGTTTGAAGGGATCCATGCCCTCAACGACAGCATCGCCGGCCGCCACCCGGAGGCCGCCAAGCTGTATATCTCCGCCCGCTCCAACATCAATGAGGGCTCCGTCCTCCGCTTCAAGGGGACCTGGATGCGCCTGACCCGCCGGGCGGTGCGGGATTACAACTTCCGGGGCACCGGGGTGGAGGATACCCTGGATATGTGGGCCAATGTGCGCCGCGGGGAGAAGCTGTATATCTCCCCCTTCAAGAACAAGGCGGATATTATTTTCGACTCCTCCCTCCCCTATGAGGTGTCGGTGATGAAGCACTATGCCCTTCCCCTGCTGGAGGCTGTGCCGGAGGAGAATGTCCGGCGGGGAGAGCTGCTGGAGCTGATCGACGCATTCCAGTTTTTCCAGCCCATCGACCCGGAGCTGGTGGATAAGGGCTCGCTGCTCCGGGAGTTTATCGGCGGTGGCTCCTACCACTATGTGTGAGGAATTAGGAATTAGGAGTTAGGAATTGGGGTCCGGCTGCGCCGGACAGGGCTTGAAGGCGCGCGGGGAGGGCGCGCCGAGATACTTCATTTCTGACTGAGACAGAAGGTGCTACCATGACAGAACCGATCTACAACTCCCGGGATCCCCGGTGCAAGTCCCCCTATGGGGCGGCGGCGTCGGGGACCCTGGTGCTTTTGACCCTCCGGCCGCCGCGGCAGGAGGGCTATTCCCGCGCTCTGCTCACCGCGCGGTTCGAGGCCAGGGAGGACGAGGTACGCGCCGTTCCCATGCCCTGGTCCGGACTGGATGGGGACCGGGACCTGTTCTCCTGTGTGCTGGACACTGGGGACTATGTGGGGCTGGTGTGGTACACCTTCACGCTGGAGCGGCTGGACGGGAAGAAGAGCCAGCAGCTGGGTCCCTATCAGCTGACTGTGTACGATGGCGGAGAGGAGGTCCCCGCCTGGTTCGGAGAGGGGATGACCTATCAGATCTTCCCCGACCGCTTCCGCCGTACCCGGGTCCCCAAGCCCGATGGGCTGGTGGGCGGGCGCTGGGTCCACTCCGCCTGGCAGGAGGAGCCGGAGTACCGCCCGGACCGGAACGGCGAGATCCGCAACCGGGATTTTTTCGGCGGGGACCTGCGGGGCGTGATGGAGAAGCTGGACTATCTCCACGGCCTGGGGGTGACGACCCTCTACTTCTGCCCCATCTTTGAGGCGGCAGAGAACCACCGCTATGGCACAGCGGATTACAGCCGGATCGACCCCATGCTGGGCTGTGAGGAGGACTTTTCCCAGCTCTGCCGGAAGGCCCACAGCCTGGGAATGCGGGTGATGCTGGACGGGGTGTTCAACCACACCGGCTTTGTCAGCCGCTACTTCAACGGGGACGGCTTCTACCCGGAGCCGGGAGCCCACCAGAGCCAGGACTCCCCCTGGTATTCCTGGTACAGCTTTCAGCAGTGGCCCGACCGGTATGAGAGCTGGTGGGGGATCTACACCTTGCCTGCAGTGAACGAGCACGACCCATCCTATCGGGAGTTCATCTTCGGCGGAGAGAACTCAGTGGTCCGCCGGTGGCTGCGGGCGGGGGCGGACGGCTGGCGGCTGGATGTGGCTGATGAACTGCCAGACGACTTTGTCCATGGGGTCCACGCCGCTGCCCGGGCGGAGAAGCCGGACGCAGTGGTCATCGGCGAGGTGTGGGAGGATGGCTCCACCAAGGTGGCCTACGGTGTGCGCCGCCGCCACATCCTGGGGGGGCACTGCGACGGGCTGATGAACTACCCCTTCCGCGGCGCGGCCCTGGACTACCTCCGGGGCGGGGACGCCCGGGACTTTATGGAGGCGATGGAGACCCTGCGGGAAAACTATCCCCGGTTCGCCTTCTACTCCGCGATGAACTCCCTGGGTACCCACGATACCTCCCGTATCCTCACCCTGCTGGGCGTGGGGAGCGAGTGCCGGGACCGCTCTCGGGAGTGGCGCGCCGGCTTCCGCATGGACCCGGAGCAGCGCCGCCGGGGGAAGGAGCTGCTGAAGCTGGGGGCCGTCCTGCTGTTCGCGTTCCCCGGCTCCCCCACGGTGTACTACGGGGATGAGGCGGGGATGGAGGGCTTTGAGGACCCCTTCAACCGTCGGACCTTCCCCTGGGGCCGCGAGGACCCGGAGCTGCTGGACTGGTTCACCCGCCTGGGCCATCTGCGTCAGGAGTCCGCCGCCCTGCGCCGGGGCGATATCCGCTATCGGGCGAGCGACGGGCCGCTGCTGGCCTTTACCCGCACCTGCGGGGAGGAGACGGTCCTGGCCGCATTGAACGCCGGGGATCAGGCTGCCGTCCTGCGCCTGGAGGACGGGGAGCGGGTCCAGCCGCTGCTGGGCGCGGCCCGGCTTCAGACCGCCCCCCAGGGGCAGGTCCTGACACTTCCGCCCCGGACCGGGAGTCTGCTGCGCCTGCTGGACGGCCTGGAGGAGGATCAGGCGTACGCTGATTGAAGAGAAAACGCCCCGGAGCGGCGGGATCTTCCCCGTGGCTCCGGGGCGCTTTCGCGTGGAGCGCAGCTGAAAGCGGGGGAACAGATCCCGAAAATTTTGGAAAGTCCCCGCCGGAATGTGGAATAAAACTTGACATGACACCCGGTTCCATTTACAATGATATGCAGGACAAAAGTGAAAAACTTGGGGGATGTTTTTCAGTTGTCGCAAGGAGACAGGCCGCGACACGGGCTGTTCCTTGCGGCTCCTTTTATGCTGTCTGACCCGGCGGAAGAGCTCCGCCGCCGGTGGAACACCATATTTCCGCGGCTGTGCCGCGGCGGGGAGAGGAGCGCCCCAACATTGATTCTGATTTGGAGGTGTCAAAAGCCAAATGTTACCCTATGTCATTGCGGCGGTCCTGGGCCTGGCCCTGGGCGCGGCACTGGTCTATGTGTTCGGCGTCCTGCGGGAGCGGAAGCAGGCGGACGAGGATCTGAACTCCGCCAAGAACCAGGCCAAGCAGATCGTCAACGACGCGTACAAGAGCGCGGAAAATAAGAAGCGTGAGGCCCTTCTGGAGTCGAAGGAGGAGATCCTCAAGGCCCGCAACGAGTATGAGCGGGAGGAGAAGGAGCGCCGGAGCGACCTTCAGAAGCAGGAGCGCCGGCTCCAGCAGAAGGAAGAGAACCTGGACCGCAAGACGGAAAACATGGAGCGGAAAGAGGAGCACCTGTCCAACCGCTTGGCTCGTCTGGAGGCTACCCAGGCGGAGGCTGAGCGGCTCAAGCAGGAGCAGGTGGATATGCTGGAAAAGATCTCCGGCTTCACCGCGGAGGAGGCCAAGGCCTATCTCCTCAGCCAGCTGGAGGCCGACGTGACCCATGAGTCCGCCATGAAGATCAAGGAGATCGAGGCCCGGTTCAAGGACGAGGCCGACACCAAGGCCCGCGAGATCCTCTCTTTGGCCATTCAGCGCTGCGCCGCCGACCATGTGGCCGAGGCTACGGTGTCTGTGGTGCCCCTGCCCAACGACGAGATGAAGGGCCGCATCATCGGCCGCGAGGGCCGCAATATCCGCACCCTGGAGACCCTGACCGGGGTGGACCTGATCATTGACGACACGCCGGAGGCCATCACGGTCTCCTGCTTCGACCCCGTCCGCCGGGAGATCGCCCGGCTGGCTCTGGAGAAGCTGATCCTGGACGGCCGCATCCACCCCGCCCGCATCGAGGAGATGGTGGAGAAGGCCAAGCGTGAGGTGGACGCCACCATCAAAGCCGAGGGCGAGCGCGCCATCTTTGAGACCAATGTCCACGGCCTGCACCCGGAGCTGGTCAAGCTCCTGGGCCGGATGCGCTACCGTACCAGCTATGGGCAGAACGTGCTCAACCACTCCATCGAGGTGTCCCACATCGCCGGCCTGCTGGCCGCCGAGATCGGCGCCAACGTGACCGAGGCCAAGCGCGCCGGCCTGCTCCACGACCTGGGCAAGTCCATCGACCACGAGGTGGAGGGCTCCCATGTCACCATCGGCGTGGAGCTGGCCCGGAAGTATCACGAGAGCGAGGCGGTCATCCACGCCATCCACGCCCACCACAACGATGTGGAGCCCCAGACTGTGGTGGCCTGCCTGGTCCAGGCGGCCGACGCCATCTCCGCCGCCCGCCCCGGCGCCCGGCGGGAGAATCTGGAGAACTATATCAAGCGCCTGGAGAAGCTGGAGGAGATCACCTCCTCCTTCCCCGGTGTGGAGAAGTCCTTCGCCATCCAGGCCGGCCGCGAGGTCCGCATCATGGTCAAGCCCGAGGTGGTCAGCGAGGATCAGATGGTCCTTCTGGCCCGGGACATTGCCAAGAAGATCGAGGACGAGCTGGAGTACCCCGGCCAGATCAAGGTCAATCTCCTGCGGGAGACCAAGGCCATCGAGTACGCCAAATAAAACAGAGCCAAAGGCGCCTCAAAGCGCATTTAAAAAACAGCTTCCCTGCCGCATTGCGGCAGGGAAGCTGTTTTTTGGATAGAAAGCCCGTGTGGAAACGGAGGACTCCGTTCCCACACGGGCGTCTGTGTTTCGCTAGGCGTGAAAAGAATGCCTGCCGAGCTCCGCGAGCAGGGTGGCATGATGTCCTTTGCAATGTCTGAGGCCCTCTTGCAATTTTGCTCAAAATGCTCCACGCCGCTGTGCTCTGAGGTGTCTGTGATGCAGCGGATCGCAAGAAAGGGGATGATATTGACGTAACAGACATGGGCGATGGCCGCGGTTTCCATATCCACCGTCAGGGGGACAAGTTCCGCGCAGATTTTCGCCCGGCGGTGATGGGTGATAAAGGACTCGCCCGTTGCCATCCGGCCCCAGACCACCTTTCCAACGGGGCTCATTCCGGCGACTGCGGACCGTGAAAGGCGGATCAGACCGGGATCCGCCGGAAAAGATAGAGAGTCCATCCATGGATGAAATTCAGTCAAAATATCCGGCGCGACATCGTGGTAGCAGGCTTCTGTGGAAATGACAGTGTCGAATACGTCCAGGTCCGGCGCCATGCCGCCTGCTGTTCCGGCATTGATGATCGCATCCACGCCAAACAGATCGATCAAAAGCTGTGACGCGATGGCGGCGTTCACCTTGCAGACTCCGGAGAACAGGGCGGCCACGTCTATGCCGTTGATCCGCCCCGTATAAAATTTCAGCATGGCTTTTTCGGTGACGCAGCACCCCTTGATCAGGGGGAGGAACGGGGCCAGCTCGTCATCGCCCGCGCATAGAATACCGATTTTCATGGGGTCACTCCTTCTGTGGACTTGGAAGCGGGTCCCAAACAGTGCCAGCCGCCTGGCCCTGTTCAAGTCTCCAAAATGCCGTTGACCCGGCCGAGGATCGTGCCCATACAGCGGAATTCATCCGTTTCCTTCACCAGAATATCCGTGTCAATGACATTGAGCGCCCGGAGGCGGCGCTCTCCCTGCTCGTGGAACAATGTGCGGAGATAGTAGATCCCGTTGAGGCAGAACAGTCCCATCTCATTATGCTTCGCCTGCCTTCTTTGAAGCGCCAGAATATCGTGGTTCCGGAAGACAGGCAGATACTGATCCACCTGGATCTGAAAGCAGAAGTCAGTTCCCTTGGGCAGGTCCTTGAGCGCGATGCGCACGCTGCTCACCTTTGCCTGCATCAAAAAGCCAGTGTGGATCTTTCGCACACCGGGCAGATAACAGGGGAGGGTGAGTTGATTCCCCGCTGTGGTCCGGCTGTACTCCTCATTGATGATAAGTCTTACAAGCCGCTTTCCTTCCTCGGAAAGCTCCCGGTATTTTTTGATGGCATCGACCTCTTCCCTGCTGAGGCTATGCTCATAGATTTTACTGATTTGGCTGTTGCCGAGGTAATCGGAGTACATATAGTTGGCATCGACCTCCAGCACATTGATCAGGGAAATCAAAATGTCGGGCTTCGGGGTGCTGATACCATTTTCATAGTTCGCGATGGCGGACGGTGTGACACAGATCTTCGCGGCCAGCTGTTGCCTGGTGAGGCCCATTTCCTGTCTCCTCTGCCGTAATTTATCCCCCAGACTCATGTGAGGTCCTCCTTATCAGATACTGCAATGACTGCAATCCCTATTTCGTGCCTCCAAATCTCTTGCTCACCAGAAAATATTAACAAGAAATTTGTAAAAATCGGTTGACTTTCAAGAATATTTGTTGTAAGCTAGAGATGATGTTCATGATACATGGATATATGTACTGTGAATTACATACAGTGTCATATTGTGTTATTAAAGTGTTATGGATAATACTATGTCAAAACACGGCGCTTGTCAACCCAGAAATGCGCATAATCTACCGCGGATGCGGCGAAATCATAATCGCAGAAAGGATAGTTTAGAATGATACAAGATGAGATCACAGACGTCCTGTTGCGTGCAAGGATCCCGGCAAGTACAAAAGGCTTCCTCTATATTCACGACGCGTTAGAGATCATGGATCAGGATCCCTACTATTTTTCCGGCAAGGTCTGCGCCCTGTACACAAAGATCGCCAAACAGCACGGAGCGAGCTTTTCACAGGTGGAGCGCGCGATACGGTACGCGTTTAAGAGCGCTTTGACGCATGGGGATTCTAAGTCGGTGGAGCATTATTTGGATCCCGTCAATACCCAAAACTCCAATGAACTTAAGGTCCTGTTCCTGCGTTGGAAGCAGGAGGCACAGGAGGCACATCAGACACAGAAAATTTCGTGCAACAACCTGTCAGCCTGCCGCGCTCTATTGACAGCCCCTTTACCCGGAGCGTCGATCTGTGATACACTAATCCGATACTGAAAGGGGGAATACCGATGGATCGTATCATGAAAAAAG
>OJOH01001041.1_pt1 | contig 14025 bp, 10 predicted proteins | sample 1598201 | NCBI WGS metagenome assembly OJOH01 (sample SAMN03922462, study PRJEB24848) | human gut metagenome | isolation source: stool sample | host: Homo sapiens | place: Germany | collected 2009-11 | reverse complement strand
GTGTTAGGATTATCAGCTGCATTATGTATGCCGGCTGCTTTTTCGTATGCAAATGTTGACAATGGAATGGATCGTGAATCTGTTCTATCTGTTATGCAAGGAAAAACAATCAAAGGACAAATCTTGGATGAAACAGGGGAGTCTATGATTGGAGTTTCTGTGTTGGTAAAGGGTACGACTATAGGAACCGTTACTGATTTTGATGGTAATTATACACTTGAAGTGCCTAGTGGAAAGAATATATTGGAGATTTCCTATATAGGTTATAAGACTAAAGAAATTACTATTGGTAATAATAGTCTGATAAATATAAAAATGGAACCTGATACACAGGCTTTGGATGAAGTTGTGGTAATAGGTTATGGTACTGTGAAGAAACGTGATTTGACTGGTGCGGTAGCTTCCATGAAGAATGAAGATGTGACAGTTGCCCCTACTAGTAATGTGATGGAGGCTTTACAAGGAAAAATTGCAGGTATGGATATTGTGAAGTCTAGCGGGCAGGTTGGTGAAGATGTTTCTATTTTGTTGCGTGGCTCTCGTTCTATTTATGGTAGTAATGAACCGTTATTCATTATTGATGGTATTCCTGGGAGTTATAGCCAGGTGAACCCTTCTGATATTGAGAGTGTGGATGTATTAAAAGATGCCTCTTCTACTGCTATTTATGGTTCAGCAGGAGCTAATGGCGTAGTCATTATAACAACAAAACGTGGGAAGGAAGGAAAAGCTACTGTAAACTTTGATGCATATTATGGTTTCAGTGGTTCACCTAATTATAAGCATGGTATGGTTGGAGATGAATGGGTGAATTATCAAAGAGAAGCTTATAAGTATAAGAATGGAGATTACCCTTCTGATATGTCTGCTTTATTTGGTAATCAAGATTATACGGATGCCTATAATGCTGGAAAGTGGATTGATTGGATTGATGAAGCCTCAGGTAATACAGCTACAACCCAAAAATATAGTCTTTCTGTTTCAGGGGGTAGTGAGAAGACTAAGATATTTGCTTCAACTTCTTATAATAGAGAAGAGGGTTTATTGAGTAATGACAATCTTAATAAATATTCATTGCGATTGAATATTGATCAAGAAATTTTCTCTTGGGCTAAAATGGGCTTTACTTCTAATCTAACTTATCAAGATAGAAATCAAGGAGTGAAAAATACCTTTACAAAAGGTCTTTCATCATTTCCTTTGGGAGATGCTTATGATCAAAATGGGAAAATAAATCATGAATATATTACAGGACAATATTCTCCATTAGGTGATTTTATTGAAGATCAATATGTGAATAATACTCGTTCCACTTATTTGAATGTTAGTGGTTATTTGGAACTGAGTCCAATAAAAGATTTTACTTTTACAAGCCGTATTAATGGTACGCTCAGTGATTCTCGTCAAGGACAATATTGGGGAGATCAATGTAATGCTAATAGACCTAGTTATGCAGGTTCACCTCATGCTGCTATTACTAATAAGAACGCATGGAATTATACATGGGAGAATATTCTTTCTTATAATACTACTATTGCAAAAGATCATAATATAGGTGGTTCTGTTATTACTTCTTGGAATAAGAATCAAAATGATAGTAGCTTAGCTGCAGCTAGTGGTCAGATGGTAGATCGTTGGTCATTTTGGCGATTAGCATCCGGCGCATCGCAGCATGTTGAGTCTGATTTTGCTCAAACACAGAAAATGTCATTTGCTGTTCGTTTCAATTATTCTTATAAAGGTAAGTATTTGTTTACATTCTCAAATCGTTGGGATGGTGTGTCTCAGTTCTCAGCAGGGCATAAGTGGGATAGTTTCCCTGCTGGAGCAATTGCATGGCGTATCTCTGACGAACCTTTTATGAATGTGGCAAAAAATTGGTTGAATAATTTAAAATTGCGTGTAGGATATGGTATTACAGGTAATTCGGGCGGGGTGGATGCTTATGGTACAACTACACAAGCCTATGTTTATACCGGTAATGGACTTACTTTAAATGGTCAAAACTCTTCTTTTACTCAGTATACAGGTACTTATGGTAGCAAGGATTTGGGTTGGGAAAAGTCTTATAACTGGAATGTTGGTTTGGACTATGGCATATTAAACAATCGTGTTGATGGTTCTATCGAATGGTTTAAAACAACAACAAAAGGTTTGCTCTTTAAACGTACTTTGCCTATTACTAGTGGTTTGACTGGTTGGGGATCCCCATTATCTATTTGGCAGAATATTGCTGAAACTAGTAATCAAGGTGTGGAAGTCACCATTAATTCACATAATATAAAAACCAAAGATTTTAGTTGGAATACCACACTATCTGTAACATGGAGTAAAGAGAAAATAGAAAAATTACCTGATGGTGATTTAATTTCTGAAAATTTGTTTGTAGGGCATTCTATAAAGTCCATCTATGGCTATAAATATACCGGAATTTGGGGTACAAATACTCCTCAGGATATTTTGGATGCTTATGGTGTTAAACCCGGTTTTATTCAGATTGAAACTTTGGAAAAAGATGGTGATGGTGGAGTACACAAATATAGTACAAATGACCGTCAAGTGTTGGGACATACTAATCCGGATTGGATTGTTGGCTTGAATAATACATTTACTTATAAAAATTTTGATTTGTCTGTATTTGCAATGGCTCGTTATGGTCAAACTATTAATAGTGATTTGTTGGGTTATTATACGGCAGAACAAAGTGTAACAACAAATCAGTTGGCTGGAGCGGATTATTGGACGGAAAATAACCAGGGAGCTTATTATCCTGCTCCAGGTACAGGTTCGGAACAAAGTACGGTCATCTCAGCTTTAAGAGTGCGTGATGGTTCATTCATAAAAGTGAAAAATATCACTTTAGGATATACTTTTCCAGTTAATATCTCACGTAAGGCTTTGATGGAAAAATGTCGTATCTATGCAACTGCATACAATCCGTTTATTTATGTAAAGGATAAACAGTTGAAGGGTACAGATCCAGAGACAAACGGTTCGGATGCATTCCCTACTTTTAGACAGTTTGTGTTCGGAGTTAATTTAACTTTCTAACTTTATATAGGAGATATTTAAAATGAAAAATATATTCAGAAAACTTACTTTATATTCAGTGGCTTTAGCTGCTGTATCTTTCAGCTCTTGTTCGTTGGAAGAAAATAATCCGGCAGGCTTTACCAAGGAAAATCTTGCTACTTCTATTGAAGGGTATGAAACGTTGGTTAACCAGTGTTATTTTGCTATGGAAAGATATTTCTATGGTACGGATAGTTGGATGAGTTTGACCGAAGGTGATTCAGACCTTTGGACCTATCAGGCTAATCAATCAACTTCATACACCCAATGGTTTTGGTTCTTTGCAGGAGCATCTCCTAATACCACTTATACAAATAATTGGTGGAATGGTACTTATGATGGAGTAGGCTCTTGTAATGAAGCAATTGCATTGGCCGGTTATGCACCATATAAAACGGAAGCGGAACGAAATGCTAAAGTTGCAGAAGCCCGTTTTTTGCGTGCAATCTATTATTTTAATGCGGTAGAGCAATTTGGTGGGGTCACTATGTTGACTGAACCTGAAACAACTTTGAATTATGCTCCGGAACGTACAGATACAAGAAGAGGATTCTTAAGATCACCGAACTTCTTGCCGTTCTCTTTTTCCATCCAAGCTACACCTTCCATAGCCTGAGCCATAATTTCATCATTGATTTTACGTCCATCCTCATAGTACTGAGTACATGCCTCAGTTGTGATGGTGAATCCCTGTGGTACTGGAAGACCAATTTCAGTCATCTCAGCAAGGTTAGCACCCTTACCACCGAGAAGGTTACGCATGGTCATGTTACCTTCTTTGAAGGTGTATACCCACTTGTTTGCCATTTGACAATTCCTCCTAATATTTGTTTATTGTATAAATTCGAAAAACGAATAACATGATCCGTTTTCCATAAAGCTGAGCCGTGAACACAGACTTCACGACTATGCTATACTTATTGTAACACAGAATTCGCATTTCGCAAGCATTTTTTACCATAGTTATGCCCCATGAATCACAGAGCCGGACGCAAACCATCCGTTTTGTAATCCACAGGGCAGACTTTTATTTATGCGATATTAAAATTCAAATTTTTTCTCAAAATAAGCATCCAGCTCATCGATTTTAATTCTTTCCTGCTGCATGGTGTCACGGTCACGTACGGTAACGGCTCCATCCTCTTCGGAATCAAAATCATAGGTAACACAGAATGGTGTACCGATCTCATCCTGACGGCGGTAACGCTTTCCGATCGTTCCTCTGTCATCAAACTCACAATTGTATTTCTTTGCCAGCTGGGCATATACTTTTTCCGCACCCTCATTTAACTTCTTGGATAACGGAAGCACACCGATCTTAACCGGAGCAAGTGCCGGATGGAAATGGAAAACGGTTCTTACATCCGGCTTTTCCTCTGTTCCGATATTTTCCTCATCGTATGCGGCACATAAAAATGCCAAAACCACACGGTCAGCACCAAGTGATGGCTCAATAACATAAGGAATATACTTTTCTCCCTTGGTATCATCAAAATACGTCATATCCTGACCGGACACATTCTGATGCTGTGTCAGATCGTAATCGGTACGGTCGGCAATCCCCCAGAGTTCCCCCCATCCAAACGGGAATAAGAATTCAATATCTGTCGTTCCCTTAGAATAGAAACACAGTTCCTCGGCAGAATGATCACGCAGACGCATCTCGTCTTCCTTAATTCCCAGAGATAACAGCCAGTCACGGCAGAACGCTCTCCAGTACTGGAACCACTCTAAATCGGTACCCGGCTCACAGAAAAATTCCAGCTCCATCTGCTCAAACTCTCTCGTACGGAATGTGAAGTTACCCGGTGTAATCTCGTTACGGAAAGACTTACCAATCTGTCCGATTCCAAACGGAATTTTCTTACGGGAAGTTCTCTGCACATTTTTGAAGTTAACGAAAATACCCTGTGCAGTTTCCGGACGAAGATATACGGTATTTTTTGCATCTTCCGTAACTCCCTGGAATGTCTTAAACATCAGATTAAACTGACGGATGTCTGTAAAATTATGCTTACCGCAGGAAGGACATGGAATGTTATGACTTTCGATAAAATCTACCATTTTCTCATTGGACCATCCATCTACGGATCCGTCCAACTCGATGTTATTCTCCTGTGCAAAATCTTCGATCAGCTTATCTGCACGGAAACGCTCATGACATTCTTTACAATCCATCAGCGGATCAGAAAAACCTCCCAGATGTCCGGAAGCAACCCAGGTCTGTGGGTTCATCAGGATGGCGCAGTCCACACCAACATTGTATGGGTTTTCCTGTATGAACTTCTTCCACCATGCACGCTTCACATTGTTTTTCAGTTCTACACCAAGATTTCCGTAATCCCATGTATTTGCAAGACCTCCGTAGATTTCAGATCCCGGATATACAAAACCTCTTGCTTTTGCTACCTGCACAATTTTGTCCATCGTCTTTTCCATTATGTAATCCTCACATTCTATTATGTATTTTCTGATCCGCCCAAAGGCTGGATCTGAGTTACTTATAAATTATATAGGTATATACCTGACTGAATTCGCCTGTGGCATCATCGGTACTGGTATCTTCCTCGTCAAACTGAAACTTCACTTCGGATTCCTGCTCCGTAACATCGATCAGATCGTCATCGGATACCGCTCCTGTCGTTTCCTCAATCTGTGTGCCTGCTGCCTCTGTGGCACTTTCCGTTCCCTCTGTTGTTTTTTCCGCTGCAAGAAGGGACGTTCCTTCTTTGATTGCAATGGTCTGTGCATCCACATAACTGGTATTTGTCGTGGATACATAACAGATGGTTCCTTTTACTTTTACATTTGTATTTCCACGGATTACAACCACTTTGCAGCTGGAGTCATCCAGAAATGCGCTGCTCTCACACGCTTTGATCTTTCCGTTTTTTACGGATGCAAACGATCCGTCAAAAGAATACCCTGCGGCCAGTGCTTCTGCAACACTTCCCGTATACAGTTCCATATCATTAAATTTCTGATAATCTTCGGCTGTACGGTACGCAATGGTAAGCGTTGCCTTTTTTTCTCCTGTGTCGAGTTTTTTCAGCGAAACGCTTCCCTTTCCGTTTTTCTCATTATAGGTATCTATTTCATTTTTGACATATTCTTTCAATCCGTCTTTATCATATGTCTTTTCGTCAAAATTTTCCACATCGGTAGACACGATTTTTCCATCTTTCAGTACAAAAACTGTGCTTTCATCCGCTTTGTAAGAAGTGCCGCAACCGGTAAACATTCCTACGCTAAGCAGAAATACCAGCACGATCTGACCGAATTTCTTCATGATTTCACAAATCCTCCTCTATTCACAATCCATGATATTATACACTTTTCATATTCCCATTTCAACCGAAAATCGAAAGGGACTTAAAGTCATGATGCACATAATACGCCATATATTCTTTCATAATCATCTTCAGTTCCCTTAGTACTTCCTCTGAAACGGTAAACGAGTATAATCTGGCGACAGGTGTGGATATGATATACTGCATCGTATATCGCGTGGAATCGGAAATATACATGCCCTGTACTTCCTTCGCACAGGTTCTGCAGAAGATGCCTCCCCTTTTCACCGAAAAGAAACACAGGTCTTCTTTCGCATGACAATGCATACAGGCAAACACCTGCGGTCCTTCTCCATTGATGGTTATGGCTTTTAGTTCAAACACTGCACGCACAAGTTCTTTGGAATACCTGCTGTTTTCCAGTGCACGAAACGACTGGTACAAAAGCTTAAGCATTTCCCGCTCATCATTATTTTCCTGACAATAATATTCCGCGAATTCTGCAAAGTAGAACGCAAGCGATGCTGCATCCAGATCCAAAACCAGTTCGCGAAAATAATTCTGAATATTTGCCTTGGTAACATTATAGGAATTTCTTCCCTCGAACACTTCGAATTCGCCAAAGGCAAAGGGATTTGTCGCTGCCAGCAGCTGGCTCGACGGTCGTCTGGCACCTCTGGCAAACGCTGTGATTTTTCCCCTTTCCTTTGTCAGAATCGTTATTCTTTTGTCATAATCATTGACAGGCATGGCTGTTAAAACCATGCCCATCACTATCACAGACTGACTCATACTTCTGCTGTTCCTTCTGTCCGTGACCTCCGACGCTTTCTGCGACGTCCGTCACTTCATTCCGATAAGTCAGATAATCGGTAACTTTTCCTGTTGTCCAGAATGTTTCCCAGGTTTTCTCCATTGCACCTTACCTCCATTACTATCGTCTGCAATGGCGGTAATTCTATTCCCGAAAAATATTGGAAACCCATCATCTGATCTTTATCTTTTATTCTTCCTCCCGATACCCGAAATTTTTAATCAGAAAATCACTGTCTCTCCAGTCTTTCTTCACCTTCACCCAAAGTTTTAAATTCACTTTGGCATCCAGCATTTTTTCCATCTCGTAACGCGCATTGGTTCCGATCTTTTTAAGCATCGACCCCTGCTTTCCGATAATAATTCCCTTGTGGGAATCCCGTTCACACACAATCGTTGCGTCGATATCATACATCTTTCCGCCTTTGCGCGGTTTCATCTGGTCGATGGCAACAGCAATTCCATGCGGTACTTCATCGCTTAACGCATGAAGTGCTTTTTCTCTTATGATCTCCGCACAGATCGCACGCTCCGGCTGATCGGTAATCGTATCCTCGTCATAAAACTGCGGACCATACGGAAGATACTTAAAAATAGAATCAATCACGTCATCCACATTCTGTCCGCGAAGGGCGGAAGTCGGAATAATCTCCGCGAAATCATAAATCTTGCGGTAGGTATCGATAAACTCCAGCACCTTGTCTTTTTCCACGGTATCAACTTTATTGATCACAAGAATCACAGGCGTCTGAACTTTTTTCAGCTGTTCTACAATGTGCTGTTCCCCCGCACCGATAAAATTACTCGGCTCCACCAGCCACAATACGACATCCACCTCGTTCAGTGTCTTTTCTGCAACATTTACCATATATTCACCAAGCTTATTTTTTGCTTTGTGAATTCCCGGCGTGTCAAGAAAAACGATCTGTCCACGCTCCATATCCGTATACACGGTCTGGATCCGGTTTCTGGTTGTCTGCGGCTTATTGGATGTGATTGCAATCTTCTGTCCGATCAGACGGTTCATCAACGTTGATTTTCCTACATTTGGTCTGCCGATAATTGTAACAAACCCTGACTTAAAATTTGCTGCTGTCATTTGTATCTCCTTTATCGTGCTATTCGCACAGTCCCTGAATTGAGGTAAACATACCGCTTTCTTCACGGATTGCATGCTCATTTCCCACTACACACAGACACTGATCGGAAAGGATCGAGGCGATCAGATCCGAAAGACTGCGGATATCTGCCGGTGTCGCTGTCAGTATCTCGTCACGCTCTTTCTGGATTTCCTCATAGGTCAGATGTTCCAGATAAGCAGCCATCGAACGGCTTCCCTTTGCTTCCGGGTTTAACGGTGTATCTAAAGCTCCAAACGTGCCAATGATATATTTTGTCATATCACGCTCATCCGGATCAAAGGATGCTACATATTCCGGAATTTTCTCATAGACTGCATTGGTCTTTGCCAGATTCGGGTCCCGGTAAGATACAAAATAACTGTCTCCGGTCCTAAGGAAAGAACTCATACATCCATATGCACCGCCCTTTACACGGATATTCATCCACAGATATTCATAGCTTAAAATCATTTTTAAAATCTTTAAGGTTCCGTGATATGCGTATCCATGGCTGATAAAGTTACCGGATCTTGCCACATACTGGATCTGGGAGGCGTCCGTAAATCCCTCATTTTTCTTAGAAAGCACCGGATGGATTGCAGCCTGCGCCGGTGTTCCTTCTGGAAGTTTCTTTAGATACTTCTGCATGATCGGAGAAGCTTTTTCATAAGAGCCTTCTTCTCCGGTAAAGCTGATGAGCATTCTCTTTCTGACAAATACTTTTTCTATCAGCTGCTGCAGTTTTTCGGCTACCGCCTGCGGATTCTCTTTCATCTGTTCATCCAGTCTGCGGATCATCTGATTGTATGCAATACCAAGTGTCGCATCATTATAAAATGCATAAACAGATTCGTAAGAAAGTGCACGCATTGCAGCTACCGTGTGCCCGCTGCTGCTTAAGTTCACCTGCAGTCTGGATTTCACCTGTGCAATCAGTTCCGCCAGTCGTTTGGTATCGTGCAGATCGGAACTGTTTAAAATTTCCTCTGCCAGTTTCATAGCATGCTCCAGATTGCTCTCAAGCACTTTCATGCGGATCTCAAATTTAACAGCCATCGCATCGTGATTTTTCAGATCCGGATACATGCTGACCCCACTGGTAATTCCGCCGGTATAAATATTGATGGCATTTGCAAGATCGGCATAACTGTAGGATCTGGTATTGACATATCCGAGTACCGCGCGCAGAAGTCCAAGGTACGGAACCTCCTCCTCTGCAATGTCATTGCACTCAAACATCAGAGTAATATAATCGATGCCATTTGCCGGTGCCTCATGCCGGACAACCGGAATTTCTCCCATGTTCTCCTCCTTATTGGAAAACGGCATGGCTTCTTTTTTCATATCCTCTCTGCCAAGCATCGGAATTTTCAACAGATCTTCTTCCTTTGACGGCTCTTCCTGATACTCCCGCAGATGTCTGGTCTGGGCAATCAGCGCCTGCACCTCTTCGTCACTCAATCCGGCCTTGTATGCTGCAAGTTTTTCTGCCAGTGCCTGTTCCCTGACACGGTTAAGTCCCTTCTCCGGCGCAACCACAACCACAGCACCGTGCGCGTTGTCCAGCAGATACTTCTGAATCAGATCTTCAAAATATCCGGTTTTGATCTGCTCACGTAAAAACTGTAACGTATCCAGACATTCCAGATGAATAAACGGCTTGGTATCATCAAACAGCCAGCTTTCCATACACTGCAGTCCATACAAAAGTCCCTTCGGAAACTGTCCGTAATCTGCTTCCCGGAACCGGAATTCCGCACTGTTAATTCCCGCAAGAAGGGAATCCTGATTCAGACCTTCCTTTACCAGCTTCTGTAAAGTTTCCTCGATAATCTGCACAAAACGGGTCTGATCAGACTCATCGGCATTCTTAGCGACAATGGAAAACATCGGCTGAAGCATGCCATCCTCAAAAGATCCGTAGACATCTTCCCCGATTCCCGCATCAATCAGTGCCTGGCGTACCGGTGCTCCCGGCGCACTGACAAGGACATAATCCAGTACAGAAAATGCCTGATACAATTCACGGTCAAGAACGGTTCCCACCACTTTATTGTAAGAAAGATACGTGTGCTTCTCCTCCGGTTCATCCTCTGTGATCGGATACGTTCTGCGCTCGGATACTACCGCGTCAAATGGCTTTTGCAACTGGATTTGTGAATGTACTTCCACTTCATTTGCATCATAATGGCTTAAATATTCCTCATCCAGCCAGGTGAGCCGCTCTTCTATATCCATATCTCCATACAGATAAATATAGGAGTTGCATGGGTGATAATATTTGTGATAAAACGCAAGATAATTTTCATACGTCAGTTCCGGTATTTTTTCCGGGTTTCCTCCGGAATTTTTGCTGTAGGTGTTGTCTGGAAACAGTGCTTCCATAATTGCCGTCTCAAGCACTTCATCCGGGGAGGAATATGCCCCCTTCATTTCATTGTATACAACGCCGTTGATGGTCAGCGGTGCATCTTCTGACTCCAGCTCATAGTGCCAGCCTTCCTGCATAAAAATCTCTTTATACTTTGTAATATTTGGATGGAATACCGCATCCAGATATACCTCCATCAGATTTTTAAAATCGCGCTCATTGTAACTTGCTACCGGATACAGTGTTTTTTCCGGATATGTCATTGCATTCAAAAACGTATTGAGTGACCCTTTGGCAAGCTCAATAAAAGGGTCTTTGACCGGAAATTTATCCGATCCGCAAAGCGTGGTATGCTCGATAATATGCGGAACCCCTGTCTCATCTTCCGGGGGTGTCCGAAATCCGATCGAAAACACCTTATTGTCATCTTCATTGGAAATGACACACACGCGTGCTCCGCTTTTTTTGTGTCGCAGAATATATCCCATAGATTCAATATCTGCAATCTTTCTTACTTCTATTATTTCATATGCTGACAATTTCAATTTATCCATATTTCTCATCCTTCCATTTTTATTTCAACGGAATAGTTTTATTCTTTCCGAATCGATACATCCATCTGTGGGAATGGAATTGAAATTCCATTTTCATCCAGTGCATTTTTCATCTGTTCCAGCAAACGCCACCGCACTGGCCAGTAATCTTCTGTTTTTACCCATACGCGAATGCCCATATCTACGGCACTATCCCCCAGATCCGATACAAAAATATCGACCGGTTCATCCTTTATCACTGCGGTTTCTGTCTTTACCACACCCTCAAGCACTGCTTTAACCTTTGACAAATCCGATGCATAGCCAACCCCGACGGTCAGATCAATCCGTCGCATATCCATATGGCTGTAATTGGTAATACTGCTGTTGGACAGACTTCCATTCGGAATCAGGATCAGTTTGTTATCAATGGTAAGCAGCTTGGTGTAAAAAATGGTAATCTCCTTTACAGTTCCTTCTTCCGATGAAGCATTATCCAATATATAATCGCCTACCACAAATGGTTTCAGTAACAAAATCAGAACACCACCGGCAAAATTAGAAAGGCTTCCCTGCAGTGCCAGTCCCATGGTAAGTCCTGCGGACCCCAGCACGGCAATCACAGAGCTTGTCGTCACGCCAAACTGCCCCAGAATAATCATTGCCAGCACAAAATAGAGCGCATATTTCACAAAAGAACTCAGAAAGGAAACCACACCGGCTTCTACTTTTCCGCGCTCTAAGAAACGGCGCACCATTTTCACCAGCATTTTGATCATCCGGCTGCCTACCAGAAGAATAATCACTGCAATCATCAGCTGAACGAGAAACCCCAGCAGAGATGGTGTCAGATCCTGTAAATATTTCCGGATAATTCCCGGATTTTTCGCCACTTCATTTAACACTTCACTCTCGGTGCTAAGCTGTGTCAGTTGGTCTGTTATTAAAATTCCCAATGTATTTCTCCATTTATGTCCTATAATGCCATTCTTTAAATCTCATGGATGAATAATCCACTGCGGAGTTTCGGCTCAAACCAGGTAGATTTCGGCGGCATGAGACGTCCCGCATCCGCCACAGCAAACAACTCCTGAATGGATGTCGGATACATGGCAAATGCAACCTTACAGTCCTCATGGCATCTTCTTTCTAACTCTTTCATGCCGCGTATTCCGCCGACAAAATCAATTCTTTTATCTGTCTTTGGATCACCGATTCCAAGTACCGGTGCCAAAAGTACATTCTGTAATACCGATACATCCAGTCCTTCTACCGGATCCTCCGGAACCGACTCCGGACGCATGGTACAACGATACCATTTATCAGAAAGAAACATGGAAAACTGTCCCTTTTTCACCGGTCGTACATCGTTTCCATTTTCGATTTTCTGCACATCAAAGAGTTCCTGCATTTTTGATAAAAATGCCTCTTCGGTCATATCTCCTAAATCCCGTACCACACGGTTGTAATCCATGATCATCAGTTCCTCATCCGGGAATAAAACGGAAAGGAAATAATTAAATTCTTCTTTTCCGGTATATCCCGGATGTTCTTCTCTCCGCTTAAATCCGACTTTTACCGCAGAAGCAGCTCTGTGATGTCCGTCTGCAATATAGATTTCCCCAATCTGTGCAAATGCATTCCGGATCGTCTGGATATCTTCCGGATCGGATATTACAAAAACACGGTGGCGAATACCATCTTCCGCAACAAAATCATATAAGGCATCCTGTTTCTTTGTCTTTGCCACAACCTCATTGATCACGGCATTGGCACGGTATGCCAGAAAAATCGGTCCGGTCTGTGCACTGCACGTATCTACGTGACGGATACGATCCTGTTCCTTATCCGCACGGGTATTCTCATGTTTTTTGATGACCTGATTCGCATAATCATCAATGGATGCACATGCCGCAATGCCGGTCTGTGTTCTTCCATCCATTGTCAGTTCATATATGTAATAACATTCTCTGTTATCCCGAATAAATGTGCCGTCAGCGATCCAGTCTTTTAACATCTGTGCCGCTTTGGCATATACTCTGTCATCATAGGTATCGACATCATCCGGAAACTGTGTCTCCGCACGGTCAATTGCCAGAAATGACTTTGGATTTTTTGCCACAACTTCTTTTGCTTCTTCTCTGTTATATACATCATATGGTAATGCAGCCACTGCAGATACTACATCTTCTGCCGGTCTGACACATACAAATGGTTTTATGTCTGCCATATTATCCTCCATAAATTGTGCTGGTTTCTATACCTTTCTAGTATAATGGAAAAAATACGTTTATACAAGAAAAAATATGGCGGTTCTTTCGAACCGCCATACAGCAAAATGCTTATCTTTTCCGTTATTTTACAAGGCGTACACGCAATACATCGTCAATTGCCTGCAGTTTTTTCAGCACATCATCGGTAATCTGGGAATCCACATCGATCAGTGCATATGCATAGTCACCCTTTGCCTTATTTGTCATATCTGACACATTGATATCTGCCTCTCCAAGAACGGTCGTATACTGGCCGATCATACCCTTGACATTCTTGTGCAGAATTGCAACACGTCCGGCTGTGGTACATGCTCCCATGTTGCAGTCCGGATAATTGACAGAATGGGTAATATTACCATTCTCCATGTAGTCACGAATCTCACGGACAGCCATAATTGCGCAGTTGTCTTCAGACTCTGCTGTAGATGCTCCAAGATGTGGAGTGACAATACATCCCTTTGCTCCAACGGTTGTAGTATTCGGGAAATCAGAAACATATTTCTTAATCTTTCCTGCAGCCAGCGCATCAACCATTGCCTCTTCGTCTACCAG
>OJOH01001035.1_pt1 | contig 14064 bp, 15 predicted proteins | sample 1598201 | NCBI WGS metagenome assembly OJOH01 (sample SAMN03922462, study PRJEB24848) | human gut metagenome | isolation source: stool sample | host: Homo sapiens | place: Germany | collected 2009-11 | reverse complement strand
GCACTCGCTGTTGTTATTTTAGGACTGCTTGCATTTGTAGTAATCAGAAGTGCAAGACCATTAACAGTAGAGGAGACAGAACCGGAATTGTCAGTAGAAGAAATGCTTGCAACAACCAAAGAGAACCAGCCTGCTGTTGATGACATTGATATTCAGGAGAAGTCAGAAACGAGAAAGGCAATTGAAAAATTCGTTGATGAGAATCCGGAAGCAGTGGCATTACTGCTGCGTAACTGGTTAAATGACGGATGGGATTAATAAAAGGCAGATAAAGATATAGATGTATATTGGAATGGAGTGAGAGTATGCCAAAGGCAGCAGGGAAAGATAAAGAAATGGACGGTGTTGAAAAAGCAGCGATTCTTTTGATAGCATTAGGACCGGAAAAATCAGCACAAATCTTTAAACATTTAAAAGAAGATGAAATAGAACAGCTTACGCTGGAAATTGCAAACACCAGCAGCGTATCACCACAGACCAAGGAAATGGTACTGAATGAGTTTTACGAAGTATGTCTGGCACAGCAGTACATTGCCGAAGGCGGTATTTCTTATGCAAAGGAACTGCTCGAAAAGGCGCTTGGCGAAGACAAGGCAAAGGATGTTATCAGCAAGCTGACAGCATCATTACAGGTAAGACCGTTCGAGTTTGTCAGAAAGACAGATCCGAGCCAGCTGTTAAACTTTATTCAGGACGAGCATCCGCAGACCATCGCTTTAATTCTTGCATATCTGCCGGCTTCCATGTCTTCGATGGTAGTGTCATCACTGCCACCGGAGAAACAGGCAGATGTAGCAAGAAGAATTGCACAGATGGACAGAACATCACCGGATGTTATCAAACAGGTCGAAAAAGTGCTTGAAAGAAAGCTTTCTGCACTGGTCAACCAGGATTACACAATTGTCGGCGGTGTCGATGCAATCGTAGAAATCCTCAATTCGGTTGACCGTGGAACAGAAAAACATATTATGGAAACTCTCGAAGTTGAAGAACCTGAACTTGCAGATGAAATCCGTAAGAAGATGTTCGTATTTGAGGATATTCTTTCACTGGACGACAGAGCAATCCAGCGTGTATTACGAGATGTAGACAATGCCGATCTGGCACTTGCATTAAAGGGTGCAACAGAAGAAGTACAGAATGTAATCTTAAACAACCTTTCAAAACGTCTTGCTGTTATGATTCGCGAAGATATGGACTTCATGGGACCTGTTCGTATGAAAGATGTTGAAGAAGCACAGCAGAAGATTGTAAATGTAATCAGAAAGCTTGAAGATTCAGCAGAGATTGTAATTGCAAGAGGCGGAGGTGACGAGATCGTTGTCTAATCTTTATAAACAGTGGTTTGTTCAGACGGATTCCACAAACACGCGCATCATCGATTCCAATGTGATCCTGCAGCAGCACCTGAAACAGGATCTGCCGCAGACACAGACACCGGCACAGAATGTGCAGGAAGAGGAAGGCGGATTTTCAGCCGGACTTGTGACGGGTGATCCGGGTCAGGTCATCAAAGCGGAGCCGCAGATTGATTATGAGGCAAAGGCAAAGGCAAAAGCCGAGGAGATCCTTGCGGCGGCACAGCAGAATGCCGATGCGATACTGGCACAGGCAAACGAAGATGCCGAGGAGATCCGTACATCTGCAAAGACGCAGGGGTACAAGGAGGGCAGAGCTTCGGCGGAGCAGGAGAATGAGCAGCTTCGCGTGCAGCTTGAGGAGTCCTACAGGAAAAAGCAGGGAGATCTTGACAGCGATTACAGGGACAAACGCGAACATATGGAACAGGATCTGGTGGATGTCATCGTTACCGTCTTTGAAAAAGTGTTCCATATTCAGTTTGACGACAAAAAAGAGATACTGATGCATCTGATTGAAGATGCCATTTTAAATATTGAAGACGACAAGCGGTTCCGGGTGAAGGTGGCGGAGGACAATGCACTGTTTCTGGAGAATCACAAGACCGAGATCCTGGATCGTGTGGGACATGACATTGAGCTTGAGATTGTCTCGGACGCGACGGTGGAGGGAAATGACTGTACGATAGAGACCGATTCCGGCGTGTTTAACTGCAGTCTCGGTACACAGCTTGAGAATCTGATCAAAGATATCCGGTCTTTATGTTCGTAAGGTGAGAGAATGATGACACATCAATTTGAAAAATATTTACAACTTGGAGAAAAGACCTACTTCAACCGCCTTGGAAAGGTTGTAAAGATTGTCGGACTTACGATTGAATCTGTCGGACCGGATGCAAAGTTAAACGATCTCTGCAGAATTGTCATTGACAGAGAGAAAGACCACGCGGTGATGGCGGAGGTAGTCGGATTCAGGGATAAGAGACTTTTGCTGATGCCGTTTGAAAATGTGGAAGGCATCGGGGTAGGATGTATCGTTGAGAATACCGGACATCCGCTTGGGGTGCTTGTCGGGGACGGCGTTCTGGGACACACACTGGACGGTATCGGAAGACCGACCGACGGCGGAGTCATTGAGGGCGGATGCGAATATCCGGTCGAGGCGGATCCGCCGGATCCGATGAGCCGTAAGATTATCTCGGAGGTGCTTCCGCTTGGTGTAAAGGCGGTAGACGGGCTGATTACCGTGGGAAAAGGACAGCGTATCGGAATCTTTGCGGGTTCCGGTGTCGGAAAGAGCACCCTGCTCGGTATGTTCGCCCGCAATACAAAAGCGGACATTAATGTCATTGCCCTGATCGGAGAGCGTGGCCGTGAGGTGCGCGAGTTTATCGAGAGGGATCTCGGGGAAGAGGGAATGAAGCGTTCCGTCGTCGTGGTGGCGACTTCCGATAAGCCGGCACTGATCCGTAACAAGGCTGCGAAGACGGCGACCGCAATCGCCGAATATTTCAGGGATCAGGGAAAAGATGTACTGCTTATGATGGATTCCATGACACGATTTTCCCAGGCACAAAGAGAAATCGGACTTGCATCCGGGGAACCACCGGTTACCAGAGGGTATCCGCCGAGTGTGTACGCACAGATGCCAAAACTTCTGGAACGTGCCGGTACAAATGAAAAAGGATCGATCACCGGACTATATACGGTTCTGGTAGATGGAGATGATTTTAATGAGCCAATCACGGATACGGCGCGGGGCATTCTGGATGGACATATTGTTCTCGACCGTAAGCTGGGACATAAAAACCATTATCCGGCAATTGATATTTTACAGAGTATTTCCCGTGTTATGAATTCCATCGTAACAAAGGAACATAAGGCACTTGCCGGAAAATTAAAACAGGTGCTTGCCACATACAGTGAAGCAGAGGATCTGATTAATATCGGAGCCTACAAAAACGGATCGAATCCGGATATCGATTATGCAATCCGAAAGAATAAAGAAGTAAATGAATTTCTGTGTCAGGATACGGAAGAAAAGTTTGCTTTTGATGAAGAAGTGGAACTCTTAAAAAAGGTGTTTGACGACTGATCAATGGACAGAGGTTTTAAATGGCAAAATTTGTTTATCGTATGCAGAACATACTGAACATTAAACAGAAATTGGAGACACAGGCGAAAATGACATACAGCCTGGCAAACCAGAAATATCTGGAGCAGCAGAAGATTCTGCAGGAATATATGGTGCGCAGAGTCGGATATGAGCAGCACTGGAAGAAACTGATGCAGGGAAATTTAAATCTGCAGGAAGTCGAACATGCGCGGGCAGATGTAAATGCCATGAAAACGATTGTCAGACGGCAGATGGTAGAAGTCCACAAGGCGGAAAAAGAACTGGAAGATGCCAGAAACCGCTTAAAAACCGTGATGCAGGAACGAAAGGTTCAGGAAAAATTGAGGGAAAAGGCATTTGAAGAATTTAAGCAGGAACTTGCAGAAGCAGAAACGAAAGAAATCGATGAACTTGTAAGTTATACCTATAACAAGGGTGAACAGGGAGAATGATATGGCAGACGAAAGAAACCTTGTCGACGAGGAAGACGCGGTAAAGGAAAACAGCACAAAAAATCGAAGAGAAAAGAAAAAACGGGAAAAGAAAGAAAAAAAAGAAAAAAAGAATGCCAAAGGAAACGCACCGGAACCGGGAGAAGATGAGGATGACAAGGGAGGCGGCAGGCTGATTCTTGTCCTGACAACCATTTTAATCATTGCGATATGGATGGGAATTATAGGAATTCTGATTAAAACCGATGTCGGAGGATTTGGATCAACGGTGTTATATCCGCTTTTGAAAGATGTCCCTTATGTTAATAAAATCCTCCCACAGCCGGAAGAAACGGTGGAGCAGACCGAGGGCACAGAGCATCAGTATGGGTCTTTAAGCGAGGCCATCAGCCAGATTAAAGAACTGGAAAAAGAACTCGATGAAGCCAGCAGTACAAATAAAAATGACAAAAAAAAGATCAAGGATCTGAAGGCACAGATCAAGGATCTTTCAAAATACAAAGAGGATGAGGCTGCCTTTGAAAAGGAGAAGGAAAAATACTACGAGGAGGTTGTTTTTTCCGATCAGGCACCCGATATACAGCAGTATAAGACATATTATGAGAGCATTGATCCAGAAAATGCCGAAGTCTTATACAAACAAGTGGTTGAACAGATTACCTACGATAGTCAGGTTGAAGATTACGCAAAGACATATTCCAACATGAAGCCTCAGGAGGCGGCCAGCATCTTTGATACGATGACGGACAATCTGGGGCTTGTGGCTGACATTCTCATGAATATGGGAACACAGCAGAGGGCGGATATTCTTGGCAAGATGGATGCAACGACTGCGGCGAAGCTGACAGAGATCATGGAACCTAGCAAGAAAAAGTAGGAAATCTGTAAATGACAGAAAGGAGGAACGTGTTTGACAAGTGCAAATGTATTTAATTTGAATTCTGTAAAGCAGGGTCAGGTATTAAATGCAAATGCTGCAAAAGGCAGATCAAAAGCTGAAAATCCGGATGCGGCAGGCGTGTTTGCTTCACTGATGGGCAGTAACTACTCTACAAATTTTAATATGCCGTCCGTGGATACAAAAATAAACAACAATGTATTACAGCAGACAAATGCGGCAGATAATTACGACCGGTATCAGTATCAGGATAATACCATCCGTCAGGCAGCCGGAGATGTTGTCACAGACGTGATTAACAATTCGACAGATACTTTGGATCAGTTCCAGAGTGATGTTGTCAGGACGGTGGCCGAACAATTGGGTGTTTCGGAAGATTCTGTAAAAGATATGATGGAGTCGCTGGGACTTACAGCTTTTGATCTCCTGAATCCGGAAAATCTTGCACAGCTTGCAATGCAGCTGACAGGAGAGACTTCTCCGATGGATTTACTGATGAATGACCAGTTTCAGGGGCTGATGCAGCAGATTGACCAGCTGGGAGGACAGCTTGCAAATGAGCTGGAACTTCAGCCGGCACAGATGGATGAACTAATTGCGCAGATGGATATTCTGCAGACACCGGAAACTCTGACCGATGAAGAAATGCAGATATTGAACGATGCGGCAGGACAGCAGACAACAGCAGATACTGTTTCGACAGATATTATGCCGGAGCTTGCGCAGACCGATGAGGTACAGCCGATGGATAAACAGGCGGATGTATTTCAGGAAGAACCAAAATCGGATGAAGTACGCACACAGCAGCCACAGGCACAGGATACAAAGCAGACGACAGAACAGCAGACGGATACCGGAGATGCGGATGCAGATGCGCAGACCGGAGATCAGATGAAATCGGCACAGCCGGAAAAAATGACGGCAGACCGAAGCAGTTCCGATGTGGCAAAGACACAGACGGTCGTGCAGATGCAGGATACCGCCGGGGTACCGACAGCGGATACCGTGGCAGATATAACGCCGGAGACATCTTATGTTTCCATTGATACAATGGATTTACTTGAACAGGTGGCAGAACAGATCCGCGTGAATGTTTCGGAGGGAACTTCATCGATGGAGATGCAGCTGAATCCGGAAAATCTCGGAAAAGTGTATGTAAATATTTCTTCCAAGGAAGGCGTTATTCATGCACAGCTGGCAGCTTCTAATGAAGCAGTCCGTGCAGCCCTTGAAACGCAGGTGGCAGATCTGCGGCAGAATTTAAATCAGGCAGGTGTCAAAGTTGACGCCGTAGAAGTAACCGTTGCTTCTCATGAATTCGAAAAGAATCTGGAACAGAACCAGGAGAGTGAAAAGCAGCAGGGAGAAAGACAGCAGGAGCAGTCCGGAGGCAGAAGAAGAAACTTAAATCTGTCCTCACTGGATGGATTGTCAGGACTGATGACAGAAGAAGAAACTCTTGCAGCACAAATGATGCGGGAGAATGGAAATTCCATGGATGTAACCGCATAGAAAGGAGAAAAAATGGCAGATACGACAACTTCCGCACTGAATTGGGCAACTGTGGAAAACGGAAAAGTAAAAACGACAACATCGAAAAAAAGCGATGAGTCCAACAACGGAACCATGGGATATGATCAGTTCCTTACATTACTTTGTGCGGAAATGCAGTACCAGGACCCGCTCGAGCCTACCAGCAATACCGAATATGTGGCACAGCTTGCAACGTTCTCACAGTTAGAGGCAATGCTTGGCATGCAGGATACACAGAAAAACGAGATGGCAAACAATCTGGTTGGAAAATATGTAATCTTAAAGGTTTCGGACGAAACAACCGGAAAAACTTCTTATGTGGACGGTAAAGTAGATTATGTCATGTATCAGGAAGACGGATCACAGATGCTCAGTGTCAACAATAAGCTGTATTCCATCGATACGCTTGATACGGTGGCCGACAGTGATTACTATGAAGCGATTGGTTATGCCAAGACCATTTCAAACATGCTGGCACAGCTTCCGGATATTGAAAATATTACGACCAAGTATTCCGGTGCGATAGAACAGATCCGTAAGGTATACGATGGCATGACGGATTATCAGAAGAGCTTTGTAAGTGAGTCTGATCTTGCAAAACTGAAGAAGTATGAGCAGAAGATCAAAGATCTGGGTGGAGATACCTCAGACGATACAAAGACGGATGATACCAAAACAGATACGGATACGAAAACCGATGATACCAAGACTGATACGGATACCAAGACCGATGACACAAAAACGGATGACTCGAAGACAGAGAATGGTTCCGATCAGAAGAGTGACGAGACAACAGGTGCATAGGAAAGGGGAGAAAAAAGATGAACCCGATCAGCAAACAGTTTTCGTCGATCGAACAGGTAACCGGCCAGTATTTAAAACAGAAAAACGTAACCAGTCCGTCAAAGACGTCGGATGTTTCATTCGAAGATGTCTTACGGCAACAGCAACAGTTAAAGTTTTCAAAGCATGCCTCGCAGCGGTTAGAAAGCAGAAATATCAGCTTATCCGAGGAACAGAATGCCAGACTTGAAGACGGAGTGGAACAGGCATATGCCAAGGGAATTAAGGATTCTCTGGTTTTGGTGGATTCACTTGCTTTTATTGTGAATGTGCCCAGTAAAACCGTTGTTACCGCAATGGATCAGACGGAAACACAATCAAATACTTTTACAAATATAGATGGCGCAGTTATTATGTAACCGGACCTTATGGAAGTTACAGGAATCCCGACTGACAGAAGGATTTCAAAACCATATTGCCATCTAAGGAGGTCAATGTACTATGATGAGATCATTATTCTCTGCTGTGTCAGGTCTTAAGACACACCAGACGAGAATGGATGTAATTGGTAACAATATTGCCAATGTAAATACCGAAGCGTTCAAAGCTTCCAGCGTAAGATTCAGTGAACTGATGTACCAGACAATGTCCACCGCATCCGGTGGGGATGCGTCAACCGGTACGGGTGGTGTCAATGCCAAGCAGGTTGGTCTTGGTGTAAGCACGGCATCTACCATGATCAATATTACCGGGGCAGGTTCTTCCGAGACAACCGGATACCCGTTTGATTTAAAACTCAGCGACAGCCAGACCACAAACTTCTTTATTGTCAGCGATGGAACAAATACCATGTTTACCCGTGCAGGTTCGTTCTATGTAGATGGAAATGGCTATCTGTGTATGAGTTCTACCGGATATACGGTACAGGGATGGCAGGTAGACAAAACGACAGGTGAGATCCACAAAGATACGGTTTCTCCCCTGCAGGTGATGTCACCGTCCAACACGACATCCGCTCCGGAGGCAACGACAGAGGCTCATGTGCATGGAATTCTGGATAAGGAAGATACCGATGTCACCGGAAAAGACGGCTATGTTATGACTCTTGGATTTTATGATGATCTGGGATATTCCTATACGGCTAAGTTTGCGGTATCGACACCGAAGACAACTCAGGGATTAGGCACTGGAAATAATTATTTTATCAGTTTAACGGATATTATTGATTCGAAGGGAAATTCTATTGTCACAAAAGACGAAAATGGAAATGCAATAAAAGACGAAGCTGGTAAGCGTAAGATGCTTGATTCGATCTGGGGAGATGACGGGAAACAGGATGATACGAATGGACCGAAGGGCTATTATATGAAATATGATTCCAATAAGGGTACATTTGTAAGTATTGGCGATGGTTCGAATACAACAGCTGGTACGAAGGCTGTAACGGCGAAATCCTTAAAACTTTCTGCCCTGGGAACACAGTATACAACAAATAATGCAGACGGAACGACACAAAAATCCAATTTTAAGGACATCAATGTAGATTTTTCCACTTCCACCAATGTAGGCCATGGCGGAAAGTCAACACTGAAAGTAGAAAAAGGAACTTCTGTTGGAAAAGAAACCGGTAAGAAGAATGGTGCAATGATCGGACTTGCTGTAGACCAGAGCGGTAAGATTTATGCAAGCTATGACAATGGTAACAACGAACTTCTCGGACAGATCGCAGTGGCACAGTTTGCCAATGCTTCCGGTCTTGAAAAAATTGGTGATAACTGCTATCAGACAACCTTAAACTCCGGCGAGTTTGACGGTGTAGGTGTAGCCGTGGATGCGGATGGAAGCAAGATCAATTCCGGACAGCTGGAAATGTCAAACGTTGACCTTTCCGGACAGTTTACCGATATGATCATTACGCAGCGTGGATTTCAGGCAAATTCGCGTGTTATCACAGTTTCCGATACATTACTGGAAGAATTAATCAACTTAAAGAGATAGTTTGAAAAAATAGTTGGGAAATGGTTTTTTGACTGTTTCTCAACATTTTTTTGTGATTTTACACCCTTTTTAACAAAAAGGAAGTAGACAAGAGAGAGAAAGTTTAGTAAAATCATATAAAAGGGTATTTTGATGGATTTTGTCGGAAGATCCATCGGAATTCCTAATTTTAGAAAATGGAAGGTGTAGTTCATGGATATAGCATCACTGCTTTCAATTATCGGCGGAATTGCCATGGTTATCTTTGGCGTCCTCAGTAGTAACAGTTTTGACATCACTGCGATGCAGATGTACATTGATCCGGCATCTGTTGTCATTACGTTTGGTGGATCTATCTGTAGTACGATTGGGTGTTTCAAGCTTGCAGATGGAATCAACGGATTCAAGTCAATTTCACTCCCGTTCAAGGATAAAACATATGATCCGTCACAGACCATCCGGACAATTATTGACATGTCAAATGTCGGAAGAAAAGAAGGTTTGCTTGCACTTGAAGAAGCTGCAAACGGAATTGAAGACGAATTCCTGAAAAAAGGAATCATGCTTGTAGTAGATGGCACCGATCCGGAGCTGGTTCGTGGGATTCTGGAAACGGATATGGTGTGTCTGGAAACCCGTCACAAGGATGTGATTAAGTTTTGGGAAAAATGGGGCGAGATGGGTCCTGCCTGGGGTATGATTGGTACCCTGCTCGGACTGATCGCCATGTTAAATAAACTTTCCGATCCGTCTGCGATCGGACCACAGATGTCTGTAGCACTGGTTACGACACTGTACGGTTCCCTGATTGCAAACTGGTTATGTGCCCCGATTGCCGGAAAACTTTCCGTAAACAATGATATGGAAGTGGTAAACCGTCAGATCACCATTGAAGGTTTGCTGTCCATTCAGGCAGGAGAAAATCCACGCGTTATTGAGGAAAAATTAAAGTCATTCCTTTCACCGACTGTAAGAGAGGGTGTTCTTGAAAACGGCGGAGGAGGTGAAGAGTAGTGGCAAAAAAGAAACAGGAGGATCCGCCAAAAGGAGCGCCGGCATGGATGAATACTTTCTCGGATCTGATGAATCTTTTGCTCTGCTTCTTCGTACTATTGTTTTCCATGTCGACAGTAGATACTGACAAGTTAGAGGCGGTTGTTGCATCACTGCAGAACGCCATCAGCATCCTTCCGACCGGCGGCACAAGCATTGGAGAGGGAGAGATGATTTCTGCCGGTGTCCGCCAGCTGGAATTTCTGGATTCTTACTACAATGAGATGGCAAATTCCAAAGCAGAGAATACCGATGAGCAGACAGATGGCAAACTGTCTGCACAGGAACAGTACGAGCAGCAGCAACTTGCGGAATCTGAAAAGATGGCAGATGAAATCCAACAGGAACTTGATAATTCACAGCTGTCCGGAAAGGTGGATGTGGATTTCAATGCAGAGTATGTAAAACTGAATCTGAATGGCTCCATTTTGTTTGCATCCGGTAAGGCTGATCTCGTTAAACAGGCAGTCCCGATTGTAAACAAGCTTGGAAAGATTCTTGAAAAATATAACAAGAATGTGATAGAGATAGAAGGACATACCGATAATGTTCCGATCCGCTATTCTGCAAAATATGAAAATAACGAGGTTCTTTCGGTGTACCGTGCACTTGCTGTCACGGATCAGCTCAGAAAAAATAAAAATCTCAATCCCAAGTACATTAAGTTTGCGGGAAGAGGAGATTACATACCGGTTGCTGACAACAGTACGGCAGAGGGACGTGCACAAAACCGACGCGTAGAGATAAAAATTTATAACTCATTCAATTCAGATGTGAAAGAAAATAACTAAGAGGAGTAAGCAATGAAGAAGAATTTAATTTCAGTTGTCATTCTGGCACTTGTATTTGCAAATTTTGTTTTGACAGCACTTTTGATGTTTTCGGTATTACCGGAGACAAAAAAAGCAAATACGCTGATCGAAAAAGTGTGTTCCGCAATTGATCTGGATTTAAACAGTGGTGCGGCTACCGGAACCAGCAATATTTCCATTGATGATCAGGAAATTTATAAAGTCAGCGAAGGGGAAGACCTGACAACAAACCTTGCAGAAGGAAAAGACGGAAAGACTCATTATGCAGTACTGAATGTATCACTTGTTCTGAACAAGAAGAGCGACAATTACAAGAAATACACACAGGATTTCCTGACAAATCAGGATGATACAATCAAAAATGATATTATCAAAGTGGTAAGTGGATATACATTTGAGCAGTTTAACCAGAATTCAGATGCAATTAAGGACACGATCCTTGAAGATATGCAGAATTTATTCGGCAAAGATTATGTGATCGGAGTAAACTTCTCCAAACTGACAGCACAATAGGATTTTTACAGGTGGTGAAAGACTGATGGGTGACGTATTATCCCAAAATGAGATAGACAACTTGCTGGCGGCACTTAGTACCGGTGAGCTGGATGTGGATGAAATAAAAGACAATAATGAAAAAAAGGTAAAAGAGTACGATTTTGCCCGTCCTTCCAAATTTTCCAAGGAACATCTGCGTACCATGGAAATGATATTTGAACATTATGGCAGACTTTTATCTACGAACCTGCCCGTATATTTACGGAAAAATGTTCAGGTAGAGGTGGTGAATTCAGAAGCGGTTACGTATTCTGAATTTTCCAATGCACTGTCAAATCCGGTTCTTTTGGGAATTGTGAATTTTGCACCCCTCAAGGGAAATATTATTTTGGAAATGGCATCGAATCTGGGGTATGCGATTGTTGACCGTATGCTCGGTGGCAGAGGAGATCCTATGGACAAGGTTCGTGAGTTCTCGGAAATCGAACTTTTGATTATCGAACGGATTATGATTGTGTGCGTCAACCTTTTACGGGAACCATGGGAAAACGTGGCGGATATTCATCCCCGGTTAGAGAGAATTGAAACCAATTCCCAGTATGCACAGATTATTTCTCCGAGTGAAATGATTGCGATTGTGACAATTAACCTTAAGATCGGGGAAGTGGAAGGCCTGATGAATGTCTGTCTTCCGTACCTGACTCTTGAGGATGTGATTGATAAACTGAATACGAAATACTGGTATTCAAATTTGCAGAATCAGGACAATACCGATTACACGGAATCCATTGAGACCCTGATTCGGCGCGCACAGATACCGATCAAAGCTGTTCTTGGAAACAGTATGATATCGGTAAATGATTTTGCCATGCTGCAGCCGGGAGATATTATCCGGCTGGATCGCAAGGTGGAGGACGAATTGGATATTTATGTTGGAAATATTCGGAAATTTACTGCACTTCCCGGATCATCGGGGGATAAATATGCAGTCAGGGTCACTTCGGTGATCAGAGAGGAGCAATAAACTATGGATGGAGTATTATCGCAGGAAGAAATTAACGCACTGCTGAATGAACCTGGAGCAGAAGCGAGTGATTCTGCGGAAAATGAACTGTCTGATGCACAAAAAGACGCGATCGGAGAGATTGCCAATATAAGTATGGGAACTGCGGCGACAACGTTGTTTTCGCTCGTTAACCATAAGGTGGAAATTTCAACTCCAGTTGTTTCTTACGGCACATGGGATGACATTGTACAGGAGTATGAAAAACCCTGTGTGTTTATCCGGATTGCATATACCGTAGGACTGGATGGAAGCAATATTCTTGTCCTGAGGGAACATGATGTAAAAGTCATCACGGATCTGATGATGGGAGGAGATGGAACCAATACAGATGGCGAACTTGGCGAATTGCATTTGTCCGCAATCAGTGAAGCTATGAACCAGATGATGGGTTCTGCGGCAACTTCCCTTTCTTCCATGTTAAACCGCAAGATTGATATCAGCCCGCCAAATGCAACGGTGATTAATCTGCAGGAAGACATCGATGAAGCGGAGATTGATTCCTTCCTTACCGGAAAGTTTGTTAAGATCTCTTTCCATATGGAAATCGGGGATCTGGTTGACAGTACAATTATGCAGCTGTATCCGATTTCATTTGCAAAGGATATGTGTGATGGAGTGGCAAAAACGATGGAAATGGACAGTCAGAGTGTGACGGCCGATTCCTCAGCAGCAAATTCCGGCAATCCGGCAGGGGCACAGCCAGCAGCTGCATCTGCCGCAGCACAGCAGTCACAGCAGATGGCTTCACAGAATACAGCACAAATGGGGCAGCCGATGGGGCAGCCGATGGGACAGACGATGATGGGAAATACTATGATGAATCAGAACATGGGACAGCCGGTTAATGTTCAGCCGGCACAATTTAGCGCATTTGCGGGTGGAAACCTTGGAAATTACCAGCCGGAAAATATTGATCTGATTATGGATGTTCCGCTTCAGGTGACAGTTGAGCTTGGAAGGACAACAAAATCCATTTCAGATATTCTGGATCTGGGACCGGGAAAAATTATTGAGTTGAATAAACTGGCAGGCGAGCCGATTGATGTGCTTGTCAATGGAAAATATGTCGCAAAGGGCGAAGTTGTCGTCATTGAAGAAAGTTTCGGTGTTCGAATCACGGAAATTGTCAATGCTTCAAGAACAGGCGGAAAGTAGAAACAGACATGACAAATGTGTTACTGACAGGTTCTCTGGAAAGCTTTATACAACTTTTGGGTGCACTGTTTATTTTTGCTGTTGTTCTGGCTGCTACATATCTTACCACCAGATGGATGGGAGGTATGCAGCGTGGACGCCAGAATAATAAGAATCTGCATGTGATAGAGACAATCAGTGTCGGCAATAACAAGATGATCAGTATTGTGGAAGTCGGCAGTGTCTATCTGGTTGTTTCTGTTGGAAAAGAGGAAGTACATCTTCTGGCACAGCTTACGAGGGATCAATTAAAAGATTTCTCTTTTGAGCTGGAACAGCTGTCTCTTATACACATCTGACGCTGCCGACGAAGAGGATAGTGTAGAT
>OJOH01001029.1_pt1 | contig 14180 bp, 19 predicted proteins | sample 1598201 | NCBI WGS metagenome assembly OJOH01 (sample SAMN03922462, study PRJEB24848) | human gut metagenome | isolation source: stool sample | host: Homo sapiens | place: Germany | collected 2009-11 | reverse complement strand
GGACAACTTCCAAGGTTTGCTCTTGTGGCGCTGCTTCCGGCACCTGTTACTCCTGCCGTGCCAAGACCTGCTCAGAGCAGGGCAAAAAAGACTGTAACGGTTCTTGTATTGCCAAGTCAGAATGCTGCGGCAGTGCTCCCTCAGACAGACCATACTGTGTTTCCGGTGACTGGAACGAATGCAGTCAAAGTGAACTGGACGACATGGACTATCATTATAATAAATGTCCAGGGAAAGTGCCTTACCCAGTCAAATGTGCCGGAAAAGAATACTTTTGCAAGGTATGGTGCTGCCCTAACCCAGGCACTCAGTGTGCTACGGTTAAAACAACTGGAGGCTGTTTCGTTATGTATTAGCGACATTTTAACAGCGCATGCAAAAACCCCGGACGGTTAAATCCGGGGTTTTCCTTATTATGAAAATTCGATGTTTTCAAGAATGCAGCGGAAACCGGCACGCTGGGGAGAACAGGCATATGCTCCGACTTTTACGGTATCCGCCTTTTCCAAAAAATGAAACAAGCGTATCTGCTGAAAGTTCTGACCGTCGACCGAATAAAAAATTATGAAATCTCCATTTTTGCGACGCAGCCGATACCAAAAATCGGCGTTGTAATCATATAACGGAGACACGGCCCAATCGGAGTGTCCGGCGTTGGTTACGACCGTTCCCAATTGGGGCTTATACAAATCGGGCGAAAGTACGCCGCCTTTTGCCCAATTCAGGTTATCAAGACGCACCATAACGCCGCATTGGGCAAAAGCCAGCGGCTCATCAGAATGCCATTTCAGCGTGAGGGTAAAATCTCCGGTTTTTTCCGTATAAAAAAAGTGTCCGTTATCCCGATGAAAATTATGAGCGGCGCTCTGCCAAAAATCCGTTTGCTCGGCAACTTCAACAATCATTCCCTCTTCGATAAACCGCACGTTATGCGGTTCATTATACCAAGTAAAGTCTCGAAGAGCGTCCAACAGCATTAAAAGCTCCTTACCTTTTCGTCAGGCATTGTCTGAAGAGCCTTTTCCAATTCGGCATTTGCCGTTTTGGGCGAGATAATCTTTAAGGTGATTATTTCATCGCCGGCCGTGCTTTTGGTTTTGATTCCCTTACCTTTGAGGCGTAACTTTTCTCCGCTGGAAGCATAAGGAGGAATGTTTACAATCACATTTCCGGTGATTGTGGGCACCGTAACCTTGGCTCCCAGAACCGCCTCTTTCATCGTAATCGGCAGTTCCATCAAAATATTGGCTCCTTCAGCCGTAAAATAAGGGTGTCGGTCTACATTCAGAGTTATCATGACATCTCCCGCCGAACCCCCGTTCGGGCTTGGCTGCCCCAGGCCCTTTAACCGCAAAGTCTGGCCATCCGTCGTTCCGGCAGGTATTTTGACATTAATGTTTTTACCGTTGAGGTTAACCGTTTTTTCGTCGCCGCGAGCCGCCGACAAGAAATCCAGGCGCATCGTATAGGCGATATCCTCGCCTTTGCGCGGCCGACGCGACGATGCTCCGCTAAATCCGGAAAATCCGCCGCGGCCGCCGGAAAACTGGGAAAAAATATCTTCTCCGAAAATTGAAGAAAAATCAAAGCCGGCACTGTCTCCGCTGCTGTATCCGCCCTGAAAAGGATTGCCGCCGTAACTGCCGTAGCCGCCGCCCATACCGGCGCCGAAGCCGGTCGGCTTTCCATCCGCGTCAATCTCGTTGTTGTCGTATTTTTTACGTTTTTCCTTATCGCCGAGAATATCATATGCGCAGGATATTTCTTTGAATTTCTCGGCGGCGCTTTTGTCGTCCTTGTTCAGGTCCGGATGATATTTGCGGGCCAGTTTGCGATAAGCAGACTTAATTTCCGCCTCGCCGGCATCTTTGTTTACACCTAAAATGTGATACAGATTTTTATTCATTACTTTTTGCTCTTATATAAAAATTCCCAATCTATATGCTATATAGGTAGAATTGGCATATATTGCAAGTTATCGAAAGCTGCCTTCGGAAACTTTCCGGCATACGAAGGTCGCGCGGCGGGAATTGTTGCGGTGTAACGTTATTTCATACAAAGAAGCCTGCTTTTGACCGCGATCGTAACAATACTGGGCGGCAACGGCAGCTATTTCGTCAACCCGGATATTTTTATATTCATAAGTCACATATTTGGGAGATTTGCTGACGACGGTTACATTACGGGCTATACGGTTATAGTCAGGATTAAAAACCAACTCCTCTTCGGGATAAGAATTGGTACAGGCACTTAACGCCGCAACTGTCAACAGAGCAAACAATCGTAATTTCATGAATCCAAGGTCCTGACTTTTTTTACTTTTATCGGTTTAACGGGTTGGGCTTCAGCATTTTCAAGCTCGACTACCTCCGGCAAGCCTACGTCTTTATAAGTTCCGTCGGCAACCTTTATCTGGCGAACCTTGGCTCGCATTACCTCAAGGCGGCGGGCGGCGGCGGTGTAATCGTATTCCATGAGAAAGCCCTCTTAAATTTAAAATCTATGGTTGATATATACCACTTTTTTATTAAACAATACTTAATTGAGTTCGCGATAAATATCGCGGCCGGCCTTTATCAAAATATCATAAACCCGGCGGTTGGTCGCATTTTTGCTCCGGGTGTTCTGGAGTTTGTCAAGCATACGGGTCAGCTTCTGGTTAAACCATTTGTCTTCGCGGAGCTTTTCAATGTTGCGGATATTTTCCTCGTCATCAATTTTATAGTTCAGCACCGCGCGAAGCGTAGCGATATACTGGGCATCCTGCGTAGCGGCAAACTGAGCCGACGCCGGCACCGCCATAAAAAAGCTAAACAAAGCCAGAACAAATGCCAGTTTCATCTTATGCTCCTCCCTAAATAAATTATTGTTTTAATGTCGATAAATAATATACTACAAATATTCGAATCGGTTGACTATGGATTTTTGAAAGTTATCAGACATGAAAAAAACAATATGGGCGCTTTTTGACGACCGCGTCGGAAGCGTTAATCAGGCCAAAGGGATTATTCAGGCGCTGGGCGACGAGTATGATGTCACGTACAAGCATATTACCTATAATCGCTGGGCCAGCCTACCCAATTGTCTGCTCGGGGCAAGCACAGCCGGAATCAGCAAAGACTGCCCTGTTGACTTGTCTCAGCCCTACCCTGACATCATCTTATCGGTCAGCCGCCGGACAACCCCGATTGCCCGCTATTTGAAAAGAAAATCTCAGGGGAAGAGCAAAATTGTTCAGTTAATGTATCCCGGAAACTGCGGAATTAAAGAACTGGACTTGATAATCGCCTCCCAGCACGATGCTGCCAAGTGCAAAAACGGCAATATTTTTCTGATTACCGGATGTCCGCATCGCATTACCCCAAAAGAGCTGGAGCTTACAGCCGAAAAATGGAAAGAGGCCTTTACCGGCCTGCCGGCACCCCGCACAGCCGTCATTATCGGGGGCGCCATCAAGGGCAAGCCGTTCAGCGAAGAAAACGCCCGCAATCTGGGACTGGCTGTTAAGACGCTTTACGAAAAGACAGGCGGTTCACTGCTGATAACCACTTCGCGCAGAACCGGTAGCACGGCCGAAGCCCTTATAAAAGAACAGGTGAAAGACATTCCGGCCTATACGTATTGGTGGGGGGAAGAAAAAGAAAATCCGCTGATGGCTTTCCTGGCTTTGAGCGACCGGATTGTGGTTACCGGAGACTCGGTTTCGATGTGCAGCGAAGCCTGCGGAACCGGAAAACCGGTTTTGGTCTTTTGCGGACGCAACTGGCTGACGCCCAAACACTACCGCTTTGTCAATTCACTGTACGAGGGAGGGTTTGCCACTGCTCTGGAGGACGAAAAAGCTTTAGCCTTTACGCCGCGGAACAGACTTGATCCCGCCTCTGAAGCCGCTGAAAAAATAAAAGAACTGTTTTAGAACTCCGGTACAAAAAACGAGGGCCGTTCGGGAGTACGCGGCTTATCATCGACAAGGAGCTCTTTACGCGTTGCAACGACCTTTTGAAACATCCGTCCAAAATAAGTGCTTTTTCGCCAGACAAAATCCATACGGTTTTCGGCAAAGGTGTCAATATCCCGGTCCCACAGCTTTTCAACAAAAGGATGGTAAAGACGGTTGTACATCCGCACCAGATAGCGCAAAGGGTGGTAACGCTCCGGATTATGATAATCGATAAAAATAACGCTGCCGCCGTCTTTGACAGCCCGCATTGCAGCATTTATCACTTTTGCCTTGGTTATGTTGGGAAGCTCGCTCAACAGCAAAAACAAAATAACAACGTCATAAGGCGCATCGGTTTTGAACTCTGCGGCATCCTGACAATGAAAATGCATACCGGGGTACATATCGCCATATTTTTCAAGACAGCGGTCAACCTGATGCTGGTTAATGTCAATAACGTCAAAGCAGCCGTAAGCCCCTACCCGTTGGGCTATCTGGTCCAGTTCATTTCCAAAAGTTGCTCCCATCTGCAAAACCCGCTGGTTCATCTTTACTTCGCGCACTGCGGCATTAACCAGATTCTGGTATTGGAAAAGACTGCGCAACTGCACGCTCCATTTATGGTCGCGAAGATTGCTCTTATCCATGTCATTATAAACATCGCCATACAACAAATCGATATAGGCGGGTAGTTTGGGAGCCAGTTTGTCAGTTATCTGTTCTGTCATTTTCATCATCCATTTTAGCAAAGTAGGGAATAATCTCCCGGACACTATTATGATAGCATTGGCGGCACTGTTCAACGGCCTCATCCAATTTATCCAGACGCCGGCTCAAAATATGCTCTTCAAGCGAGGCGCAAAGGGCGGAGAACTCGTCCATACCAAAGATTTGGCTGCTGGATTTCCAGCTGTGAAAGATTAAACGACGCCCTTCCAAATCTCCGGTCTCAATTTCCTTCCAGGAAAAAGTCCCCTGTTTAACAAATTCGCACCACAGTCCGTGCATCTTGGCCAAACCGAAGATACGGGCATATTCGTTAAGATGCCGCCAGTTTACAAGTTTAACCATGTTCTTTGATGACTCCCAAATGAGTAGCTTCGACGACGGCTCCGGTTCGGTTGTATACATTCAGTATTTTCAAAATTGCCGTCACATGGAGTTTGACGGTTCCCTCCGTCAGCCCCAATTCATAAGCTATCTGCTTATTGGACTTTCCCTGAGAGATAAGCCGCAAGACGTCAATCTGACGGGGAGACAGGTTGCGGGCTTTTTCCTTAGCCGTTTGCGCCGGAGAAAGGGTCTCCACATTTTTGAGCATATCAAAGTCATTTTCCTCGGTTTGCTGCAGCAACTCCGGCGGAATATACACACCACCGGACAAAACAAGATTAACGGCACTGATGATGACGGCATTCGAAGACGTTTTGGGAATATAGCCGGCAGCTCCGAGTTCAATCGTCTTTTGCACAATCTCTTTATCAAAAACAGCCGACAAAATGATAATCGGCGTATCCGGCAAGATTTCGTGAATTTTACGAATGGCATCCAGCCACTTGGCTCCCGGCATTGCCAAATCGGTCAAAACCAGCGAAAAATCCCGCTGCTCGGAAATTGCATCAAAAACTTCCAGATAATTTTTGGCAAAAACCAATTCCACGGCGGGATCAAAATCATGCAAAATCAGTTCCAGCCCTTTAAGAAACAACTCGTGATCGTCAGCTACCAAAATTTTCAAATCTAATCTCCCGTTTAATTACTGCCAATCGCCGGCAACAGACTGCCATACGGAAAGCGCCGCGGCTACCGCGGTTTCCGCCCGAAGGATTCTCGGCCCCAAAGACACTGCGCGAGCATAGGGAAGACTGCGCAGCAATTCCAGTTCAGACGGAGAAAAACCGCCCTCAGGCCCCACAAGCAGTGCAGCCGGGCAACCTTTTCGCTCATCAAAAGCCCTAACGGCGGAAACGCCGGTTCCGGTTTCATCCATAAAAAACAAAGTGCGCCCGCAATCCCAATGCGCCAGTATTTCCGCAAGCGGCGCCGCAGGTGTAATTTCCGGCAAATCAACACGGCGACACTGTTCAGCTGCTTCAACGGCCTGCGCCTGATAGCGTTCGCCGCGAATTTTATCAACAACGGTTCGCTCGGTTATGACCGGCTGCAGCAGACGGCACCCCAATTCAACGGATTTTTCAACGATAAAATCGGTTTTGTCTTTTTTTACCGGAGCGAACAAAACCCAGATGTCGGGAACCGGAATATATTTTCGGTTCTGTTGCAGGACAAGTACTTCGGTTTGTTTTTTGTGCGCTTTTTCAATCCGACAGTCAAACTCACCGGCCGCATTATTGAAACAGGCGATAACTTCGCCGGCGCCAAGGCGCATAACGTTGCACAAATAATGCGAAGCCTCTTCCGGCAAAGTTATCCGGGAAGACGGCTCCAAAACGGCGTTAACGAAAAGGCGGATTTTATTTTTGCTCTTTATGCTCATGGCGTTACTTTTACTCTTAAAATTCGGCTTTGTACAGCTTTATGAGTATTTTCCGTCGGCAGCATATTATCCAGATACAGCTTTGTCAGTCCAACGGAAGCTCCCTGAAATTCAAGCACCCGTAAACCGCCGCTCTTATGAGAACTCAAAGGTTTGAGAATATTCTCATTTGTGTTGATATGCCAAGATGACCGCTCTTCTTCAGGAAGTGTAATGACCAAAGTATAACCGTTGGGAATTTTGACGTTCAAATATGTCAGACTTGTCAAATCGACTTCCAAAATATTCTGCAATTCCGGCAGCAGATGTTTGGCAATGGCCTTGTTGTCAACGGCATCCTCAAAAGAACGATGCTCGGAAGAAAAGGAAGAATCGGAGCCCGACGGCGAAACAGGTATTGAAACGCTTGAAGCGGCAGGGGCGGAAGACGGAGACGAAACCGCCGGTGTGCCGTCCCGTGCATAATTGTTATAAGACAAGGCGGTTCTGCCGTCCTGCACCACAAAGGAATTGGCCGTACCGACACCTAAAAACAGCAGCATCATCAGAGAAATGAAGGGTAAATATCTGGTCATTGGTCCAATCCTTTTACAACATTCTTCTGTATAAATCAGAAATAGTAATACCCTAAGTTTAGTTTATAAGATAATTTACCAGATATAAAGTAAACTTTTTGTTACAAATTATAAATTTTGTTGGAATTTGAAATGATTGTTACGATTGACGGGCCGGCAGCAGCCGGCAAGGGAACGCTTGCGGCCAGACTGGCAGAAAAATACAAACTAGCCTATTTTGACACCGGAATGGTTTATCGCGCCGTCGGGCTGGAAATGTTTTTGAACGGAGAAGACGTTTCCGACGAAGTTCAGGCAGAAAAAACGGCCAAAGAATTAACTTTTCAAAAAATGACGGCATTGGCAAAGCATCCCGAATTCCGCGGCGCCGTCGGCGGAAAAAATGCGTCGATTGTTTCGGCTCACCCCAAGGTACGCCAGGCTTTGCTTAAAATGCAGCAGGACTTTGCCAAAAATCCGGTTTTTGCAGACGGCAGCAAAGCGGAAGGTGCAATTTACGACGGCAGAGACACCGGTACGGTCGTTTGTCCCGATGCAACCGTCAAACTGTTTGTTACGGCCTCCAGCGAAGTTCGGGCCCGGCGCCGCTATAAAGAATTTTTAAGCAAAGGAATCGCTGCAAATTACGAAACCGTTTTGGAAGACATTAAGAACCGTGACATGCGGGATTCCCAACGGGCGGCGGCCCCGATGAAACCGGCCGAAGACGCGGTTATTTTCGACACTTCAGACCTCAGCATCGACGAAGTCTTTAAAAAAGCCTGCGAAATTATCGATTCAAAGCAATAAAGTTCTTGAAAAATAAATATTTACGTGTATAAATTTAAGCACTTTAGGTGATATGGTGCGATATTGCCATAGTTTTAGATGTAACTTCGCACAAGTCCGCTTTAATTTTTTATTGAAAAGCCGGCATTTTATTGAAATTTTATTTAATGACAAATACAGAAATTCAAATTCCCGAAATGACTGAAAACTTTGAAGCTTTGCTGAACGAACAGTTCGGCGACAAAGGCATCACCGGTTCAGTCGTTAAAGGTACCATTATCAGAGTAACTCCGGATTTTGCCATCGTTGACGTTGGTTTGAAATCTGAAGGCCGTATTCCCTTGCGTGAGTTTGGCCAAAACGCAGAGCTCAAAGCCGGCGACCAGGTTGAAGTTTATGTTGACCGTTATGAAGACAAAGACGGCAACATTGTTCTCTCCCGCGAAAAAGCACGCCGCGAAGAAGCTTGGCAGGATCTTGAGAAATGCCTCAACTCCGGTGAAAGAGTCAACGGTGTTATCTTCGGACGCGTTAAAGGCGGCTTTACCGTTGACCTTAACGGCGCTATTGCATTCCTGCCGGGTTCTCAGATTGACATTCGTCCGATCCGCGACATTACTCCGCTGATGGGCATTACACAGCCGTTCCAGATTTTGAAAATGGACAAGGTCAGAGGCAACATCGTTGTTTCCCGCCGCGTTGTTCTGGAAGAAACCCGTGCCGAAGCCCGTGCCGAATTAATCAATGACCTGAAAGAAGGTTCCGTTCTCGAGGGCGTGGTTAAAAACATTACCGATTACGGTGCATTTATTGACCTCGGCGGTGTTGACGGCCTGTTGCACGTTACCGACATTTCTTGGAAACGCATCAATCATCCGGCAGAAGTTTTGTCTGTCGGCCAGACTGTTAAAGTTCAGGTTATCAAGTTCAACGAAGACAACCAAAGAATTTCTTTGGGTATGAAACAGCTTGAATCCGACCCATGGCAAAACGTTGCCGACAAATACAAAGTCGGTGAAGTTTACACCGGAAAAGTAACCAACATCACTGATTACGGTGCCTTTGTAGAACTCGAAGACGGTATTGAAGGTTTGGTTCACGTCTCCGAAATGAGCTGGACCCGCAAAAACGTACACCCGGGTAAAATCGTTTCTACTTCTCAGGAAGTTGAAGTTAAAGTTCTGGAAGTTGACGCAGACAAACGCCGTATCAGCCTCGGCATTAAACAATGCACACCGAATCCCTGGGCTGCTTATGTTGAAGAGCATCCGGTCGGTTCCGTTATCGAAGGCAAGATCAAGAACATCACCGAATTCGGTTTGTTTGTCGGTCTGAGCGATGAAATCGACGGTATGATTCACCTGTCCGACATTTCTTGGGACAAAGCCGGTGAAGAAGCCGTTAAAGACTACACCAAAGGTCAGGACATCCAGGCCAAGATTATCGACGTTGACGTTGAAAAAGAGCGCATCAGCCTCGGCATTAAACAGTTGACCGAAAATACTCTGGCTACCGCTTTGGACGGACTGAAGAAAGGCGACGTTGTCAAAGCTACCGTTACCGGTATCGAAGACAAAGCCGTCAATGTTGAAGTTAACGGTATTGCCGCTTCCATCAAGAGAACAGACCTGTCTAAAGACAAGGCTGCACAGAACCCGGAAAACTACAAAGAGGGTGACGTTATCGAAGCTAAGGTTACTTCTGTTGACAAGAAAAACAACAAAATCGGCCTGTCGGTAAAAGCATTGGAAATTGAAGAAGAAAAGAAAGCTTTGGAAGAATATTCCTCCAACAGCAGCGAAGGTTCTTCTTCTCTCGGAGACGCTTTATCCGAAGCTTTGAAAAAGAACGCTTAATCCACATTAAGCACGCTCAACCAAAAACCTCTCTGATCACTCAGAGAGGTTTTTTAATGAACAAAAAGTATCGGTCAGGAACCACGAACCCAACCGGAAAAAGTGCCAAAATTACAACAGGCGCACCAAGCAACGACATTCCATATCATTCGACACAGCAGGCAGCCTATCGCCAAATTCATCGGAATATCATACCATTGATTAAAAAGCGGTACCAGGTTTATATCGTTATAAAAAACGACAACAGTACCGACAACTGCCAAACAGCGAATTATTATCAAATTACGGCGGCGGCTGCGCTCCGGCGAATTAAAAGCCAGCAACAATGCACTGCAAACCACAAAATAAAGCAAAACCGTGCCCGGACTATTCCAAACCTGCGCCCATAAACGACTGAGATAGAAAGAAACCCAATCGTAAATTAAACTAAACGGATTCATATTCTAATTTTTTAATTGTTTTCATCATAATATCAAAAGGCTGTTAACACTCTACCATAAAAATGAGGAGAGTCAATTGACAATAGTCAAATTTTGCCAAAAACGATTGACTGGGATACAAAATCTTATATAATCATCATATTCAAAAAAGATTATTGTGCCTATTGTTAATGTTAAAAATTTTTGATTATGAGAAAAAAATTTAAAAACTATTCTGATTTTATAGAATATTTCAGAAGTTTCGAAATTGACAAGCTCGAAAAAAGCGAAGATATCTTTTTCGTATATGGCATTATGAAAGACTTGTTGTTGAATTATGAACTTCCTTTTGAAGACCGGGAGTTAATATCCGGTATTGTCACCAAGCTGGAAGCCCGCTTCAAAGAACTAAACATCTTTATCTTACAGGAAGATAATCTGGAAGAGGCTCTGACTGAACTGCGAATGCATCTTTCCGATGAAGACATTGCCCAGATTATTCTTATCAATGACTATATCGAAAATATGAGCAACAGCAGTCTTGACGTACTCTACCACTTTTGCTGCAACAGTCAGTTTGATGCCGAAGACGACAACAGTTTTCTTACACAGCTGTTTGACGCCGTTTGCGAATTGCGCTACACAAGAAACCCCAATTCTCAAAACCTGAACTGAAAGGTTACGGTTTTTTTTGAATTTAGAATCAAATGTTCGCGCTTAATCTCTGTAACAAAAGCCCCTTGATAACTGGCAGATTATCAAGGGGACTTTTTTTACTTACCAAAGTTATGTGTTTTATTTAACGAAGATTTGAACTTCTGAAGAAGTTACATCTCCGCTGGTCTTGGCAGAAAGGTTAATTTTTTCAGCGCCGACACCCATTTCAATCATATCCTGAAAGATTTGGGTTGCATTGTTCTTGGCGGCTGCGGCAGAAAGCTGGCTGCCTTTGGCAGGGCTTACGGCGACAACGTCAAACATAACGCCGGGTTTTTTAGAAACAGCACTGCTAACCGCGCGCTTCAATCCGTCTTTATATTTGACGTTAGATTTGTTAAACTTGGCCACAAACAAGGGCTTGCCGGAGATTCCCGCTTTGGAACCGGAGAAAGACACCGCTGAATTTTTAACTGGCGTCAGAGGGGCGTTATCAACGCCATAGCTTCCGGCTTTGATTGCAGAGCTCAAATCTACAATATAGTTTTTGGCCGTTTCAATATACTGCTGCTGACGGGAAATATCGCTGTTGATTTCGGTTAACAGGCTGTTAATCAGAATTGAAGTCTGGGTTGCCTCGTTTTCCAAAATACGCAGTTGGCGGTGGTCTTCATCGACGGCACCGGAAATACCGTAAGCGGCTTTGATGGAATCTGCAAGATATGTGGTATTGGCGGCATCAGACTGAACGCGGGTCGACAACTGGCTTAAAGCAATAGTGTTGGCATTCATCGTCTGAATGTTGCTCTGGGCACTTTGCAACATACCAAACATCTGGGGATTTCCCGGTGTGGTACCAACCTGCAGTTTGGCCTCAATCATGCCGATTACTTTATGATACTGAAGCGCATTGTTAATGACAGAACCGCGAATCTGCTGGAGCTGTGCGTTGTTGTTACGGATAGACGCCTGCAACTGGGCCAATTCGCTGCGGAAAGTGGCGACTTTCTGGCCAACAAAGGTGCCGGTGTTGCCGCCTTCAGAAATTTCTAAGGGTTCAAAATTGGTTGAGCCTAAGGCCGGAACCGCCTCATCGGAAAAACCGCCGTCCCCGGCTGCCATTTCTTCCTGAGCGTCAGAACCGAAAAGCGAAGGAAACAATGCATCAGAAGAATATGTGCATCCGCTGATGAGAAACATTGAAACCGCCGACAAATACATTTTGAGAGCTGATTTTGTCATTGAATAAAGCACCTTATTAAAAAAATACATACACTTAGTTTTTTACACCATTCACTTTTATTGTAAAGTAAATTCTGTAAAAAACCGGCGTACAAACAACATTTAGTTTTATAGAAAACCTCGTTGGAACAACTTTACCCCGGAATAGATTAAAATTCTTTTAAATTATTTGAAAAAATTGCTTGCAATTAAAATTTAAAAGCTGTAATAAAGGTTCTGTTGTCAAAACAGATGCACCCGTAGCTCAATTGGATAGAGCATCTGACTACGGATCAGAAGGTTGTGAGTTCGAATCCCGCCGGGTGCGCCATTTTTAAGCCCTCTCCTTTGAGAGGGCTTTGATTTATCCCACTATTGTCCCACTTTTTTAGGTTATTAACAAACATTTTATATGTTAATTTATGACTTGTTCTTGTCCGAACCGCATAAAAATATCTTTTTAAGACTCGCAAAAGTATCTTATAAAATCCTCGGCAGATTTTGTCGGTCATGTATTATACCGTCAAAAAATGATGGGGGATAAATGTATTTCAAAGGTAAAAAAAGAGAAAAATTTCAGCTGCTCATTTTCTAACAAGAAAGGAGAAATAGAATGTGGAAAGTTTTAAGTTGTATACTTCGGAAAATAGGCAAGAAAAAAGTTAATCGTAAGGTTATTCCTACCTCCAAAGCCCTAAGATTACTGAAAAAATCCATGAAAGAATATAGCAAGGTTTACGAGAAGCTCTCCAAGTGATTATTATGGGTGCGGACTAAATAGCTTAAATACTATATTTTCTATAAAAATCCCCTTTTATGATTTTTAAAAGTATCTTATAAAATCCCCGTCAGATTTTGTCGTTAATGCATTATATCGTCAAAAACAACAGAAAAACGGTGATAAAATGTACTTGTATAGAATAGAAACAGATAAAGATAAAAATTTAAGCAGTTTTGAAAAGTTAGAAAAAATCATAAAGAAAGCTCCCTTAGCCGGCACCAATTCTGAACGCCTAAAGCAAGAACTTGAAAACATTAAAGAATTTGGAACGGCAACTGCTTTTTTAACTCTTATGGAATTAAAGAAACAGCACGGAATAAAAATTCCGTCATTTTGTGGATGTCTGCCCTATTCATACATTGCCTATATATTGGATATTACCGAAATTAACCCTGCAAAATATGATTTGTGCTCCTGTTTTTCCGCTCATTGTCCAGAACTAATCTATATTTTAGCTTCCGATAAAAATGACATCAGCAATATAACGGCTGATAGAATTGAAGATATCTCTTCTTCCGAATATTCAAAAGACGTTATTTTAATGTGGAAAATGGTTAATAATTTTGATGAATTAACCATTGAAAATTTTGAAAAATATATGAGGTTAAAAGAAAAAAACTCAAAAGAAACCTTTAGAAATAAAATTTATAATTCAGATAAGCTTAATATTGAAGACTTATGTAACATAATTGCCGAGCTAAGAATATCCAGATGGGCTAGAAAGGTTTCTCCGCAAGCCATATCCAATATTCCAGATAAATTTTATAATATTTTTTCTCTAATCAACGGCAAGCTTTTATATAAAGAACAACTTTATGAAATATGCAAAAAATTACTTGGTTACGATTATAAACGTTTTTCTAAACTCGCTCTGGCTATTGAATGCCAAAATCCTTTTACACGACCTTTATTAAAGGGTAATGATGAGGATTTTTTAACCGAAGTTATAAATAAATCACAATACTTAGAATGGAAAGGAAACATTCTACATCCGGCGCTGCTGCTAAGAAAAATATTAAAAAAGCAAAATGAAAGGAAATCATAATGAACAAGGAAATAAAATTAAATCTTAACAAACTGTTTTGGTATGTCCTTAGCTGTGAAATTAATAATGACGCCGCTAAATATTATACGCCTTTATTTAATGATAAAGACAAACAGGAACTTATCAATATTGTTCTGGAAATTCGACTGTCTGGACGGAATACATGGAGTGAAGGCGGCAAAGCAAGAATAGCTCCCTATCTGTTAAAATTTGCTCCTGTTCCATATAAGGGTAATTCTTGCATTAAACCGGTTACCAATTTAGAAATGCTTGAGGCAGAAGAGTGTTATTCAATGCTAAGCAACTGGAACTTTTTCATCAGTGATGCCTTTTTCTTATACAAAAAAGATGATATCCGGGCTTTAATTATGGTTGAAGAGCAAATTGGCATTCCTACACCTAAAATTATCGACCCTAACGA
>OJOH01001007.1_pt1 | contig 14384 bp, 9 predicted proteins | sample 1598201 | NCBI WGS metagenome assembly OJOH01 (sample SAMN03922462, study PRJEB24848) | human gut metagenome | isolation source: stool sample | host: Homo sapiens | place: Germany | collected 2009-11 | reverse complement strand
CTCTTGTCTCGTGGGCTCGGAGATGTGTATAAGAGACAGCGCGCGAGGCGCTCGCCAGCATGTCGCCCGTTACCACGCGCCAACGCGCACGGTCACGGCAGAGCGACTCGATATTCTTGGTAATGAGCCGCGCGGCATTCCGATCGATCTCGAACGTCGTGAGTGAGCGGGCACCACGTGAGAGCATCTCTAACCCTAAGGCACCGGAGCCGCCAAAGGCGTCCAGCACGCGGACCTCATCCAGATCGAAGTCGAATGCCGACATGACCATAGATGCGCATGCCTCGCGCACGCGATCGGTCGTGGGGCGGGTGACATCGCGACCGCGGGGCTCCTCGATCTTACGACCGCGCCATTCGCCGCCGATGATTCTCATCCTCCGCTGACCTCCTTAAAAATGTGTCGATATCGCATGGCGACCGCATCGCGCAGGGGGCGCGTCGCCACGGAGTCAAGGTTGCAAGCATACCGCAAGAGCTCGACCGCGTCCAAATGGGCCCACTCGATCAGCTCCTCGTCGGCATCCAGGTCGACAAAGCGCAGGGTCACTCCGCCATGCTGGCGGTACCCCAGGATTTCGCCCTCGTGGCGCAGACGCAGGTCCATCTGGGCGAGCGTAAAGCCATCCGAGGTCTTCTCGAGCGATTGCAGGCGATCTTGTGCTGCCGAAGCGCCGCCGTTGCCCTTGGAGTGCGTCATGACCAGACACGTGCCCGACACGCTGCCACGGCCCACGCGACCGCGCAGCTGGTGCAGAGCAGCCAAACCAAAGCGCTCCCCGTTCTCGATGACCATGACGGTGGCGTTAGGCACGTCGACGCCCACCTCGACCACCGTAGTCGAGACGAGCACGTCAATCTCACCACGCTTAAAGGCATCGATAACCTGGTCCTTCTCCCCCGCTGGCATGCGGCCGTGAAGGCGCTCGATGGCAAGACCCGGCAACGCCAGACGCAGGCGATCGAGCTCGGTCGCCGTATCGTGCAGCGGCACGGGGACCGTCACGCGGCCCTCGTCGTCGCGGGCGATACCGGGCACGTCCTCCAAATCATCGGCCGAGTCACTCGGCTCCACGAGCGGGCAAATCACGTAGGCCTGCTGACCCTTTTCATGCGCCTCGCGGATGGCGCCATAGGCAAGGTCGCGACTCGACTCGGTAAGCACGCGTGTCGTCACGCCAGCGCCAGGGACGGGCCGATGGCGGATGATACTCGTGTCCAGATCGCCGTAGACCGAAAGCGCCAGCGTACGCGGGATGGGCGTTGCCGTCATAACGAGCAGATCGGCACCGGGGCCCTTCGCGCGCAAGGCATTGCGTTGGCCGACGCCAAACCGGTGCTGCTCATCGATGACTACGAGCGACAAATACTTAAACGCCACGTTATCCGAAAGGACCGCGTGGGTTCCAAAGAGGACGTCGAGCTCTCCCGATTCCAGCTGTGCATGGATGCGCTCGCGCTCTGCGGCCGGCGTGGCACCCGTCAGAAGCGCCCAAGACATGCCGGCCTGCGAGAGCAGAGGGCCGGTCTTATCGGCATATTGACGCGCCAGCACGCCCGTGGGCGCCATAACGCAGGCCTGTGTGCCGCTATCGGCAGCCACAGCCAGCGCGCAGGCGGCAACGGCGGTCTTACCGGTACCGACATCGCCCAGCAGCAGGCGGTTCATCACGCGCCCGCCATCGCACATATCGCGCAGGATGTCTTGGAACGCGGCCTCCTGCTCGTCGCTCAGCGAAAACGGCAGGGCCTGCTTGAGCGCGGCCAGGTGCTCGCCCGCGGCGTGGGCGTAGGGAGCGACTTCGACCAAGACACCGTCGTTGCGCAGGCGCAGCGCCAGCTGCAGGTAGAGGCACTCCTCGTAGGCAAGCCGTGCGCGCGCGATTTCGCGCTCAGCCATGCTCGAGGGAAAGTGGATCGATCGAAGGGCACGGGCATGGCTCATCAGGCGACGTTTAACGCGTAAGCGTGCCGGAATGGGATCAAAGGGATTGCCGACGGCCTCGAGCGCGCCACTTACGATACGGCGCATCCATGCCTGACTCACGCCGTCACTCACGTAATGGACCGGCAGGATAGTGCCCGCGGCGCGCCCTTCCTCAAGCTTTTCAAAGTGCGGCGAGGCCATCTGCTTAAAGCCGTAGGCAAACTCGACCTTACCCATTACGGCTAGGCGGTCGCCCTGCTTAAGCTGCTGGGCAATCCAGGGCTGGCGGAAAAAGGCGACCTGCAGCACGCCCGTCTCGTCAACGAGTGAGACCTCGGTCACCTGCATGCGCGGACGCGGCTGCTTTTGGACGATACGATCGACCGTGGCGATGATGGTACACACGGTACCGATGGGCGCCATCTCGATGGACCAGGAGCGCGTAAAGTCCAGGTATCGATGAGGGATATGGAGAAGGAGGTCCCCCACCGTCCGAATTCCCAGACGGCGAAGGGCCTCCTCACGTTTACCCGAAACATATTTGAGTCGCGCGATATCCTCGTCGAGCGCATTGCTCTGGGCAAAGCGCTCCGAGACGCGCGGCACGGAGCACAGTTCGGACATGGGCAGTTGCCTACTCGATCGAGAAGATCACGGGATAGAGCGGCTGCTCGCCACGATGGGCGTCGATCTCCAGATCGGGCTGAGCCTCCTCGATAGCGTCGACGATCTCCTGGAAGGCCTCATCGGACAGTTCCTCGCCGGCCAGAATCGTCAGCGCGTCGCCCTCCTCTTCCTCCTGCATACGGTTGATGCAATCGAGCGTGACCTGCTTCACGTCGGAGCCGACCACGTCGATGGAGCCGGCAATGATGCCCATGACGTCACCGGAGTGAATTGGCGAACCGTCGGAGGCACTGGAGTCGCGCACGGCGCGGGTGACCTCGCCATCGCGGACCTCGCTGATGGCGTCGACCATAGCGGCGACGGCATCCTCTAGCTCGGAATCGGGCAGGACCGCGAACAGCGCGGAGAAGGCCTGCGGAACGGTCTTGGTGGGAACGACGGCGACCTTCTTGTCGGTGCAGGCAGAGGCAGCGGCCTCGGCGGCCATGCGGATGTTGCCGTTGTTGGGCAGAATGATGACCGAGGTCGCGTTGACCTGGTCGACGGCGCCCAGCAGGTCTGCAGTCGAGGGATTCATGGTCTGGCCACCGGACACGATCACGTCAACGCCGAGGGACTTGAGGATGTCTGCCTCGCCGGAACCGGCGGCAACGGCGACAAAGCCCAGGGCCTTCGCGGGCTCGGCGGCCTTCTCCTGGTCCTCGTGGATCTTGGCGGTACGGTCGTGGGCCTCCATCTCCATGTTGTGGATAAAGACCTCGTAGATCTGGCCAAGCTGCAGCATGTGCTCGAGCACCAGGTTCGGGGTGTTGGAGTGCACGTGGATCTTGTAGTCGGGATATGCGCCCACGAGCAGCTCACAGTCGCCCATGGAACCCAGGAACTTAAGGCACTCGTCCTCGTCAAACGGGGCGTCGGCCTTAAAGAGGAACTCGTTGCAGTAGCGGAACTCCGAGCCCTCCCAATCGTCGTTGGCCTCGATCTCAACGCGGCCAAGAGCGGCATCGCGTGCAGAGCCAGCGGAATCGAACGTAGCGGAGAAATCCTCGACAACGGTGCTGCGACCAAGTGCTGCAGCCACAAAGTTCTCCAAGAAGATGGCAAAGCCGAAGGCGCCGGAGTCGACCACGCCGTTCTCTTTGAGGACGGGCAGCAGGTCGGGCGTGCGAGCGACGGACTGGTAGGCCTCGACGACGATGGCATCGAGCGCGTCCTCGGCCGAGAACTTCTTCTTTTCGCACTCGTCGGCCTTGGTCGAGACATCGCGCAGCACCGTGAGAATCGTGCCCTCGATGGGCTTACGGACGGCCTGGAAGGCGACCTTGACGGCGCGGCGGAAGGCGAAGGCGATGTTGGCGGACGTAATGGGCTCGTCGGCGGAGACAAGGCCCTCGGCCACACCGCGCAGGATCTGCGAGGTAATGACGCCGGAGTTACCGCGGGCGCCCATCAGGGAGCCGTGGGTGATGGCGCCGGCAATGGCCTCCATGTCGGCATCGGCGGGAAGGGCGGAGAGCTCCTTGGTCACCGAGGCGAGCGTGAGCGACATGTTGGTGCCGGTGTCGCCGTCGGGTACGGGGAAGACGTTGAGCTTATTGATCTCCTCGGCCTTGTCAGAAACGGCAGCCGCAGCGATCGGAAAACAGGTGCGAATGGTCTTTGCAATCATGGGTATTTGAATCTCCGTTTTCGGATGCTAGTTCAGACGGCTCTTGAGCGCGTCGATATGGATGCCGATCTTAAGGCTGGCGGGATCGATTTGGGCAATCTCCTGCAGGGTAAAGGCAACGGAGCTCGAAAGGTTGTGGCAGACGGACTTCATGTTGACGCCGTTCTCGAGCACGACGTGAAGATCGACCGTAAGGCCGTTCTCGTCGGCGGAGACAAGCACGCCCTTGCGGAGGCGCTGACCGGCAAGCAGGCGCACGCTCTCGGCGCCTTGGAGCTGCTCAGCCATACCGACGACGCCATAGCACGTCATCGCGGCATAACCGGCAATATCGGCAATAACGTCGTTCGAGACGCTCAGGCTGCCGTTAATGGTCTCAGACACAAGAATCTCCTTATCTGGTGCTCGCGGCACCATGTCGTGGGAGCAATCATTGCAATATTCTACAACGACCGCGCCATGTTGAGGTGGTGGGTCGCGGGATTACATCCTCGACACGAAATGTTGATATGGCAACGTTCGAGTCAAGTGGTCGCGGCATGAAAAAACCCGCCGCATAAGCGACGGGTTTTACAACCTGGCTCCCCGGGTAGGACTCGAACCTACAACAGCGCGGTTAACAGCCGCGTGCTCTACCATTGAGCTACCGAGGAATAGGTGCGTGCTCTCAAGCAACGAAGTTTATTATACGGACGAATCAGCTCAGGGCAAGAACTTTTTTAAGAATTTTTCCGACCTAGTCATTGGGGACGTCCCCAATGACCACATGAAAGCGCCCCCAAGCGGATGTGCTTGAGGGCGCTTCTTGCTTGCGAGGTTATGACTCGATGTAGTCCTTCAGCTTGCTGCTGCGGCTCGGGTGGCGGAGCTTGGCCAAAGTCTTGGACTCGATCTGGCGGATACGCTCGCGCGTGACGCCAAACTCGCGGCCGACTTCCTCGAGCGTGCGGGGATGCCCGTCGACAAGGCCAAAGCGCAGCTCGATAACCTTGCGCTCACGATCGGCAAGCGAGTCGAGCACCTGAGTGAGCTGCTCCTGCAGCATGGAGAAGCTGGCGGCATCGGGCGGAACGATAGCCTGGGAGTCCTCGATAAAGTCGCCCAGCTGGGAATCCTCTTCCTCGCCGATGGGGGTCTCGAGCGACACGGGCTCCTGCGAGATCTTCTGGATCTCGCGAACGCGGTCGGCGCTCATGTCCATCTCGGCACCGATCTCCTCGGGGGTCGGGTCGCGACCCAGGTCCTGAAGGAGCTGGCGCTGCACACGGACGAGCTTGTTGATGGTCTCGACCATGTGCACGGGAATACGGATGGTACGGGCCTGGTCGGCGATAGCGCGCGTAATGGCCTGACGGATCCACCACGTGGCGTACGTGGAGAACTTAAAGCCCTTCTGGTAGTCGAACTTCTCGACGGCGCGGATCAGACCGAGGTTGCCCTCCTGAATAAGGTCCAGGAACAGCATGCCGCGACCGACATAGCGCTTGGCGATGGAGACGACCAGACGCAGGTTTGCGCTGATGAGTGCCTGCTTGGCTTCGAGACCCACGTTCTCAATGCGCGTAAGACGACGCATTTCGGTACGCGTGAGCTCGAGCTCGCCTGCCTCGGCAGCCTCGAGCTTCTCGGTGGCCTCAAGACCGGCCTCAATCTTCATGGCCAGATCGACCTCTTCGGAGGCGGTCAGCAGGTCGACCTTGCCGATCTCCTTGAGGTACATACGGACCGGGTCGCCGGTCAGCATCACCGTGGAGGCATCGATGCCGCGCACGCGGGAGCGTGAACGGGACGTGCGCACGGTGCGCTTCTTCTTGCTCTTGGAAGAACCCATCTCGGCGTCGGCCTGACGGGCCATCTTGAGCTCGTGATCGTCGAGCGAGCCGGAATCGTGCTCGTCGTCGTCATCGAAATCGTCGGTATCGGTATCGTTATCGTCATCGTCGACGTCCATGGGGGCGTCGTCGTTACCGCTCGCGGAGATAATCTGGATGCCGCTGTTGCGCAGCGCGGAATACACCGCGGTGAGCTGCTCGTCAGAAACATCGATATCCTTCAGGGCGACCTGAATCTCGTCCTCGGTTACCGAAGTCCTGTTTGAGCCGTTGCCCATAAGCTTTGCAACGTAGGATTCCAGCCCAGTACCCGTGCTCTCAGTCTTTTTTGGCACAGATTCTCCCTTCATAGTCCACAGGACTCAATACTTTAGCACACACATTGACGTCTATACCCAAAAAGAGGGCTGGATATAGGCGAGAATACGCTGGTTGACCACAACATCTAGGCTTGTTCGGTGCCTGCCGTCTCCAAACCGATCAAACGGAACGGATCGGCCACACCGCCAATCGACTTTTGGAGCTCACGTTGACGCTGAGAATCTTGCATCGCTTGCATCGTCAGCACACGGCGCGCCTCATCGTCGAGCGACCGATCCTGACGTAGCCTGGCCTGTGCGGCGCGCATGCGGCGCTTGATGGTGTAGAGCTCGAGCGTATCGAGCATGAACACGATGTTCGTCTCGGTGGGGTGCTTGCTCGTCGCGGAGATGCGCCCGGCACTCACAAGCGTTGCCGCCTCGGGACAGACCGAGCGCGCCGCATCCATGCAGGCTGCAGGATCGGTTCCCGGCGGCGTTGCCAGAACGGCCCATGCGATGGACTCGTGACGTGGGTCAACCCACTCGATAGAGCAGATGCGGTCGGCATACGTGCGGAACAGGTCGGGGTAGCTCGTGAGCATCGTCAACAGCTCGCGCTCCCCTGCCAAGGACTTGCGCTCAAGATCAGTAAGAACCATCGGCGCCGCCGCAGCCGGAGCGCCCGAACCATCAGTCACAGGCACAGCACCCATACCATCAGGCACATCGATCGGCGGCAGGTCGTCGACGACCTCCACGGGCGCGGCACCGTAGGCATCGAGCGGGACGTAGTCATACGGCTCTTCTTCGACCGGCGCGGACACCGGCGGCGTCGCGCCCGATGCCCAAGCACCGCGAGATGCCCCCTGCGAACCAGACGTCCGACCGCCCGCGCTACCGGACCGCTCAGTCTGTGCCCGCTGGCGCTCATAGTTCTGCTCACGACGTCGTTCCGCATCCTCGCGCTTGGCGACATCGCGAAACACACGACCCGAGCTCGCGCGCACCGTCTCCAGATCCAAACCCAGCAGATCGGCAATCTGGATAAAGTACGTGTCGATCATATAGCTGTTGCGCAACGGATAGATAAGCGTCAGCGCATCTTCCAGCGCCTTGGCGCGACCGCCCGGCGTGGTGATGTCACTCGACTCCTGCAGCGAACGGTAGACAAAGTCCATAAGCGGCTCGGCAGCGTCGATGCGCGTCTGCAGTGCCTCGCCACCATGTGCGGTGATGAACTCCATGGGGTCGTTGCCGTCGGGGAGCACCACGCAGCGCAGGTCCATGGAATCCTGCTCGATAAACTGAATCGCGCGACGGGCGGCCTTCTGGCCCGCTGCATCGCCGTCGAACATATACACGATGCGCTTGGCAAAGCGAGTGAGCGTCTTGACGTGATGCTCCGTGAGGGCGGTGCCCAGCGTGGCGACAACGTTTTTAATCCCCGCCTCCCAGCAGGCGATGCAATCGGTATAGCCCTCTACCACGATGGCGGTATCCTGCGCGACGATAAACTCCTTGGCCCAATTAAAGCCGTAGAGGTTTCGCTTTTTATGAAACACGCTCGTCTCGGCGGTGTTGAGATACTTAGGCTGGCCGTCGCCCATAATGCGACCGCCAAAGGCAATGTTGTGACCCTGCTCGTCAAAGATGGGGAACATCACGCGGTCGAAAAAGCGGTCGGCAAGCTGCCCGCGCCCGCGACTCACGGCAACGTTGGCGTCGATCATCTCCTGCGGGGTAAAACCCGCCTGGGACAGGTGCGACACCAGCGCGTTACGGCCCGGTGCAAAGCCCAGGCAGTAGCGGCGGCAGACGTCGCCGCCCATGCCGCGGCTGGCAAAGTACTCGCGCGGACGGCCGTCCTTACCGCGCATAAGCATGGTGTGGTAGAACTGGGCGGTCTCGGCGCACAAATCGTAGATGCGGGCACGCTTGGTGCCGCGCTCGCGGCGATCTCCGGTGTCATGCAGCTCAATACCCGCGCGATCGGCCAAATAACGGATTGACTCGGGAAAGCTCAGGTTCTCGCGCTTCATGATATACGTGAAGACGTCGCCACCCTCGCCGCAGCCAAAGCAATGCCACACCTGCGTGGCGGGAATAATGTGGAAGGACGGAGTCTTTTCGCCATGAAAGGGGCAGCAACCCCAAAACTCATGGCCGCGGGGCTTGAGCTCAACCGTTTCCTGCACGATGGCGACCAGGTCGGACGCAGCGCGTACCTGGTCTTTTTCCTCATCGCTAATCACGGATGCTCACCCCCTGCTCACCCAAGTTGTGACGAATGTCCTCGATATTACCCTCGACGGTCGCGATCAACTCATCCAGCGAATCGAACACACGCGACGGACGCAGCCAGCGCGAAAACGCCAGCGAAACGGAAGCGCCGTACAGGTCGCCCGTATAACCAATTAAGTTAGCCTCGAGGTGCGCGGATGCCGCATCGTCGGCATACGTCGGCGGCAGCCCGACGTTCACGGCAGCGGGCCACACGGTGTCATCGACGAGCACCATGCCCTCATACACGCCATCGGCAGGCACCTGAATGCCATCGGACACCTGAAGATTTGCCGTGGGAAAGCCCATGCCAGAACCCTCGTGACGGCCGCGAATAACACCGCCACGCACCATATACGGGCGGCCAAGCAACTCAGCAGCAAGCTCCACATGGCCCTGTCCCAACTCATGACGAATGCGGGTGGCGCAAATGGCCTCACCGCCCTCACAAAGCAGGTCGTGACCATACACGTCAACGCCGCGCTCGGCACCCCAGGCGCGCATTTCGGCAACACCAGATGCACCGCCACGGCCCAGCCTAAAGTCGCTGCCAACGCGAATCGAGCGAATGTCGACCAGACGCGACACCAGCGAGAGAAAATCAACATGGTCGAGTACCGCAACCTCTGGCGTAAAGGGAACGGCCACCACCACATCGACCCCGGTCTGAGCCAAGGCATGCAGACGGTCGGCCGTCGTCATCAATTTTTGAGCGGGCGAAGGGCTCACCACAACGTCCGGGTCGGGATCGAAGGTAACTACGACTGCCTTGCAGCCATGGGCACGGGCATCACGGACAAGCGCTTCGATAAGTTCCTGGTGTCCAAGGTGAACGCCATCGAACACGCCGATGGCAATCGATGCGGCACCCAAGTGCTCGCACTTATCAAACGTATCGGCAGTAACGATGCGAGCCTCGTCCGACTCGCCCGCGAAAAAGACACGCGCGAGCTCGCGAGCGGAAAACATCATCGAACACCGCCGATTGCCTGCGGAAACACGTGCTCCATAACAAAGCGACCACCCTCAATGCGGGCGAGCGCCTTGAGTCCCCCATCGAGCACCAGCGCAAACGGCGCCTTCGAGGCATCGAAATCGGCAAGCGCACGCTCAACGGGAATGCGACGGCCGCAGAGCAGGTCGTCGGCAAGATTACCCGGCAAGTCAACACGCGTGGCGCCCAGGGCTGCAATGGGATCCAGAGCAAAGCTAGCCGCGGACTCGGGAGAAAGCTCCTCCACCGCATGACAGGCGCCAATGGAAACAACACCGGAGGCCGTGCGGCGCAGCGCGGAAATGTGCGCGGCGCTCTCGCAGGCGCGGCCCAGGTCGCGAGCGAGCGCACGGATATAGGTGCCCTTGCTCACCGAGAACGCCACGGTCCACACGCACGTATCACCCTCGCCGCCCACGGCGATCAGGTCGGCGGCATAGACCTCGACGGGGCGCGGAGGTAGGTCCACCGCATTGCCCTCACGAGCAGACTTGTAGGCGCGAACGCCATTAACCGAGATAGCCGAAAAAGCCGGCGGCACCTGCATCTGCGGGCCCAGCATGGCGGCTAAGCGCTCGCGGGCATAGGCAGGATCGCGGAGCTCGTTGGCAACAGCCACCGTGCGGACGGCCTCGCCCTCCGCATCATCGGTATTGGTCTCGGCGCCAAACGAGATGTCGGCGACGTAGCTTTTGGTATCGAGCGTGAGCATGCCCAGCAGACGGGTGGCCTGACCCACGCCCACCACCATGACACCCGATGCCATAGGGTCGAGCGTGCCGGCATGGCCGACGCGCCGCTCATGGAGGGCGCGTCGGCATTGCGAGACCACATCGTGGGACGTGCAGCCCACCGGCTTATCGACGGCGAGCAGCATATTCAGTTGAGAAGGCGTACGACGAGCCATGTACCATCCAAAAAGTTAAAGCTCGACGGTCACCGAAGCGGGATCCTCCCCCACCAGCTCGGTCAGCATGGGAAGTGCCACGGCGAGCGTCTCGCGAATTGTTCCGTTGTTGGAAAAGCCGGCGGCGGCATGATGCCCGCCACCGCCAAAGTTGGCAGCGATCTCGGACACATCGAGGTCACCCTTGGAGCGCAGGTTGCCGCGCACCTTGGTATCCCCCTCAATACCCTTCAGGAACAGGCAGACCTCCACACCCATCACCGAGCGCACCACGTCAACCAGGCCGTCACATTCATCCGAGGTGACGCCGCAGGCCTCAAGGTCGCTCTGGAAGGCATAGCTATACGCCACGCGCCCGTGCGCGACCGTCTTGATACGGCCCATGACAATGGACTTGAGGTGCAAAAACTCGACGCGCATGCTCTGATAGACCTCGAGTGCGACACGAGCCGGATTGGCGCCATGCGCCACCAGGCGCGAAGCAGCATGGAACGCGGCAGCATCGGCGTTCTGGTACTGGAAACGACCGGTGTCGGTCACCAAGCCGCACAGCAAGCAGGTCGCGACGCCGTCACGTGCGACAATGCCGCAATTGTCCAAGAAACGGTCGATGATCATGGCGCAGGCCGCGGCATCGACGCGCCTCAGACTGAGCTCGGCAAACTCCTCGCGCGCCGGATGATGATCGAAGCACACCACATGCTTGGAGCGACGAAGCACCTCGGCAGAATTATTGAGGCGCTCGACGACCGGTACGTCCACCGAGATGAACAGGTCAGGATTGCCGGCGTACGCAGATGCCGGCACCAGGCGATCGGAGCCTTCCATAAAGCGGTAGATACGCGGAACCGGGTCATCGTCTGCCAGCAGCAGCGCAATGTCCTTGTTGGGGAAAAACTTCATGAGCGAAAGGCCCAGACCCAATACGGAGCCCAAGGCGTCGCCATCGGGAGAAGTATGTCCCGAAATCGCAATGGAGGACGCACCCTCGATGAGCTCGAGGATGCGTCGCTGAATATCTGCAGACTCGCACGAGGCGAGGTCGGCGGAATTAGTCATCTAAAGCTGCCTCCTGGGCGGCATCCGCTATCGGATAGCCGTCCTCGTCCTTTTCGATCGCAAGCGTGGCGGGAACGTTTTCCAGCGCACGCGTGATGCGCTCGGCCTCATCGGTCGAGCGATCGATGCGAAAATCGAGCTCGGGCGTAACACGCCAATCGAGCGAGCGAGCCAACAGGCTGCGAATACGGCCCTTAGCGCTAGCGAGCGCCTCCATGACCTCGTCGTAGCGGCTCGCATCGCACGACACGTACACGCGCGCGAACGAACGGTCCACCGCGACTTCGACCGCGGTCAAAGTAACCAGGTCGAGACGCGGATCGGAAACCTCAAAGAGCAGGATATAACCGAGCTTCTCGCGAAGCTGCTCGCCCAGTCGGCGGGTTGCCTGCGTTTGCTTCATAGCGCTACCCCCTACTCGGTACGGGCAACCTGGTCGATACGGTAACCCTCGATCTGGTCACCGGGCTTGATGTCCTGGAAGTTCTCCAGGCCAATACCGCCCTCGGAACCGCTCTTGAGGCTCTTGGCCTCGTCCTTGTAGTGGCGCATCGAGGCGATCTTGCCGTTGAAGACCACGATGCCGTCGCGCACCAGACGCACGGAATCGGTCGCGGCGATCTCGCCCTCCTCGACGCGGACACCGGCGGCGATACCGACTTTAGGCACCTTGAAGGTGTCCAGGACGGTCGCGGTACCCGTGGCGACCTCGACCTCGGTGGGCTTGAGCATGCCGATACGGGCGGCGTCGAGCTCCTCGAGGCACTTGTAGATGACGTCGTAGCAACGGATCTCGACGCCCTCGCGCTCGGCGGCGGAGCGGGCCTTACCGTCGGGACGGACGCCAAAGCCGATGATGATGGCGTTAGAGGCGTCGGCCAGGACGACGTCGGTCTCGTTGATGGCGCCAACGGCGGAGTGGATCGTGTTGATGCGAACCTCGGACTGATCCATCTTGTCAAGCGAGTCCTGAAGGGCCTCGATGGAACCCTGGACGTCGGCCTTGATGATCAGGTTGAGCTCCTTGACCTCGGCGTCGGCAATGGTCTCGAAGAGGTTCTCGAGCGTGACGTGCTTGACGCGGCTCTGCTCCTCGATACGGGCCTTGAGCGAACGCTCGTCGGCAAGGGCGCGAGCCTCGCGCTCGTCCTCGAACACGCGGAACTCGTCGCCGGCGTTGGGCACAGACTGCAGGCCCAAAATCTCGACGGCGTCGGAGGGACCGGCCTCGGTGACGGCGCGACCCTTGGGGTCGAGCATAGCACGGACGCGGCCGTAGGTAAGGCCGGCGACCAGCGTATCGCCCACGTGCAGGGTACCGCGGGTCACGAGCACGGTAGCGACCGAGCCGCGGCCCTTGTCGAGCTTGGCCTCGAGGACATTGCCGGAGGCAAAGGTGTCCGGGTTGGCCTTAAGCTCGAGCACGTCGGCCTGGAGCAGCACGGTCTCCAGAAGGTCATCGATACCGATCTTCTGCTTGGCCGAGATGTTGACGAACATGTTCTGTCCGCCCCACTCCTCGGGGATGACGCCGTACTCGGTGAGCTCCTGGCGCACGCGGTCGGGGTTGGCGCCCGGCTTATCGATCTTGTTGACGGCAACGACGATGGGTACGCCGGCGGCCTTGGCGTGGTTGATCGACTCGACCGTCTGGGGCATGACGCCGTCGTCGGCGGCGACGATCAGGATGACGATGTCGGTCACCTTGGCGCCACGGGCACGCATGGCCGTAAAGGTAGCGTGACCCGGGGTATCGATGAAGGTGATCTTGCGGTCGTTGATCATGACCTGCGAAGCGCCGATGGCCTGCGTAATGCCGCCCGCCTCGCCGGCAGCAACGCCGGTGTGACGGATGGCATCGAGCAGCGACGTCTTGCCGTGGTCGACGTGGCCCATGACGGTGACGACCGGGGCGCGCGGCTTAAGGTCGGCGGGATCGTCATAGAACGAGAAGGTGTTCTCCTCCTCGGGGGTGATGATCTTGATCTGACGGCCCAGGTCGTCGGCAACGAGCTCAACGAGGTCGTCGGACATGGACTGCGTCATGGTGAGCGGCGTACCCAGCAGGAACAGGCGCTTGATGATGTCGTTGGCCGGAACGTCGAGCGCCTCGGCAAGCTCCTGGACAGTAACGCCCTGGGAGACCTTGATGGCGTCGAGGTCCTCGGGGTTCACGCCCTGGGCCAGCGCCTCCTCTATCTTGCGCTCCTCCTGAGCCTTGGCAGCCTCGCGCTCGCGCTTCTCCTTGCGCTTCTTGCGGCGACCGGTGGACTCGCGAGAGGCCTCCTCGACGGCAGCACGAGCCTCCTCGAGCACCTTCTCGCGGCTGTACTCCTCGGCCTCGCGAGCCATGCGGCTGTAGTGGTCCTCTTCGTTGTTGTGACCGCCCTTGCGCTTCTTGCCCTTGCCCTGCTTATCGGGGTTGGGGAAGTCCATGCCGGCAGCGACGTTGTTGCTGGCGTTGGTGCGATGGCTGTGCGGACGGCTCTCGGAGGCGTTGCGCTCGGAATTGTTGTCGGAGGCGTTGCGATCGTTACGACGGCCACCGCGGCGGTCGTTGTTGCCGCCACGACGGTTACCGCGCTCGGCGGCGCGCTCGGCCTTGGCCTTGTCCTCGGCGTCCTTCTTCTCCTTGAGCACGGTCTCCTGTGCGGCAATCTGGTCGAGAAGCGAACGGAAGCGCGAACCGGAGTCGGAAGCGGGAACGGCGCGGCGCTGGGCCTCGCGGGCAGCCTCCTCCTTCTCGCGGGCAAGGCGCTCCTGCTCGGCCTTCTTCTTGGCCTCGGCC
>OJOH01000998.1_pt1 | contig 14645 bp, 9 predicted proteins | sample 1598201 | NCBI WGS metagenome assembly OJOH01 (sample SAMN03922462, study PRJEB24848) | human gut metagenome | isolation source: stool sample | host: Homo sapiens | place: Germany | collected 2009-11 | reverse complement strand
CAACAACACCGAGAACAGCACACCCGAGGGCGACTCCATCGAAAGAAGCAGCGAGCCCGTCGAGGCCGGGACGTGCGCCAGACCGACGTTTTGGACGAGCAGTGCCACGCACGTGCAGCCCACCGAGAGGAAGACCATCACGCCGATAAAACTCGGCGTCCACACGGACAGAGGCGCCTGAGTCTCGAATAGTAGCGACGTGATTAAGCTCAAAACGCCATTGCCCACAAACATCCAAAACGTGATGACGTTGATATCCATCTTGCGGCCATACTTGGCGGTCACCGCCATCTGGATAGCAAAGAAGACCGCGCCGCCCAGCGTGATGGCATCTCCAGCATTGAACTCGACGCTATCGAGTGCCACCAGGCCAATGCCCGCCAGGCACAGCAATGCAGCGCCCAAGTTGTAACGGGTAAGCCTTTCTCCGCTCAGGACATAGCTCGCAAACGGCACGAGGATGCAATAGGTACCCGTCAAAAACGCGCTCTTGCCCGCCGTGGTCTGTGCCAGGCCAATCGTCTGCAAACCGTACGCGCCCCACATAAGTGCGCCCATACCAAGCCCGACGATAAGGTTGCGAACATTAAAGTGTGCGATGATGCGTTTGCGGAAGATGGCGAACATAACCAGCGAAGCCGGGAGAAAGCGAACGTAGACCAGCTCGAACACCGGAATGGTGTCGAGTGCGTCCTTCATAGTGGTAAAGGAGTAGCCCCAGATAATCGCCACCGAAAGCAGTAGAACTTTCCAGAACAACGGCGAGCGTGCGCCGGCACCCCGGGGAATACCACCCGCGCCCAAATCCTCACGGGCTACAGGGCTATCGGGCATGTTTTCGATTTCGTTGGCAGCGTATTGGGCCATGGAACATCCTCGCGCTCAATCTGGGCGTGGTGTCCGCACGCGCGTGACCGCATGCCGCCTCATGGTCAAATAAAAACGGGGCGCACCGGACCCCCGGTACGCCCCGCTACTGTAGCAACAACCAAGTAACCCACGCAATTCACTACGCTAAAGCGTCGGTACAGAAAACCTCGATGTTCCGGCAACGTCAGCGAAAACGCCCCTAAGCGAGCAAGGTGACGTGAAATGGAAGGGCGCTGACCTTCTGGTCGCGCCCTTGAAATTGAACGTCAGATTGCCGCTTAGGGACGTTTGCAGCGTCGAGCCGTTACGCGGTTTGGTAAAACCGCGTAACTAAATAAGCTTCGTGCTTTCAAGCTTTTCGATGATCCAGTCGTTGGCTTTGATGACCGGGCGGCGGAAGACGACGCCAAGGGCCAGCGACGGAATCAGGTAACTCGCCAAGATACCCAACTCAATCCAGTACTCCATATGGTAGGCGCCGGCCATGGCGGCATGCATGGCGTTGATGCCGTGGGTAAACGGCAGGAACGGGTAGATCGCCTGGAACACGGGGCCGGTCATCTCGATGGGGAACGTGCCGCCCGAACCGCCGACCTGCATGACCAGCAACACGACGGCGAGTGCCTTACCGATATCGCCAAACGACACCGTAAGCGTGTAGACGATATTGGAGAACACGAGACTCGCGATCCAGCCCGCCAGCACAAATTGCAGCGGGTTGTCGCACTGGATGCCAAAGAACAGGATGTCGCCCGCGCACACGAGCGTTGCCTGCAGCAGCGCCAGACCGCCAAAGAACAGGTAACGGCCCAGGTAGATCTCGTGCAGGCGCACGGGGATAAGCTCGTTGATGAGCTCATCGTCAACCGACACCTTCATCATGGCCGCCAGTACAATCGAGCCGACCCAAAGCGACAGAATCGTGTAGAACGGTGCCATGGCCGAACCGTAGTTGCGGATCGGATAGACCGGTTTGCGGTCGAGCGCGACGGGACCGGAAAGCGACACGGCCAGACCCTCGGGATCGTTGCCGATCATTGTCTTGATCGTGGCCAGATCGTCCGACATAAGGGCACCGTCGAGGTCGTCCTTAAAGGCGCTGATCTTGTCCGACGCCTCGCCCAGCTGATCGGAAGCCTTGTTGACCAGCCTTGCGGCCTTAGAGAGACCCTTTGCCAGCGAACCAGATGCGTCGGTCAAGCCGTCTACGGCGCTATCCAGGTCGCCCGAGATGCTGTTCAGCGAATCCAAAACGCCCGAAATGGTCTTCTTGAGCTCCTTGGCCTTAACCGAGAACGTGGAATCGTAGTCGGACTTGGCGCCCGAGATACCAGCCTTGGCATCCGCGATTGCCTGATCGACCTCGGCACGCGACTTGTTAACTTCTGCCATGCCGTCAGAAAGGGACTTTGCGGTTGCCGTCAGGTCCTTGGCGTTATTGCGATACTCCACTGCGATTCTGCTCAGCGATGTTGCCACAGACTTGAGGCTGTCCTGGAGCTTTTCGTCAGTCAACTGATCGGCAAAGCTGCGGAGCTGGTCAGCAGTGGCGTCGATATCGTCGGCACGCGTGTTGAGCGCCGCCGCGGCATCGTTGAGCTGGGACACCGTAAGGTCCACATGTTGATTCGCGGCATCGAATGCCTTCGCAAGCTCGGCGGACACATTGTCAAACGAGCCCGCGCTTCCGTCAATCGCGGCGTTGATGGCGTCGTTGGCGTCCTTCAGCGCTTCCTTGGAATCGCTCATACCGCTCTTGGCATGCTCCATCAGCTGCTTAGTCGACTCATCGACCGTGCCCGTCTGCTTGAGCATACCGCCCGCCGACGTCAGCGAATCGGACGTGGAACTCAAAATGCCCGCCAGCGACGTCGCGCTGGCCTGAACGTCCTGCAGGTCCTGGACCGAATCGCCCAGCGTCGAGGACAGGTTGGCGATAAAGTTGCTCACTTGGTCGGTGCTCATGTAGTCGAGCAGGCTGGACACGGTTTTAAGACCGATGGTCGTGATGGTCTTGGTAAAGGTCTCGTTGACCTGACTCTGGACGGCGCTCGAACCCTTTTCAGTCACGATCTGTGCGATGGCGTTGGCCTTCTGGTTCTCATAGAACTCGATATCGGCGTGCTTCACCTCGGTCGAGAAAAGCGTCATCATGTCGGCGCTAAACGTTTTAGGGATAACGACGGCAGCGTAGTACGCGCCCGACTTAACGCCCTCAATCGCCTTATCGCGGTCGTTGAGGACGACCCAGTCGAAGTTCTCGTTGCCGCGCAGGGTGGCGGTTACGTTTTCGCCCACGTTGACCTCGACGGGAATCAGATCGCTCTCGTAACCCTCATCGGTGTTGACCACTGCAATCTTAAGGTTGCCGGTATTGCCGTAGGGATCCCAGCTTCCGGCGATGTTAAACCATGCATAGAGACATGGCACGATGATCAGGCCCATCACGACGACCATGCCGATCACGGAGCGAGACACGTTTTGGACATCGCGCTTAAACAGGTGCAGGATGTTTTTCATTTATGCCTCACCTCCTTTAGAGTGCTTGCCAAGCGGGGTGGTGTCCCCGTCGTTTCCGTTTACGTTGTCAGCGCCGTCGGCATCTTGAGCCTTACGATGCGCACCGATATGCGGCAGACGGCTCGTAGGCTGTTCGCCTCCCTTGGCGCCACGCTCGCTGGCGTTGAGACCAAACATGCGACGGGCGGCAGGGATCGCCGCCGTGTGCTCGCGCATCTCGCGGCGAAGGTCCTCGTCCGAAAGCGCCGAGATACGCATCTGGGTATTGAGGCTCGCACGGATGTATTCGATGTTGATGAGCCAGCCGCAGATGGCGATAACCGAAATGATCCAGATAACGAGCAGGATGATCTTGCCGTTATTGTCGATATCGAGCACCGTCGAAAGCACAAAGAGCAGAACCTGCACGCCTACCACGGCGGCAAAACCGCCCTTGATGTAGTACGGGTAGCGATGCTCAAACGCCACGGCATGATCGAGCAGCTCGCGACGGTACGAATCCGAATCGAGCATGACGCGCATGGCCGTGCGCAGCGAATAGCGCTGGCGCGGTAGGTCGTTGGACTCGCAGATCATTAGGCCCGTCGTGGAAAGCTGCTTATCAAAGAGCAGATTGAGGTTGAGCAGCAACGGGCGCAGCTGCAGACCGATAAAGAGCGCGATGGCAAGGAACACGCCCAGGACGCACAGGTTGAACAGGTAGTTGAACGAATACATGCCACCGACGGTCTCGCGCAGCAGGTTGATGCCATAAGTGAAGGGCAGCAGCGGATGCAGCCATTGGAAGAAGCCGGGCATCATCTCGATGGGATACATGCCCGACGAGCCGGGGATCTGCACAATGACGAGGATGACGCCAATGGCTTTACCGATATGCTTAAACGTGGTGGACAGCGCATAGATGATATTGACGTAGGTGAATGAAATCGCGATGCCGCCCAGCACGAACAGCAGCGGGTTAACGCACTGTACGCCAATGACCAAATCTCCCACCGTAACGATAATGGCCTGGAACGCGCCCAGGATCACCAGCAGCAGCCAGCGGCCAAAGTAGCCCTGACGCGCCGTAAAGCTACCGATGCCCTCGCGGTCGACCTCGAGTTTATAGATAGCGATGAGCACATAGCCGCCCACCCACAGCGCCAGATTGGTGTAGAAGGGCGCGATGCCCGAGCCAAAGCTCTTGACCGGATAGATTGACTTGGACGTCAGCTCAACCGGAGATGCCATGAAATCTGCCACGTCATTGACGTCGACGTCCATGAGGTCGGCTAACTCGCCCATAGACTCAGAGGTCTGCAGCGCCGCAATGTCATTGGCGGCGGTCGCGAGCTTGTCCTGAACCTTGGCAAGGGAGGCGTCGGTTTGGGATAGCGTGGTCTTTGCCTGCTTGAGCGTGGCGTCGAGCTGCGCTAGCGTGCCGCGCGCGCTCGCTATCGTGGGGGTCATACCCGACACAATGCCGGTCAAATCGCCCGAAACGGCGGCAAAGGAGTCAAGCGCGCTCGAAGCCTTCGGAAGTGCGTTCTGACCCAGATCGGTCTGAGCCTGACCGAGGTTAGCCGTACCGGTCTGAATTGCCGCGTTGAGTGCGTTGCTCGCGTTCGAGATTGCCGTAGCGTCGTTTGCCATGGCGCTCGACTGTGCAGAAAGGCCATCCTTGATGCTCTGCAGCTTCTGGTTTTGCTCGCGAAGCGAATCGATGGTCGATACAATGCGCGCGTCAATTTCCTCGGAACCTGTCGACGTGTCATTAACGAGAATCTCCAAGTGCCCGATAACGGCCTTATTGTGATCGATCGTCGCCTGGAGAGACTCGAGCGAGTTGTCGATGCGGGTGGTCGTAGATGTGACCGTACCCGTTAGCTTGCCAATCGCAGCGTTCGCGGAGGCTGACGTCTTGGTGAGTGCAAGGCTACCTTCCGAGAGTGCCTTGGAGAGCGAGGTGATAGAGTTGCCCGCCGTGGCGCGAGCCTCGCCCAGCAGGTCGTTGCCCTGGGAGATCGCCTGCGTTAGAGAGGGCGCCTGCCCCTGCAGGCCCGCCAGCGCAGCATCGGCCGAAGCAATCGAGCTGCTCGTCTTGTCGATGGCGGTGTTCATGTCGCCGATGGAATCGCGTACTTCGCCCAGGGTATCAGACGCCTCGGACACCGAGCCCGCCAGCGAATCCCGGGTCTGGTTCGCCTTGTCTTTAAGGTCGATGCCAGCATCTTTGGCAATGCCCGCGACGGTCTCGCCCACCGTGGAGACAAACTCCGAGTTGATCTGCTCCTCGATGGTATTGGCACCAGTGTCGGTGACCTTGGGCGCAATAGCGCTCTTCTTCTCGTTGACGTAATAGGTGAGCTTCGGCTGATGGTAATTGCCATCGAGCATCGAAACAAGATTGTCGGAGAAGTTCTTGGGGATTACGATGGCCGCATAGTACTCACCACTCTCGACGCCCTCTTTGGCATCGGCGGCCGAATCGACGAAGGTCCAGCCCAGCCGATCGTTCTCCTTGAGCTGATCGACGACCTGGTCGCCCGCGTTGAGCTCGCCCACCAAGTCATTCTGAGTGCCCTGATCGTTGTTGGCGATGGCAATCTTGATACCTTGGGTGTTTCCGTACGGATCCCAGTTTGCCACGATGTTGTACCAGGCATACAGCGAGGGGATAACGCACACGCCCAGGGTAACCACCAAGGCGACGGGGTTCACAAGCAGTCGCTTAATGTCGCGCTTGAATATCGCAAAGGAGACCTTTGCGTTGGATAGTTTGCTGCCGAGACTCACGCTTGGACCATCCATCCTGTCGTTGAATCGAATCGTACTATCGACAACCATTGTACGTAGGCGCTTTAGTGCCTCGCGGCACAATGGTGCTGAGTTTTGCGGGTAGCAATATACTACGAAGATGAGTTAGTGTACAGTTGTACAGTATCTTTAATTTCAGCAGGTCACAAAACCACAGCCCGCACAAATTAGCAATCCGAATAGTCATTGGGAACGTTCTTAAACGACTAGTCAAACAAGAACGTCCCCGATGACTACTTAGGGCCACGAAAGCGTCGCAGGTTGAGCATAAGTCAGCGAAAACGCCCCTGAGCGAGCAAGGTGACGTGAAAGAGGAGGGAAGCGTACTTTGGTACGCGACCGACGATTGAACGTCAGATTGCCGCTTAGGGGCGTTTGCAGCGTCGACCGGTCCGTCGTTCGTTAGAACGACGGAACCAATAGGTTCGTTAGAACGGCGGACCCAAAGGCGTAACTACTTAACTACATCAAGTTGCAAACAGCCGCCGCGAAGGCAACGGGGTCCTCGGGGAGGATACCCTCGACCAGCAGGGCCTGATCGTAGAGCAGGCCGGAGTACTGCTTGATCTTGTCGGCGTCACCTGCCTTCTGGGCAGCGACAAGCTTGTCAAAGACCGGGTGCTTGGCGTTGAGCTCGAGCACGCGCTGGCTCTTGGGCATGCCGTCGGGCGCGCCCTCGGGCCCCTTCTGGAGCACCTTCTCCATCTCGAGCGAAAGCGGACCCTCGGTGGTGATGCAAGCGGGGGCATCGGTCAGGCGCGCGGAGACGGCAACTTTCTCGACCTTGTCACCGAGCGCCTCCTTCATAGCGCTAAAGAGGTCCTCGTTTTCCTTGGTGGCGTCCTCGGCCTCCTTCTTCTCGTCCTCGGTCGCCAGATCAAGATCGCCAGTCGCAACGTTCTTGAGCTCCAGGTGACGATCCTCGACCTCGGGCTCGGCACCGTCGGCAACGGCCTTTTCGGCAGCCTCGCGGGCGGCGTCGTCCTCGTAGATCTTGGGCATATCGGCGGCCACGTACTCACGCATAGCCTGGAACGTGAACTCATCCACATCCTGCGTCAGCAACAGCACGTCATAGCCGCGCTCGAGCACGCCCTTTACCACGGGCATCTTGGCCAAGCGCTCACGCGAGTCGCCGGCGGCGTAGTAGATGGCCTTCTGATCCTCGGGCATGCCCTTGGCATACTCGGCCAGGGTGATCATCTTCTGCTCCTTGGCAGACCAGAACAGCAGCAGGTCGGCGAGCTCGTCGGCCTTCATGCCGTAACTCGAGTAGATGCCGTACTTCAGACCGCGACCAAAGTTCTCAAAGAACTTCTCGTATGCCTCGCGGTCGTTGTCGCGCATGTCCTCAAGATCGGCAGTGATCTTCTTCTCGACACGCTTGGCAATGGCCTTGAGCTGACGGTTCTGTTGCAGCGTCTCACGCGAGATGTTGAGCGTCACGTCGGCAGAGTCCACGACACCGCGCACAAAGTTGTAGTAGTCGGGCAGCAGGTCGTCGCACTTCTCCATAATCAGCACGTTGGAACTGTAGAGCGCCAGGCCCTTCTCGTAGTCCTTGCTGTACAGATCGAACGGGGCGCGACCCGGCACAAACAGCAGCGCATCGTACTCAAGCGTACCCTCGGCATGGAAGCTGATAGTGCGCGCGGGATCGTCAAAGTCGTGGAACGTGGACTTGTAGAACTCGTTGTAATCCTTCTGCTCAACGTCGGAGCTGCGCTTTTTCCAGATCGGCGTCATGGAGTTGATGGTCTCGAGCTCCTGGTAGTCCTCGTACTCGGGCCTGTAGTCGTCGCCGGCGTCCTCGGGCTTGGGTTTCTGGCGGCTCTTGCTCACCATCATCTGAATCGGGTAGCGCACATAGTTGCTGTACTGCTGAATCAGGCTCTTGAGGCCCCACTCGGTCAGGAAGCGATCGTAGGTCTCGGCCTCGCCGTCGGCGTCGAGCTTCTCGTTCTCGCGCAGCGTCAGGATGACATCGGTGCCGTGCTCGGCGCGCTCGCCGTCTTCGATGGTGTAACCCTCAAGACCATCAGACTCCCACACGTGAGCGGTGTCCTCGCCATAAGCGTGGCTGACGACCTTTACGTGGCTGGCGACCATAAAGGCGGAGTAGAAGCCCACGCCAAACTGGCCGATGATGTCGACATCGGAGCCCTGTTGCTCGGCGTTCTCGGTCTTAAACTCCTCGGAGCCGGAATGGGCGATGGTGCCCAGATTGCGCTCGAGCTCCTCGGCGGTCATGCCAATGCCGTTATCCGAGATGGTAATGGTGCGGGCGTCTTTATCAAAAGAGACGCGAATAGCCAGGTCGCCCTGGTCGAGTTTGACACTCGGGTCCTGCAGGCTCTTAAAGTTGAGCTTGTCGACGGCGTCGCTCGCATTAGAGATAAGCTCGCGCAGGAAGATTTCCTTATTGGTGTAGATGGAGTTGATCATGAGGTCGAGCAGTTTTTTGCTCTCGGTCTTAAATTGACGCATGTGCAGTCCTTTCGCGCTACCCCCGTCCGCAAAAACGGCCCGGTTGCCCGAGCCGCATCGCAGACCTGCTATGTCCAGACTTAGATTTTATAACCCATTAGCGCGCATATATACATACGGAATCGAAAAACTGTATGTCCAAACGCTCTGATACGCCAATTGCCAAGGAGTGTCCCCGACTGCCGGCAGGAAAGGAACGTCCCTATCTGCCATCTACGCGCTTGGCCATCCAAGCATGGGGCTGGCCCTCGTCTTCGTAGTCCACCGGGGCAATCTGCGTGTAGCCCGCCTTGGCATAGAGCGGCAGCACGTATTCCTGCGCATGCAGCTTAATGAGCTTGGCGCCGGCATCACGCGCGCGCGTATCACTGGCCTCGACAATCTTGCTCGCCAGACCGCGACGGCGCATGCTCGGCAGCACAGCCACGCGCCCCATAATGTAGGTCTCCCCCGCCGCGACGCCTTCGTCCAAGTCGCACGCCGGCGACACCGGAGCCTCCGCGTCAGCCGCACGCTCAAGCTCTTCGGGAAACACGCGCGAGCAACCGGCAAGCTCGCCGTCTACATAGAGCGTCACATGAATGCAGTTCGGATCCTCGTCGATAGCGTCAAACTCGTTCTCGTAGCCCTGCTCGTCCATAAAAACGACGCGGCGCACCAACGCCGCGTCATCAAAGCATCCCGTCTTAAGTTGGATATCCATGGCTGCCCTTTCATTCAATGCGAACGTTAGGGACAGATTTTAGCGAAAATGAGCTCCGCGCACGCTAAACTTCGCGCGAGCCTTCGCCAGGCAGTCGTAATGACCCACGTTATGGGCATCGCTCGCGATGAAGCTGTACAGGTTCTGATCGAACAGGCGCTGTGCCGGCTTTTTCTCGCGACCAAAGCGACCGCCGGCAATAAAGTCCGCCGAAGCCTGCAGCTTGCAGCCCATATCGACCAGGCGCTCCGCCACGCTTACATCCTTTTGAACCGCACGATAGCGCTCAGGATGAGCGATGATCACCTGGTAGCCACGGCACTGCAAATCGTAAATCGTGTTCTCGTACTCTCTAAACGCATACGCATCGGCATGCGTCGAAAGCTCGAGCAGAAACTCGTTGGTCCCATCGAAATGCAAGTGATCCGCGGCATCGATACCAAGCTCAACGAGCTTTCGATGGTTGACCTCGAAGCCCATCTGGAGCGGAAAACCGTCAGCGTTATCGCGCAGCAGCTCAAAGGCATCCCACATCTTGTCGTAATCAAAATAGGGATCACGGCAGTGAGGAGTGCAAACGATTCTGGTTACACCGGCCCGCTTGGCAGCCTCGAGCATCGCCAAGCTCTCTTCGAGATCGGCGGCGCCGTCGTCTACACCCGGCAAGATATGGCAATGAATGTCACGCATAGGTCAGCCTTAATCAACTAAACGTTTGCTCGGTTGGTGAAGATGCCCTTTTTGGAAGTGCCCTGATCGTCGGAGCCCTTCTTAACCTTCTTACCGTCCTTGGTGTAGTAAGAATAGTAGTACTCGCTGGTCTCGGTCTCACAGTAATTCATGACGGTACCGATGAGCTTGACCTTCTCGGACTTCTTAAGCTGGGCGATAGCGTTGAGCGCCTCTTCGCGCTTGGTAAAGTCCTCGCGCACCACGAACAGCGCGCCGTCGGTCAGGCTGGCAATCTCGGCAGCATCGATGAAGGTGCCGACCGGAGGAGCATCGAAGATGACGTACTGGAACTTAGCAGACAGTGCCTTGACCAGCTTGGCAAAGCGATGGGAGACGATGATGTCGGCAGGATTGGGAATATGCGGCTCGGCATCGAGGAAGTAGAAATTCTTCTGACCTGTCTCGACAATCGCCTGGTCGATAGAAACCTGCTCGGACAGGACTGCATAGAGTCCGCCGCGGGAGCGGACGCCGAGCATATCGGCAAGGGACCTGCGACGCATATCAGCCTCGACCAGCAGGACACTCTTGCCGCTCGTGGCGATTGCCTGAGCAAGATTAATGGAAACCGTAGACTTGCCCTCGTTGGGAATCGAGGAGGTAACGGTGATGGTGCGAATGGGGTCGTCCACGCTCGCAAAGCGGATGTTGGCCAGAAGGGTCTTGGCGGCATTCTGCACAACGAGCTTATCGGTGTTCTTTGCCTTAGCCATGCCTATTTACCACCTTTCATAGCCGGAATTCGGCCAACAACGGGAATACCCAGGAGCTCTTCTGCCTCTTCGGCACCGCGGATGCGGGTATTGAGCATGTCTGCCAAAACGACATAGGCAACTGCGATAAAGATACCGGCGAGGAACGCGACGGCAATATACAGCGTGCGCTTGGGGCCGCTGGGGGCTTCGGGGGTCTTAGCCTCGTCGATAACGTTGATGCTCTGGGCAGCGCCGACGTTCTGAGCGACCGTACTCACCGAGCTGGCAATGGCCTTTGCGACCTCAGCCGTCTCCTTGGCATCGGTGCCGGTAACCGAAAGCGTAATGACACGCGTGGTGGTCTCGGAGGAAACAGACACCTTGTAGTCATCCAAATCGGTGAGGCCCAGTTCTTTGGCGGCGCCGCTCTTAACGCTATCGCTATCCAGCAGCGTGGCGATATCGTTGGAAAGCATCTGGCTCGCCGAGAGATCGTTGTAGCTCATCTGACCGCTATCGTCGGTCTTGGCGAGAATGTACATGCTCGTCGTCGCGGTATAGGTGTTGTCCATCGCAACGAAGGACACGATGCCCATGGCGATCGCGCAGACCACCGGAAGGGTGATGACCAGCTTGAGGTGCTTCTTCAGCAGCTGGAACAGTTCGAGAAGGGTCATGCAGCTTGCCTTTCATTTCCCCAGTTCGGATTGACAAAACTGTCCGTATGTTATCGCATCTTTTTACCGAGACCAAACTCTATACATAAGAAACAGGCTCTCCTGTAAAAATGTCGGAAGCAATCGTAAAATTGCACAACAACGCCGCACCCGAAAGTCAAATGCGGCGTCTACATCATTATCTATGTTGTATCGCTATGCGAATGGCTCGTCCTGCTGTGTGGGAAACGCCACCGTAATGGTGGTTCCCACGCCCAACTCGCTCGATAGATCGAGCGTGGCGTGATGATACAGGGCCGCATGCTTGACAATGGCAAGCCCCAGGCCGGTTCCGCCGCGTGCCTTGGACCTACTCTTGTCCACGCGATAGAACCGCTCAAATACCTTGCCCTGTTCTTCAGGCGCGATACCGATTCCCGTGTCGGCGACAGCGAGGAACGGATGGCCTTTGTCGTTGGTGCCGCACTGCAGCGTAACCGTACCGCCGGGCCGATTGTAGCGGATGGCGTTGCTTGCCAGATTATAGATGAGCTCGTCGACCAAGCGCGACACGCCTTCGATGACCACAGGCTTGGTCTCATGACTTATCGTCACATTCACCTGACGGGCGACCTGTTCAAGACGCTGCTCAACCGCGTAGATCGCACGCGAGAGCTCAATAGGCTCCGTGGACCCAATGGGCACTGCCTCGCCTTCAGTTGCACGTTCGGCCTCGTCCAAGTTAGACAGCGTAAGGATGTCGTTGACAAGCGCTGCCAAGCGGCCCGCCTCACGATAGATGCGACCGCCAAAGTTGCGCAGGTCGTCCTCGCCCTCGACCATGCCATTTGCGATGAGCTCGGCATAGCCCGAAATCGCCGTAAGCGGCGTCTTGAGCTCATGGGTGATATTCGCCGTGAACTCGCGGCGCATACGGTCGTTGTCCGCTAGCACCGCCATTTGGCGCTTGAGTTCCTGGCGCTGCGACTCGATGCGCTCAAGCATGGGGACCATCTCGGCATAGGCGTGCTCATAGCTACGGCGTGGGTGATCCAAATCCACCTCTTGCAACGGCGCGATGATGGCACGGGACTCACGGCGCGCCATAAAAAACGAGAGTACTGCACCCGCTGCTGCGATAAGCAGCATCGGCGCCAGCATCGACAGCAAAATCGCCGCAACGCCAGGCTGGGCCTGCGCCAAGCGAACGACCTGGCCGTTATCAAGGGTGACGGCGCGATACAGCATAATCTCGTCGAGTGTAGAGCTTGCGCGCTCCGCGGAACCCGAACCACTCTCAAAGGCCTCGATGACCTCGGGGCGATCGCCATGGTTGGGCAGTGTGGAAGGCGACGCCTCGTTGTCGTAGGCAACAGATCCGTCCTTATTGATCAGCGTGATACGAAGATCCTCGCGATCGAGGCTTCGCAAGAACGGAATGGGCTCCTGCTGCTCGTCGAGGGCGGCAGCAATGAGCTCGGTTTCCTGCGCCAGATTGGCACTCGTGGCATCCGCCAAAGTGTTTTGCACAAAGAACGCACCCAGCACCGTAAACGCCACGATAACCGCCATGGCGCAGACAAAGATCGTCACAAAAACGCGGTGCGACAGCGTATGTTTTCCCTGGGGGGCGAAGACCACGGGTTACTCCTCCGATGCGGTGGCCGCGGTGTCGTCGCCTTCGGCACCATCACCGGCAGAAGGCTCGGCCAGGCGATAACCCACGCCGCGCACGGTCTCGATGGCGCTGGCATGCTCGCCCAGTTTTTGGCGAAGCGTCTGCACGTGCACGTCAACGGTGCGCGAACCGCCGTCGAAGTCCCAGCCCCACACGCTCTGCAGCAACGACTCGCGGGTAAAGACCACGCCGGGCTTGCGCATGAGGTACTCGAGCAGGTCGAACTCGCGCAGGGTGAGCTTAAGCGGCTCGCCGGCAACGGTCACCTCGCGATGGCTAGGCGAAAGCACGATGTCGCCCACGCTGAGCACATCGCTCGCCTGCTTGACCATGCCGCCGCGACGCAGCAGTGCGCGGCAGCGGCTCGCAAGCTCCATGAGCGAAAACGGCTTAGTCAGGTAATCGTCGGCACCGCCATCGAGCGCCATCACCTTGTCGAGTTCGGTGTCTTTGGCGGTAAGCATCATGATGGGCACCGTCGCCGTCAGGCGATCGGCACGCAGGCGACGCATAATCGCCAAGCCATCGGTGTCGGGCAGCATGATATCGAGCAGCACAGCATCGGGCACCCGTCGCGCCACGGCAGCTTTAAACTCGCCATCACACGAAAAGCCCTCGGCCTCGATTCCCTGCTTGCGCAGCGCGTAGACTGTCAAATCCCTGATGTTGTCATCGTCCTCGACGTAATAGATCATGTTGAACCCCTTTGCGGCCGATATGACCGCATCTTAACCCTAAAGGCACCTGTAAAAGACAGCGTCAGCCAAAACGCCCCGTCAAATAATCCGCGGTGCGCGGATCGGACGGATTCTTAAAGAGTTGCGCGGTGGGCGCGTGCTCCACCAGCTCACCCAGCAAAAAGAACGCAACCGAATCGGAAATACGCGCGGCCTGCTGCATGTTGTGCGTCACGACCACCAGCGTGCAGGTCTCCTTGAGCTCGCAGGCCAGCTGCTCCACCACCAACGTCGACACAGGGTCGAGTGCCGAAGTCGGCTCGTCCATCAGCAGAATGTCGGGCTGCACGGCAAGTGCGCGGGCGATGCACAGGCGCTGCTGCTGTCCACCCGAAAGACCCAGGCCCGACTCTTTGAGCTTGTCCTTGACCTCGTCCCACAGGGCAGCGCGACGCAGGGAGTCCTCGACCAGCTCATCGAGCACGGCGCGGTCGCGCACACCCATACCGCGAGGACCGTAGGCGACGTTGTCGTAGATGCTCATGGGAAATGGGTTGGGGCGTTGGAACACCATGCCCACGCGCTGGCGCAAACGGCAGATGTCGCAATCGCCCAGGATATCTTGACCATCGAGCGCAATCTTGCCCTCGATGCGGCAATCCTTGATGCCGTCGTTCATGCGGTTAAAGCAGCGCAGCAACGTGGACTTTCCGCAGCCCGAAGGCCCGATGAACGAGGTGATCTGCTTGTCGCGGATCTTGATATTCACGTCCTTGAGCGCCTGTCTCTTATACACATCTGACGCTGCCGACGAAGAGGATAGTGTAGATC
>OJOH01000995.1_pt1 | contig 14687 bp, 11 predicted proteins | sample 1598201 | NCBI WGS metagenome assembly OJOH01 (sample SAMN03922462, study PRJEB24848) | human gut metagenome | isolation source: stool sample | host: Homo sapiens | place: Germany | collected 2009-11 | reverse complement strand
GATCGAAGAACTGAAAGCAAATGCCGAGAACATCAACTACGATGTGGCAAAAGAAAGAGAGAAAGTCTGCCGTCATGACGTAATGTCCCATGTGTATGCCTACGGCGTACAGTGTCCGAAAGCAAAAGGAATCATCCATCTGGGAGCAACCAGCTGCTACGTAGGCGACAATACCGATATCATTGTCATGAACGAAGCCTTAAAGCTGGTGAAGAAAAAACTGGTGAACGTTATCGCTGAGCTGGCAAAATTTGCGGATACCTACAAAGACCAGCCGACCCTTGCCTTCACCCACTTCCAGCCGGCACAGCCGACTACCGTCGGAAAACGTGCAACCCTGTGGATGCAGGAGTTCTTAATGGACCTTGAAGATCTCGAGTACGTACAGAGCACCTTAAAGCTGCTCGGCTCCAAAGGAACAACAGGCACACAGGCAAGCTTTTTAGAGCTGTTCGACGGAGATCAGGAGACCATCGACAAGATCGATCCGATGATCGCTGAGAAAATGGGCTTCAAGAACTGCTATCCTGTTTCCGGACAGACGTATTCCAGAAAAGTCGATACGAGAGTATTAAACGTTCTGGCAGGCATTGCGGCAAGCGCAACAAAATTCTCCAACGACATCCGTCTTCTGCAGCACTTAAAAGAAGTTGAGGAGCCGTTCGAGAAAGGACAGATCGGATCTTCCGCCATGGCATACAAGAGAAATCCGATGAGAAGCGAGCGTATCGCATCCCTGTCCCGTTATGTGATCACCGATGCATTAAATCCGGCAATCACCTCTTCTGTACAGTGGTTTGAGAGAACCCTCGATGACTCTGCAAACAAGAGACTTTCCATTCCGGAAGGCTTCCTTGCCATCGACGGTATCCTGGATCTGTGCATGAACGTCGTAGACGGACTTGTGGTTTATCCAAAGGTTATCTTAAAACACATGATGGCAGAGCTTCCGTTTATGGCAACCGAGAATATCATGATGGATGCGGTGAAAGCAGGCGGCGACCGTCAGGAGCTGCATGAGAGAATCCGCGAGCTGTCCATGATCGCCGGAAAACATGTCAAAGAGGAAGGACGCGATAATGATCTTCTCGATCTGATCGCAGCAGATGAGATGTTCCATCTGACCAAGGAAGAACTGGAAAAGACGATGGATCCGTCCAAATACACAGGCCGCGCATCTGTACAGGTTGACGCATTCCTGAAAAACGTAGTCAATCCGGTGCTTGAGGCAAACAAAGACGCACTTGGCATGACAGCGGAAATCAACGTCTGATCCGTTTGATAAACAGAAATAATAAAAAAACAGATTTTATAAGTAATCATAAGTTTCGCTTATGAGAAAAACATGGTATACTAAAGATAAACGGCCGGAACAAAAAGGCCGCAAGTATACGTTGAATTAGGAGGATGTCATATGATTAAGGCAGTAGTAGGAGCAAACTGGGGAGACGAGGGAAAAGGTAAAATTACCGATATGCTCGCAAAAGAGGCAGACATTGTTGTCCGTTTCCAGGGTGGTGCAAATGCAGGCCATACCATTGTAAACAACTATGGAAAGTTTGCACTTCATACCCTTCCATCCGGCGTATTTTACAGCCACACAACCAGCGTAATCGGAAACGGTGTTGCACTCAACATTCCGGTTCTGATCAAAGAGTTAAATGAGATCATTTCGAAGGGAGTGCCGGCACCGAAGATCAAAATTTCCGACCGTGCACAGATGGTAATGCCGTACCACATCCTGTTCGATCAGTATGAGGAAGAGCGTCTGGGCGGAAAATCCTTTGGTTCCACCAAATCCGGTATCGCTCCATTCTACTCAGATAAATATGCAAAAATCGGTTTCCAGGTAAACGAGCTGTTCGACGATGAGCACCTGAAAGAGAAACTGAAATCCGTATGCGAGACCAAGAACATTCTGCTCGAGCATCTGTATCACAAACCGCAGTTAAATCCGGATGAGATCTATGCAGAGCTGATGGAATACAAAAAAATGGTTGAGCCATACGTATGCGATACTTCCGCATTCCTGTGGAACGCGATTCAGGAAGGCAAGGAGATCCTGCTTGAGGGTCAGCTTGGTTCCTTAAAAGACCCGGATCACGGAATTTACCCGATGGTAACTTCTTCTTCCACACTGGCCGGCTACGGCGCAGTGGGAGCAGGTGTTCCGCCATATGAAATCAAGAAAATTGTAACGGTGTGCAAGGCTTACTCCAGCGCAGTAGGAGCAGGTGCATTTGTTTCCGAGATTTTTGGAGATGAGGCAGATGAGCTCAGAAGACGCGGCGGAGACGGCGGAGAGTTCGGTGCAACGACAGGACGTCCGAGACGTATGGGATGGCTCGACTGTGTTGCTTCCCGCTACGGCTGCAGAATGCAGGGTACGACCGATGTAGCATTTACCGTACTTGACGTTCTCGGATATCTGGACGAGATTCCGGTTTGCGTAGCATACGAAGTAGACGGAAAAGAAATCCACGATTTCCCGAACACCAGCATTCTTGAGAAAGCAAAACCGGTTCTGAAAACCCTTCCGGGATGGAAATGCGATATCCGCGGCATCAAGAAATACGAGGATCTGCCGGAGAACTGCAGAAACTACATCGAGTTTGTAGAGAAAGAAATCGGATTCCCGATCACCATGATCTCCAACGGACCGGGAAGAGACGATATCATTTACCGCAATAAATAATTTAGGCGGTTTTTAGAGGATTTTTATGAAAAAAGCAGGACAGCTTCTCGCAGTTCTGACAGCGGCTTCCGTGCTGCTGTCGGGCTGTGAGAAGTTAAAAGATGTGACAACGACATCTGTCTATGTGAGCAAAAATGGTGTTGTGACAGAAGCTATTGTGGAAGATTACAGCAAAGACGATGATTACACGGAAGACGAACTGAAAGTCTTTGTGGAGGATGACATCAAAAAATTCACAGAGGAGCGCAGCGATGCGGATTCCGTGAAGCTGGAAAAATGCCAGATCAAAGAGGACAAGGTGGAGATCCGGATGGAATACGGAGATTACCAGTCCTACGCGGATTATCACGGAGCAGAATTTTTCGCAGGCACGCTGGATGAGGCAGAAGAAGCGGGATATGATTTTTCCGCTTCCTTTGTCGATTCTAAAGGCAATGAGGTTTCAGTCGAAGATGCGGTCAAAGGCGTTAAGCATGTACGCGTGATTGTCTGCGAGGAGCCGCTGGAAATCGTAACGGAAGATCCGGTGCTCTGCGTTTCCGGTACAGCCGTGATCAAAGGAAAAAACACGGTGGATACGGCCGGCGAGTGGACCACAAAGTCCACAGAGAGTGCTTCTGCGTCATCATCAGAGCAGACTAAGACAGAAGAAACAGAGCAGGAATATGAGCAGGACGTTCTTCTTGCCAGTCCTGTTATTGTTGTTTATGGTAAGTAAACAAATAAAATAGAGGAGTAACTAACTATGGAAAAGACAATGGACAAAATTGTGGCAGTAGCAAAATCCAGAGGTTTTGTATATCCGGGTTCCGAAATCTACGGCGGCCTGGCAAATACCTGGGATTACGGCCCGCTCGGTGTTGAGCTGAAAAACAACGTGAAAAAAGCATGGTGGCAGAAATTCGTCATGGAGAGCCCGCACAACGTAGGTGTTGACTGCGCGATCCTGATGAACCCGCAGACATGGGTAGCTTCCGGTCATCTCGGCGGATTTTCCGATCCTCTGATGGACTGTAAAGAGTGCCACGAGCGTTTCCGTGCAGACAAGCTGATCGAAGACTTCTGTGAGGAAAAAGGCATTGAAATCGAAGGCGGCAGCGTAGACGCATGGTCCCAGGAAGAGATGAAGAACTTCATCGAGGAGCATCAGATTCCGTGTCCGTCCTGCGGAAAACATAACTTTACCGATATCCGTCAGTTCAACCTGATGTTCAAAACCTTCCAGGGTGTTACAGAGGATGCGAAGAACACCGTATATCTTCGTCCTGAGACTGCACAGGGTATCTTCGTAAACTTCAAAAACGTACAGCGTACTTCCAGAAAGAAAATTCCGTTCGGAATCGGCCAGATCGGTAAATCTTTCCGTAACGAGATTACACCGGGTAACTTCACCTTCCGTACCCGTGAGTTCGAGCAGATGGAGCTGGAGTTCTTCTGCGAGCCTGGCACCGACCTTGAATGGTTCCAGTACTGGAGAGGCTTCTGCATCAACTGGCTGAAGAGCCTCGGCATGAAAGACGAAGAGATGCGTGCAAGAGACCATTCTCCGGAAGAGCTGTGCTTCTACAGCAAGGGAACAACCGATATCGAGTTCCTGTTCCCGTTCGGATGGGGCGAGCTGTGGGGAATCGCAGACCGTACCGATTACGACCTGACCCAGCATCAGAATGTATCCGGACAGGATATGACCTATTTCGATCCAGAGAAGAACGAGAAATACATCCCGTATGTTATCGAGCCGTCTCTTGGTGCTGACCGTGTCGTTCTGGCATTCCTGTGCAGCGCTTATGACGAGGAAGTTCTCGACGCAGAAAAGAATGATGTTCGTACTGTGATGCATTTCCATCCGGCACTGGCACCGGTAAAAATCGGTGTGCTTCCGCTTTCCAAGAAGCTGAACGAGGGCGCTGAGAAAGTCTTTGCAGAGCTGTCCAAGAAATACAACTGCGAGTTTGATGACCGTGGAAATATCGGAAAACGGTATCGCCGTCAGGATGAGATCGGTACTCCGTACTGCATCACCTACGATTTTGATTCCGAGACCGATGGTGCTGTTACCGTCCGTGACCGTGACACCATGGAGCAGGAGAGAATTAAAATTGAGGATCTCGATGCTTACTTTGCAGATAAATTTACTTTCTAATCTGGCTTTTTAGTCCGGAAAAAGAGTAGAAAAAAAGGATTCCCACTCGCGGGAATCCTTTTTTTGTATACTTTGTATTACTCGATAATCGTACCTGTTTTTCCCTGGAATCCGGCGAGTGCGGAATCAATGGAAGTGATGACTGCGGTACGGCCGATGCCTTTCTCGAGGAAAGAAACAGCTGCTTCCATCTTCGGCAGCATGGAGTTTTCCCCGAACTGGCCTTCTGCGATGTATTTCTTCGCGTCAGCAACGGTGATGTGCTCCAGCGGTTTTTCGTCCGGGGTACCGTAGTTGATGGAAACGTTTTCCACGCTGGTCAGGATCATCAGCATGTCTGCGTTCAGCATTTCTGCCATCAGGCCGCTGGTGAGGTCTTTTTCGATGACTGCGGATGCACCCTTTAACTCTTCATTCTGCGGGAGAACCGGGATTCCGCCGCCGCCTGCTGCGATGACAACCTGTCCGGCATCGAGAAGAAGACGGATGGAGTCGATCTCTACGATATCCTGCGGCTTCGGAGCAGCAACGATTCGGCGGTAGCCGTCCTCGGTTTTCGTTACGTAGTTTCCTTTTTCTTCCTCTGCGTCAGCCTCCTCCTTGGTAAGTGTACGGCCGATCAGTTTGACCGGATTGTTGAAGGCATCGTCGTACGGATCTACTTCAACCTGTGTAAGAATCGTGGATGTGGTTTTGAAGATTCCTCTGCGGAGAAGCTCAGCACGGATGGCGTTCTGCAGGTCGTAGCCGATGTAGCCTTCGCTCATAGCGGAGCAGACAGACATCGGGGCTGCGCTGTAGTCGGTGTGCATTTTGCCGAATTCATTCATCGCCATGTGGATCATGCCGACCTGCGGCGCATTGCTGTGGGTGATGACAACATCAGCGCCGGCAGCAACGAGATCTGCGATTACTTTTGCGGAACGTTTTACGGCTGCTTTCTGTTCCGGCAGCGTCGTTCCAAGAGCTTTGTGTCCCAGTGCAACAACTATTTTTTTTCTTTTCATTGGAAGATACCTCTCTTTGCAGTTCATAGATTTTGATACGAAAAAACCAGGCATCAATATAGGACTATTATAAAGTTTATGGGAGCAAAAATCAAGAAGAAACCGACATTGCGCACATTGAAATGTTTTTCGGACTATGGTATTCTATAAAAGTATCTGAGTCGTAGGGATTTGAAACGTGAAAGGGAGGTCCCGGCATGAAAAACATGCGCACGTTACAAAAGCGGATCGCATATCAGCTCCAGCAGGGCAGTCTGGATGCGGAAGTTACAGGAATCACATGCGACAGCAGAAAAGTACAGCCGCAGAACGTGTTTGTCTGCATCCGCGGAAACAGGATGGACGGGCACGTATATGCAGAAGAAGCAGTCGAGAGGGGCGCTGCTGTTCTGGTTGCGGAGCGGGAACTGGAAGGGATTCCGGAAAAGGTAACCGTACTCGTAGTAAAGGACAGCAGAGAAGCACTCGCACAGCTTTCCTGTGCCTGGGAGGACGATCCGGCGCAGCACCTTGTGACAATCGGAGTGACCGGCACGAAGGGAAAGACGACGACTGCATATATGATTTACGAAATCCTGCGAAAAGCAGGGATCCGCGCAGGACTCATCGGAACGATCGAGACGAGGATCGGGGAAAAAAGCATTCCGTCAGAAAATACAACGCCGGAGCCTGTTGTGCTGCAGAAGTTGTTTTCTGAAATGATGCGGGAGGGCTGCACCCATGTTGTGATGGAGGTTTCCTCGCAGGCGGAAAAACAGCACCGGTGTGATGGATTTACGTTTGATTACGGTGTGTTCACCAACATTGGAAACGACCACATCGGCGCCGGGGAGCATGCATCGTTTGCAGAATATCTGTCCTGCAAAAAGAAGCTGTTTCGCACCTGCAGAACCGGAATTGTAAACCGGGATGACAAAAGGTTTCCGGAGATCATAAGGCAGAGCACCTGCCGTCTGGTGACATTCGGATGCAGGGAAAAAGCTGATTTTATGGCAGCAGATGCAGCACTCGATCAGGCGCCCGGCGTGCTCGGTGTCTCATACCGGGTGCAGGGCGCAGCGGATTTTCCAGTACGGGTAGATCTGCCGGGTCTGTTTTCCGTTTCCAACTCGCTTGCCGCCATTGCGGTCTGCGCGCAGATGGGAATCCCGGAAAAGGCGATGCAGGAGGCACTTTCCGCAGTCCGCGTCCGTGGGCGGTGTGAGGCAGTTCCGGTGTATCCGGAAATGACGCTTCTCATTGACTACGCACACAATGCGATGAGCCTCGAAAGCCTGTTAAAGACACTGCGGAAATACCATCCGAAGCGCCTGATCTGTCTCTTCGGCTGCGGCGGAAACCGCGCGCGGGACCGGAGATTCCAGATGGGAGAGGTGTCGGGGCGTCTGGCGGATCTGACCGTCATCACCTCGGACAATCCGCGGGATGAGGAACCACAGGCGATTCTGGACGATATCCGGACGGGAATCGGGAAAACAGAAGGCGCTTTCGTTGAGATTGCAGACCGTAAGGAGGCGATCCGGTATGTGATCGAAAACCGGCAGCCGGGCGATCTCGTGGTGCTCGCGGGAAAAGGCCACGAAACGTATCAGATCCGGAAGGGAAAACGGTACGAAATGGATGAGCGCGTGCTGATCCGGGAAATACTGGAAGAAAGTAAGGGGAATGTATGAGCAGCGTTTACGCTGATGTAATCGTAGATATCACAAATGAAAAACTGGACCGGACCTTTCAGTACAAGGTTCCGCCGGAACTGACAGGGGAGATCGGTCCGGGAACGGCGGTACAGATTCCGTTTGGAAACGGAAACCGCACGATCACCGGCTATGTGCTTTCCGTCGGAAACGAGCCGAAATATCCGCAGGACCGGATGAAGGCCATCCTTGCGGTACAAAAGGATGCGGCGACTGTAGAGACGAAGCTCATCGCGCTCGCCGCGTGGATGCGTCATACGTACGGATCGACGATGATCCAGGCGTTAAAGACGGTGCTTCCGGTCAAAGTAAAGGCGCGCGGGAAAGAAACCCGCGAAATTGCGCTTCTTGCAGATCCCGCAGAGTGTGAGGAGCTGCTGGAAAACTACAGAAAGAAAAATTATAAAGCGAGAATCCGTCTCTTAAACGCGCTGCTGGCCCAGCCGGTTCTTCCAGGGCCGGTTGTGAGCAAGGAACTGAAAATCACGGCAGATACGCTGCACGTGATGGAAGAGCAGGGCGTGTTGGAAATCCGCCGTACGAGCACCTGGAGAAATCCGGTATCTGATGCGGCAGGAAGAACAACTGCGGGAAAACCAAACGAACAGCAGCAGGCCGTGGTGGACGGCATTCGAAAGGAATGGGAAGGGCAGAACCGCCCCTGCCTGATCCGCGGTGTGACGGGAAGCGGCAAAACGCTCGTCTATATGGAGCTGATGGAGCGAGTGCTGAAGGAAGGAAAACAGGTGATCGTGCTGATCCCGGAGATTGCGCTGACGTATCAGAACGTGGAGCGGTTCTGCGCACGGTTTGGAACAAGGGTCACGGTGGTCAACTCGCGGATGACACCGTCCGAGCGCGCCGACCAGATGGAGCGCGCGCGGCGCGGGGAGGTCAGTATTATGATCGGTCCGCGTTCCGCACTCTTTGCACCGTTTCCGGATCTGGGGCTGATCGTAATCGATGAGGAGCATGAAACCTCCTATAAAAGTGAAGTGACGCCGCGCTACCATGCAAGGGAGACCGCCGTGCGCCGTGCCGGGCTGGAGCATGCCCATGTGGTGATGGGTTCGGCAACGCCGTCGGTGGATGCTTCTTACGCCTGCGAGACGGGAGCGTACGCGCTGTTCCGGATGGATGCGCGGTACGGAAATGCAGCACTTCCGTCCGTATGGATCGCGGATATGCGGGAAGAATTACAGATGGGAAACCGTTCGATTCTGTCCAGAAAACTGCGGGAAGAGATCGAAAAACGGCTTGAAAAAAAGGAACAGGTTGTACTGTTTCTGAACCGCAGAGGCTATGCGGGCTTCGTCTCATGCCGTGCATGCGGCTATGTGATGAAATGCCCGCACTGCGATGTATCACTGACAGCACACAATAACGGAAAGCTCGTCTGCCATTACTGCGGTTATGAAACACCGCAGGTACATGCGTGCCCGTCGTGCGGTTCCCCGTACATCGGCGGCTTCCGTGCCGGCACACAGCAGATCGAGCAGAACGTGAAAAAGCTGTTTCCAAAGGCACGCGTTCTTAGGATGGATGGCGACACGACAAAAACGAAAAACAGTTATGAAGAAATCCTGTCCGCATTTGCGGCGGGGAAGGCCGATATCCTGATTGGAACCCAGATGATCGTAAAAGGCCACGATTTCCCGAATGTCACGCTGGTGGGAGCGCTGGCGGCGGATCTCTCCCTGAATGCAGTCGATTACCGTGCCGGGGAGCGTACGTTCCAGCTGCTGACGCAGGCAGTCGGCCGCGCCGGAAGAGGCGAAAAGCCGGGAATGGCAGTCATTCAGACGTACCATCCCGAACATTACAGCATTCAGACGGCGGCAGAGCAGGATTACGGGACATTTTACGAGAAAGAAATGGACTACCGCCGTCTGATGGGATATCCCCCGGCGGCGGAGCTTCTGGCGATCCACGGAGCCGGGGAGGATGAAGCGCATCTGACGCAGGCGATGGAATACATTCGCAGATATCTCATCCGCATCCGGGGAAACCGCGAAGTCCAGATCATCGGCCCGGCAAGTGAGGCAGTGTCGAAAATCAATGACCTGTACCGCATGGCCGTGTATGTACGCGCGCCGCAGGAAGAGGTGCTGGCAGAACTGCGGGAAAAACTGGAGCGGTATATCGAGATTAACAAAGGCTTCCGTACCGTTTATTTACAGTTTGACTTCAGCAGAAAGTATTAGTTTTTTCATACTATTTACACATAGATTATTTATAATAGAAGAGCAAAAGAAAGGAAAAGAATTATGGCAATCAGAGAAATCAGAGTCGTAGGCGACCGCGTATTAACGAAAAAATGCAGACCGGTGGAGAAGATGACACCAAGAATCAGCGAGCTGATCGACGACATGTTTGACACCATGTATGAGGCAAACGGTGTCGGCCTTGCCGCACCGCAGGTCGGCATCTTAAAGAGAATCGTAGTCATGGATGTAGATGGAACCCCACATCTTCTGATCAATCCGGAAATCCTGGAGACTTCCGGAAGCCAGACAGGAGCAGAAGGATGCTTAAGCCTTCCGGGAAAATCCGGTACAGTAACCCGTCCGAATTACGTAAAGGTAAGAGCACTGGACCGCGACATGCAGCCGTTTGAACTGGAGGGAACCGAACTTCTTGCCCGCTGCATCTGCCACGAGTGCGATCACCTCGATGGACATATGTATACAGAAAAAGTAGAAGGCGAACTCTGGGACAACACGTACGATGAGTATGAGGAGTACGAGGACGAAGAGTAAGTCTTAAAATAAAGGAGATGACTTCAGATGAAAGTGGTATTTATGGGAACCCCGGATTTCTCCGTGAGAACACTTGAGGCACTCGTGGAGGCCGGTTATGAGATCACAGGCGTTGTGACCCAGCCGGACAAACCGAAGGGCCGCGGAAAACAGATGATGCCGACACCGGTGAAAGAGGCAGCCGAAAAACACGGCCTTCCGGTCTATCAGCCGCGCCGCGTGCGGGATGCAGAGGCGATCGAAGAGATCCGGAAAATGGAGCCGGATGTGATCGTTGTCGTTGCATTCGGCCAGATTATTCCAAAAGAGATTTTGGACATGCCGAAATACGGATGCATCAACGTTCATGCATCCCTGCTTCCGGCTTACCGCGGAGCAGCGCCGATCCAGTGGGCTGTCATGAACGGCGATGAAGTGAGCGGCGTAACCATTATGAAGATGGATGAAGGCCTCGACACAGGCGATATGCTGACGAAAGTGGAAGTTCCGCTTGCAGCAGATGAGACCGGCGGCAGTCTCTTTGACAAGCTCGCCGCAGCCGGAGCAAAACTTCTGGTGGAGACACTTCCAAAACTTGAAAAAGGCGAAGTGACACCGGAAAAACAGCCGGAGATAAGCACTACAGAGTATGCGCGGATGATCAAAAAAGAAGACGGAAAGATCGACTGGACGAAGAGTGCCGTTGAGATCGAACGTCAGATCCGTGCGATGAGCCCGTGGCCGAGTGCTTTTACAAAAGTAAACGGAAAGAACCTGAAAATCTGGGATGCCAAAGTCATTGCCATGTTCGGCGGCGATCTGTTCTCGAAAATTCCGGGACAGAATCCGACGAAGAGTGCCGGAAAAGTCTGGGTGGCAGATGAGACAGGTCTCCATGTAAAGACGGGAGACGGCATTCTGGTGATCGAGGAGCTGCAGCTCGAAGGAAAGAAACGGATGAAAACCGCCGATTTCCTGCGCGGCTATGCGATCGAGCCGGGTACCAGACTTGGCGAATAAAAGAGAAAAAGCAACCTGAAGTTGAGGCGGGGAACTACACAGCGGTGTGATGGCTGCTGTGCCTGAGAAAAAAGGAGAAAAACGATATGGGACTTTTTTATGACAGTACGTATCTGCTGGTGATTCTTGCCGCACTGATTTCCATGGCGGTATCCGTCCGCATGAACACGATTTTCAGCAAATATCAGACCGTCCGCTCGTACAGCGGCATGACGGGACGCGAGGCGGCGATGCGCATTCTGCATCAGGCCGGCATCTACGATGTGACCGTCCGCCACGTATCCGGTAAACTGACCGATCACTATGATCCGCGGACAAAAACCGTGAATTTATCGGATGCGGTTTACGATTCAACCTCGGTCGCAGCGATCGGTGTCGCAGCGCATGAGTGCGGCCATGCCGTACAGCACAATACGGATTACGTGCCGCTGAAAGTAAGAAGCGCCATTGTTCCGGCAGCGAATCTTGGATCCCAGCTTTTCTGGCCGCTGTTCCTGATCGGACTGATTTTCAGCCTTCCGATGCTGGTGAAAGCCGGTATCTGGCTGTTTGTGCTGGCACTGGCATTCCAGGTGGTAACACTTCCGGTCGAGTTCGATGCGTCGAGAAGAGCATTAAAAATGCTCAGTGAGGGCGGTATGGTGACAGAGACGGAACACGACGGAGTCAAGAAAGTACTCTGGGCTGCAGCCATGACATACGTGGCAGCGGTGATCGGTTCTCTGCTGCAGCTGCTCCGGCTGCTGATTTTATCCGGAGCATTTAGGAGAAATGATGACTGATACAATCAATACAAGAGAGCTGATTATGAACATTCTGCTTGAGATGGACAGGGAGAAAACGCCCTGCCATCTTGCTGTAAGGGACGCCCTCGATAAATACCAGTTTCTGCCGCGGCAGGACCGTGCGTTTATCAAGCGGGTCTGCGAGGGAACCGTGGAATACGGCATCCAGAATGACTACATCATCAATCAGTATTCCAAAATCAAGATCAACAAATGCAAGCCGGTGATTCGTGCGATCTTACGGATGTCGGTGTACCAGATCCGTTTTCTTGACGCAGTACCGGATTCGGCAGTCGTCAATGAGGCGGTGAAACTGGCGGAAAAGAAGCATTTTTACAACTTAAAGGGCTTTGTCAACGGCGTTCTGCGCACGATCGTGCGGGAAAAAGATCATCTGCCGATGCCGAAGGAGAACAATACTACGCAGTATCTTTCTGTGAAATACTCCATGCCGGAATTTCTGGTTGAGGAGTTCGTATCTCAGTACGGAAAAGAAACGGCAGAAACGATGATGGCGGATTTCCTGAAAGAAAAACAGGTGACGATCCGTATCAACCGCTGGAACAATACGATCGAGGAGACGAAGAAAAGCCTGGAAAGCCAGGGGGCAGAGCTGGAAAAAGCGCCGTATCTTGGCGAGGCGTTCTATCTGAAAAACTTTGAGACGATCGCATCACTGAATGCCTTCCGGGAAGGCCGGTTTCAGATTCAGGATGTGAGCTCCATGATGGCGGCGCATCTGGCGGATCCAAAGCCGGGTGACCAGGTGCTGGATCTCTGCGCGGCACCGGGCGGAAAGAGCCTCCATGCAGCAGATAAAATGAGAAATCAGGGATGCGTGGAAGCGCGTGATCTCACTGAATACAAGGTCGATCTGATCCGGGAAAATGTGCAGAGAGCAGGTGTTTCCTGCGTCGTGCCGAAGGTAAAAGATGCGGAACAGCTCGATGCGGAATGGATCGGAAAAGCGGACGTTGTGATTGCGGACCTGCCGTGCACCGGATACGGCGTCATCGGCAGAAAGCCGGATATCAAATATTACGCTTCAAAAGAAAAAGAAGAGGAGCTGGTACGGATTCAGCGGGCAATCCTTGCAAATGCCGCATCGTACGTAAAGCCGGGCGGCACACTGCTGTACAGCACATGTACCGTCAACAGAAAAGAAAACAGCGAGAATGCCGCATGGTTTCTGGAACAGTTCCCGTTTGAAGCAGTCAGTCTGGATGAACTGCTGCCGGATGAGCTGAAAAGCGGAGAAACGGCCAAAGGACAGCTGCAGCTGATCCCGGGGGTACACAAGACAGACGGATTTTTCCTTGCAAAATTCCGGAAAACAGAGAAAGGACGGGCGTAACAGATGGATATTAAATCAATGACCTTAGACGAATTAAAGGACGCCTGCCAGCAGATGGGAGAAAAGCCGTTCCGTGCCAAACAGTTATACGACTGGATGCATCATCGTCTGGCGGGCAGCTACGATGAGATGACGAATCTCTCGCTTGCCTTCCGGGAAAAATTAAAGGAACAGTATCCGCTTACCTGTCTCGAAAAAGTGCAGGTGCAGGAGTCCAAAATCGACGGAACGAGAAAATACCTGTTCCGCCTTAGCGACGGCAACGTGATCGAGAGCGTCTGGATGAAGTACCACCACGGAAATTCCGTCTGCATCTCATCCCAGGTCGGCTGCCGGATGGGCTGCCGCTTCTGCGCGTCCACAATCGGCGGACTCGTGCGGTGCCTGACTCCGTCGGAGATGCTCGACCAGATTTACCGGATTTGGGAGGACACCGGGGAGCGGGTCTCCAATCTGGTTGTCATGGGAACGGGTGAGCCGATGGACAACTACGACAATCTGGTGCGCTTCGTGCGGCTGCTTTCGAGCCAGGAAGGACTCAACATCAGCCAGAGAAACATCACCGTTTCCACCTGCGGAATCGTACCGAATATGTACAAATTGGCAGATGAGGGACTCCAGATCACCCTGGCACTTTCCCTTCATGCGCCGGACGATGAGACGAGAAAGACTCTGATGCCCATCGCCAACAGCTACTCCTTATCGGAGGTGCTTCCGGCATGTAAGGAATATTATAAAAAGACAGGAAGACGCCTGACCTTTGAGTACAGTCTTGTACAGGGCGTCAATGATAACCTTGACGAGGCAAAGCGCCTGACTGCGCTTTTAAAGGATATGCAGGGACACGTGAACCTGATTCCGGTAAACCCGATCAAGGAACGCGACTTCAAACAGTCCAATCGGGATGCCATTGACGCGTTCAGGGGTTATCTTGAAAAACACGGCATCAACGTTACGATCCGCAGGGAGATGGGCCGCGATATCGGCGGTGCCTGCGGACAGCTTAGAAAGAGCTATCTGAGTGAGGAGGAATCGTCATGATCTCTTACGCGAAGACAGACACCGGTCTTGTGAGAAGATCCAATCAGGATTTCCTGTTTGCAGCGGATCAGCCGGTGGGACCGCTTCCGAATCTGTTCATCGTGGCAGACGGAATGGGCGGACATAAGGCCGGGGATTTCGCGTCCCGGTATGTCGTGGAACATATGAAAGAATATATTGAAAATTCTGATCTGGCCAGTCCTGTGATGA
>OJOH01000989.1_pt1 | contig 14769 bp, 18 predicted proteins | sample 1598201 | NCBI WGS metagenome assembly OJOH01 (sample SAMN03922462, study PRJEB24848) | human gut metagenome | isolation source: stool sample | host: Homo sapiens | place: Germany | collected 2009-11 | reverse complement strand
CGTCAATGTTTTGAGGAAATGTTTCAGCTGCAGACGTTTTATTCAGCAGCTTACCCGCTTGGCATAAAGAGCTGTCTCTTTCGCCTGTTTTATCTGCTATTTTACAATGAGCCGTCTGTAAAACCAAAGAGCCGCCCACAAAAATCAGTAGTAAAGACAAAGCAAATCATTAGCTATATCACAGATCATTACAGTGAACCGCTGTCTACTGAGCAAATGGCAAAAGTATGTGAATTTAGTGAGTCTCACTTTATTAAGTTCTTTAAGTCCACGATTGGCATAACATTCACAGAATGCTTAAACAGCTATCGCCTGTCTCAAGCTGCTAGACTTCTGCTTGCAGACACTGATGAACCAATCATGGACATTGCAAGAAGATGCGGTTTTAACAGCATTCCTCATTTTAACCGCGTCTTTAAGAAAAAATATGGAATTACGCCAAGTGCGCTTCGCGGCACAAAATCTTCTCCAGAGAAGGCAGATCCATCGCTCTCATAACAATATCACAATTTGCCGTCTCTCCTTCTGGTGACAAATTGGAATGAATGTAGCATGCACCCATACCAAGTGATTTTGCAGTACGTATATCATCATATTCACTATTTCCGATCATCATTACCTTTGTGGGATCTAAGCCTTCTGACGTTAATAATGCCTTAAAATAAGCAGCATCTGGCTTTTTGCAATGGTAATCTGATGACAGGCACACCTTATCAAAGTAATCGTAAATACCAAGATAGCGCAGCTCGCTAGCAGTAAATACCTGCTGCGCATTGCTAAGCACATAGAGCTTTTTTCCTTTCTTTTTCAGGTGGGCAAGAAGCTCTTTTGCACCATAATATAAGCGAACATAGCGCAGTGAAAAGCTTCGAAATACCTGCGCGGCATCCACAGCCTCCTGTATAGAAACACGCACACCCTTTTCTTCATATAAACGCATAAAGACACGCTCTACCTGCGGCTCAGGAATCTGCTTGGGATTTTCATGCAAAAGCCGCTCTTCCTCATCATGAATCAATGCACCATATCTCCAGCGAAGCTCCCATGAGCCGTACTTTGCTCCTTTGTAGGCATAATATTTTGCCATAAACTCCCAAAGCTCATGATCACCCTCTTCTGTATGAATGTCAATCAGAGTGCCATACAGATCAAAAAAATATGCCTGATAATCTGGCATGTTAGGCGCAACAATCGGTGTATACCGCTCATTTTTGATATAGCGTCCTTTTTTTCCTGCTTGTGAAATGAGGATGCCATCACCGTCATTTATGGTACAGATCTTTCGTCCTGTTTCCTCCTCGTAACTTTCCAGTATCTCCTTTGTCTGTTCATAAGCAGTCAGATATGCCAGGTAATGCGGCATAATATTTAACGGCACAATGCCAAAACCGCTGCAGTCTACATTTTCTCCAACTTCCTCAATACCACCGGGTTCAATCTGACAGGCAAACTCCATCGTATCGCCAAGAACCATGCTGCCGGCACTTATTCCTATAAGCACATGGCGGTTAGCAAGCTCAGTCAAAACTTCCAGACTATTTTTCCACTTTTTTAAATGCTTGCGCAGATAAAATGGATTTCCGCCCATCAAAATAACAACATCATATGCCAATAAAAAAGTCGCGTCCTGAAATTCCACGTCCACGCACTCCGGCTCAAGTCCAAAGCGCCTCATGAGCGCACTTAATACTGGAACATTATGATCTTTTTCTTTGTACCGGCACGAGGCGGTTGTCACAAGCGCTGCTCTTCTTGAGATTGGCACAAGTGCTTTTTTTATTTCTTCCTCCAACTGCGGGGATGTTATGCCGTCCGATGTCAGTAATATCATTTTTTCCTCATTTCCGCACAAAACTGTGCTAATTTTATAAACTAATTATACCCTTTCCCACTCCGATTTGCAAGCAAAAGGGCGCGCACCCTGCGGTACGCGCCCTAAATTTTTTATTAAGTAATTAGAAATCTACTTCTTCATCGTAGTAGCAGCACTTTAACAGCTTTGCCATCTGCTCTGGGTTAATGCTTCTTGGATTGGAACCGGTACAAGCATCGCCTACAGCAAGCTCAGCAACCTTCGGCAGCTTCTCCATGAATTCCTTCTCATCAATGATTCCGCCCTCATAGTCCTTGATGCAGGTCGGGATATTTAACTGTGCATTCATACCCTTGATATGAGCGATCAGTGCATCTACAAGCTCTGCATCGGTGCTTCCCTCTAAGTGAAGGAATCTTGCGATATTTGCATATCTCTTCTGTGCTTCTGGCTCTACTGCATTGAAGCGGATAACCTTTGGCAGGTACATTGCGTTTGCACATCCATGAACGATATGTCCGCCACTGTAAGCTGCACCAGTCTTATGTGCCATGGAGTGAACGATTCCAAGCAGTGCGTTAGAGAATGCCATACCAGCTAAGCACTGTGCGTCATGCATTTTAGCACGGGCATCCAGATCGCCATTGTAGGAAGCAACCAGATATTCGTTGATCATTTCGATTGCATGGAGTGCTAATGGATCGGTGTATTCGCAATGCAGTGTGGAAACATAAGCCTCGATCGCATGAGTCATAGCATCCATACCAGTATGTGCGGTCAGCTTCTTAGGCATAGTAGCTGCTAAAGCCGGGTCAACGATAGCAACATCTGGTGTGATGTTGAAGTCAGCCAGAGGATATTTGATCCCCTTTGCATAATCCGTGATAACGGAGAATGCAGTTACCTCGGTAGCGGTGCCGGAGGTAGAGGAAATGGCGCAGAAGTGAGCCTTCTGACGCAGCTCGGGGAAGCTGAACGGCTGGATAATGTTGTCGAAGGACTCCTCGGGATACTCGTAGAAGACCCACATGGCCTTAGCGGCATCGATGGGCGAACCGCCACCGATAGCAACGATCCAGTCGGGCTCGAAGTCGCGCATAGCGGCTGCGCCCTTCATGACGGTCTCGATGGAGGGATCGGACTCGACGCCCTCGAACAGCTTGACCTCGAAACCGCCTTCCTTAAGGTCGTTCTCGACGTCCTGCAGGAACCCGCCGCGGCGCATAGAGCTGCCGCCAGAAACGATGATGGCCTTCTTGCCCTTGAGGTTCTTCACCTCGTGGCGAGCGCCCTCACCAAAGTACAGATCGCGAGGATTGGTAAAACGTCCCATACTGTGCCTCCTAAACAAGCCCCTCTTAGACTTGCGTATATAACGGAGCACCCAATTGGCTCCGTTAGGACCGGTTTGCGCGTTGCCGGCGATGACAATGCGCGATGTCTAAACGTCTCAACGCTCAGACAAACACTATTTTACCGTTCTGGTTGGTCAGTTATTCACCTAAAGCCGCCAATGATGAAACGTTTTTTCTATCCCTGAAGACCCTCGTGCGGCATCCATACTCCCAAGCTGGGCAAACGTTTTATCAAGGTTGACTACATATCCCGGGCAGGACGGTGCCCCTCCAAAATATGCACCGTTCGCCGCCAAAAATCGACCGTTTGCGGCACCGTGATACCACTCGGTCGTCCAAGGTGCCGACATTTGTGCGACATCCGTCTTCGTGGTGCAAAGGTGCAAGTCCAAGTGCGGCACCCCCGGTGTGCCACATGCGGGTAAACTAGAACCTTATATAGAAACATTTGAACCCTAACCGCAGCAAAGGAGGCCCCATGGCATTCGATCCCATTCAAGAGGATTGCCATCGCCTCGTTCTTGAGGCCTTGCGCCGCGACAATATCCCGCTCACCGACGCTGCCGCCGTAGAGCGTCTGATGGAACAATTCACCCGCAACCCCGCGCCACTCATCGTGCACGACCGCGACCGCGCCGGGCATCTCATTGCCAAGGTGGTCGAGGCTGTCGACTACCGCATTCCCTTTATCCCTGACGATACCCAGGCAGAGCAAGAAGAGGCAGCTGCCGAGAACATGCTCCGCGAGGCGGCCGCACTCGATCCGGCCAACTGGGATGCCCAGCGCATGCTGACGGCACTCACCGCCGAATCCAACGAGGAATACGTGCAGTATCTGGTGTCCAAGTGCGACGAGGTGGAGCACGATCTGGCGCTCAAGATCGCCTCTGCGCAGGACCCCTACGAGCGCGAGGCCGCAGGCGACCTTATGCGCCGTCCCTATCTGCGCTGGCTTGCTGCCTTGGCATCGCGCGCGCTCATTAGCGGACGCTACCGCATGTCGCTCGAAGCCGCAAATCGCAGCTTGGACTTTGCGCCCAACGACCCCGCTGGTGTCCGCCACACCGCGATGCTCGCCATGGCAAAGCTCGAATACCCCGCCGAGGAGCTCAAGCGCTTTCGCTCCGCTCACTCCGTGCCGTACCTCGCGAATACCCCGCTGCGCCGCCGCCCCAAAGATGCGGAGCGCGACTTGGACCCGTGGACGCTCATCGCGCTGATGAGCGCGGCCTGGCGCGAACTGGACTACGAGGGTGCCGAGCACTACTTGCGCATCCTTGCGCGCTCGTGTCCGCACGCAGCCGAGGCACTCTACTTCCAAACCGAGTTTCCCGATGGCGTCTATGCCCGCGTCAACGTGGGTGTGGGCTCCACCGACGAGCTTGTACTTGCGCTGTCCGAGGCGACGCCGGTACTGCAGGAGGGCCTGGGCGCCCCCGACAACGCCAGCTTTGCCGCCTGGGTCGCCACCAACGACATCGTGCGCTCCCAGATCGACGAACGAATCCTGCGCGCGGCCGAGCAGGGGCTTCCATTTAAGGGAGGGGACCTCTAATGGATCCGAGCGTCTACATCCCCGCCTACCTGGAGCGCACCTATCTGGCGTCGCACCCCGAGCTCACCGATGCAGCACGCGAGCTTGTCCATAACGACATTAGCGCGAATCCCCAAAAGTATGCGCAGACCGAGCATGCCCAGGCGCTGTTGTCCTATGCCGGCGTCCACCGCCACCTGCTCGACGAGCTCCATCGGATCGAGGACATGGGCAGCGACGAGGAGTTCGAGCAGACGCGCAATCGCCTGTTCGACGACATGCGAGACGAGCTGCTCAAGATTGTCCGCGTCGATGCGTATGTCCTCGATGCCCAGCTGCTCGCCATCATCCTGGCCGACACGCCCGTTGACGCCTGCCTGGGCGACCTGATGAAGCTTGAGGCGACCACGGCCGATTACCTGCAGCAAAGTGTGCCCGGGTTCGACATGGAAGCCCCGCACTACTGGGCCAATAATGTTTTGGCCGATGGTGTCACCGCAGCAGACCTTACCGTGAGCGAGCCGACTCTTATCGGGTGGCTTCATACGCTCGAGGCCATCTCGCAGCTGTGCATGGCGAGCGCCCGCTACCGTGCTGCCGCCAACTACGCCCGCCGCGTCCTTAAGGCGGAAGGCTACCCCACCCGAGCCGCAGGCACCGTGTTGCTCGCCCTCGCTCGCCTGGAAGACCAGGACGGCTTTTTTGCCCTGGCCCACCAGCTCGAGGAAGAGATCGGGGCTGACGCGCTCGAGAACTCTCCTTGGTATCTGCTCGCCCGCACGATTCTGCTGTTCAAAACAAACAAGATGCGCCCGGCGACACGCGCGCTGCGTGAGTTTGCCAACCGTTGCGAGGGCGGTGCGTTCTTCTTACTGAACCCCATGTACCAGACACCGTACCTTCCCTGCCGGCCCGAGCCACACGATCCCTGGGATCTTTCGCACCAGGCCGTTTGGGAAGCGGACGGTATTATCTCGGACACTCCCGACTTTGCCCCTTGGGCCAATGCCTGCGAAGACGTGTCGCAGCTTGCCCAGGAATTTGCGCGCCGCTACGGTTTTTAGTGACGCACTCGACCCGACCATGTCGTTTACGTTAGGAACGGTTTCATGAACCTCCGCTCATCTCTTGCCTGCGCCTCGAGCGATATCGCCCGTTGGGGGCTGCGCTCCGTCCTTAAGCGCCAGGGCGGCGTACTCCCCGGCCGCATCGCCATGAAGATCGACCCCGAGCTGCTGAGCGACCTCGCTGGCCTTGTCGACCGCAGCGTGGTGATCACCGGTACTAATGGCAAGACCACCACCTCCAACCTCATCGCCGACGCCGTTGCCGCCAGCGGCGCTACCGTGGTGTGCAACCGTGCCGGCAACAATATGGAGCCCGGTGTGGTGGGTGCTCTGCTCGAGGCCCGCAGCGGCCTCAAGCGAGCCGGCGGCGGCAAGCGCGTGGGCGTTTTTGAGTGCGATGAGCTTTACACCGTACGCGTTCTGCCCAAGCTCAAGCCGACGTACTTCGTGCTGCTCAACCTGTTCCGTGACCAGCTGGATCGCTATGGCGAGATCGACCATACCCAAGACGTCATCGCCCATGCGTTGGAACTCTCGCCGACAACGACGCTTATCTATAACGCCGACGATCCGCTGTGTGCCGCGATCGCCGCGCGCGTTCCCAACGCGAGTATTGCCTTTGGCATCGACGGCGCCACCAACACCGAGTCCGACCGTATTAGCGACTCGCGCTTTTGCTCACAGTGCAACGCCCCGTTGGAGTACGACTATGTGCAGTATGGTCAACTCGGCGCCTACCATTGCCCCTCGTGCGGTTGGGCACGCCCCGCACTGGTCCGCCGTGTGACGGGCGTGGAGCTTGGCTGCGACGGCTACGGCTTTGACCTGGTCTTTGGATCTGCGCCCGACGCGGCTGCCGCACACATCGCCACACGCTACAACGGCCTGTACATGGTCTACAACGTTGCCGCCGCCTTCTTTGCCGCACATGAGTTAGGCGTGGATACGGCGCACCTGCAGCCCACGCTCGATGCCTACGTCCCCGCCGGCGGACGCATGGGCCGCTGGGATATCGCCGGCCGCACCGTCGAGGCCAACCTGGCCAAGAATCCCGTAGGCTTCGATCGACAAATCCAGTCCATCAAGACGGCAGGCGGCAGACTCTGCGCTTTCTTCCTCAACGACAACGATGCCGACGGCCACGATGTATCGTGGATCTACGACGTCGACTTTGAGCGCATCGCCGACACACCGGGTCTTGTCGCCTTTGCCGGAGGCACGCGTGCGCACGACATGCAGGTACGCCTCAAGTACGCCGGCATCGATGCCGCGATTATCTCGGACGTCGCGCAGGCAATTGGCGCCGTGGCAGACGAGGCCGCCGACGACACCTTCTACGCCGTCGCCAACTACACGGCCTTCCCGCCGCTGGTCAAGGAGCTCGACGGGCTGAAAGGCTCCACCGCCGACGCTGTTGCCGGGCGCGCCGTAGCCCGTGCCGACGGCAGCGCTCTTCCTGTCGGCATCGCGCCAGTCGAGCTTTCGCGCCCGCTGCGCATCGTATACCTGTATCCCGATGCCCTTAACCTCTACGGCGACGGCGGCAACGTCATCGCCCTCGAGCGCCGCTGCGCCTGGCGTGGCATTCCCGTGCGCGTGGACGAGGTCCGTATGGGCGAATCACTCGATCTCACCGATGCCGATATCGTCATGATGGGTGGCGGCTCCGACCGCGACCAGCTAGCCGTGGCACACGAGCTGCTCGCTCAAAAAGACAAGGTCGCATCCTATGCTGAGGATGGCGGTTCGCTGCTCGCCATCTGCGGCAGCTATCAGCTGCTCGGCCGTTCGTACTATATGGGTGAGAATCGCATTGAGGGTCTGGGGGTCATTGCCGCCGAAACCGTACGCGGCTCCGACCGCCTGATCGGCAACGTAGCCGTCAAAACCGACCTGGCACCCGAGCCCTTTGTGGGATTCGAGAACCATGGCGGCCGCACGCTTTTGGACGCCGATGCCACGCCGCTCGGAACGTCCGTCGTCACGGGCACCGGCAACAACGGCGACGATGGCCTTGAGGGTCTGATCTACAAGGGCGTCATCGGCACGTACCTGCACGGGCCGGCGCTGCCCAAGAACCCCGAACTCGCCGACTGGCTGATCGCGCACGCCCTCGAGCGCCGCGGCGATGCGCAGGCCACAGCCCTGCTGCCGCTCAAACCCCTCGACGACACCTACGAGCACGCCGCCCACGACGCCGCCATGAAGCTCCTCCCCTAACGCCCCAACCACCACAAAGGGGACAGGCACCTTTGTGGTGGTTTTCCAGTTTGCCAACGATATACGCGCCGGCAAAAAAGTCTGCTATACTCTTTCCCGCTGTCCCCATCGTCTAGCGGCCAAGGACGCCACCCTTTCAAGGTGGATATCGCGGGTTCGAATCCCGCTGGGGGCACCATTTGCATTTTGTACGAACCCGCTGGATGTCAAGTCTGGCGGGTTCGTTGTTTTCCACGTCGTAGTTCAGCGTCACTATGCACTCTTCGTCGCTCACGCTCGCCTGGTATACGAACGCCTTCAATAGAGTCGCGTCGTCCAGGGCGGAGCCGCATTGCAGGAAGTCGGCCAGCCGCTCGGGGTCTATCTGATCGTCCCTGATCGCCTCAAGGTCGAGCTTGGCGCGGTCGCGCTGATGCTCAAGCTCCGCTATGCGCTCCTTCGCGCCCGGGGCGATTATGCCCTGTTCGATGGCGTTCAGGATGTTCTTCAGGCCGCGCTCGGCGGCCGAGAGCGATTGGGCGGCCTGCTTGCGCCTCGCCGCCACCTCTGCCCCGTCCGAGCTTTCCGCCACCATGCGGGCTATCCTCAAGGCCTCCTCGCGGTCTTGCAGAAGAGCCCGCAGCGCCTTGACGATCTCGCCCTCAAGCTCCTCGCGCCTGACGGGCTTAACGCATCCGTCGTGGCAGCGGTAGTACTCGTACTTGCGGTTGCCGCGCCCGCGCCCGCTCACGCCTTGCAGGTTGCGCCCGCAGCCCGCGCAGATCGCCTTGCCAGAAAGGGCGAAGTCGCCCCAGCTCTCCGCGCTGCGCTCCTTGGCCGCGCGTATGCCCTGTGCCTCCATGAACGTCACCTCGTCGATGATCGCGGGCATGCCGCCCTCTTTGACAACGCCGCCCCACTCGTAGCGCCCCGTGTACTTCCGGTTCTTCACCATCCGCTCGACCATCGAGTAGCCGCACGGGTTTCCCTGCGAGGTCTTGACCCCGCGTGCCGCGAAGTCGCGAGCTATCGAGTTGGTGGTCTCCTTTGCTATGCGCCGCTTGAACGCCTCGCGCACGAAAGCGGCCTCGTCCTCGTCGATCACGTACTCGTCGGCCTCGTTGCTGGCGTAGCCGAACACGCGCACGCCGTTGGTCTTGCACTTGAGCGCGTTGCCCTCCATGCCGCGCCTCGTGCGGATCGCGGTCTTCTTCGACTCGCATGCCGCAAGGCCCTCAAGCAGCTTCTCGTAAATGATGCCCTCGGGCGAATCTGGTATCTGTTCAAGCGCCGAGACGAGCTTCACGCCGTGCTGGGCAAGCTCGCGCTTGTATATGGGCGCGTCGTACTCCCCACGGCTGAAGCGATCCATCATGTACACAAGCACTATGTCGCTCTCACCCGCGTTGGCTACCATGCGCTGGAACTCGGGGCGGTCATCGGTACGACCGCTTATGGCATAGTCGCAGTATTCCGCCACGATGGCGTACCTCTCGCGCTGGCACCACTGGCGGCAGATGCGCAGCTGGTCGTCGATGGAGGCCTCGCGCTGCTTGTTGCACGAAAAGCGGGCGTATATCACCGCAGTTCTAGCTGTTGGCATTGAACGGAACCTCCTCACCACTTCTCTCGCACTCGTCAAGCCAAGAGAACACAGCTTCTGGATCTGGAATCATGGCAACAATCTCAGGTATCCCCTGCGCGTACCATCCAACGTTTTTGCACCTAATCTTGACCCGGTATCCCATACGGATCATTTTTCGAATGCTTTTGCTCATTGGGCTAAAAGAGCCAAATGGCTTGCCCCTATACATAAGCGCGTTGTTTCCGTGTTCGGCAGTATTCCATTCTGTTCCCGTCAACTCGCTTACAAGGGTGACAGGCTTCCTAGCGACCTCAGCATCGAATGTCTGCCCGACCCTTATTCCCTTCAATGGCCCGCCGTAGTAGGTGTAGACATCGCGCTCGTGTGAGCCGGATAGAACGATCTCCTTTGTTGGGAACATCTCGGAAACCTTCTCGTGCGCAGTGTTTGAAACTTGATTTATAGCGACCTTCGCAGCGGCTTTAGCCATATCACCAAGAAGTCCCATGCCTATTCCTCCTCGTATGTCATCCGAGCCATCTCTTCAAGGGACACGCCAAGAGCGTCCGCTATCGCCTTAGCTTTACCAAGTGTTGGCTCTTTTGCCCTTCCGCTCAAAAGGGCAGAAACGGTCGATCTAGGGGAACCAATAGCGCGAGCAAGCTCAGCTGGAGTCATTCCCTGTTCCTCTAAGTAATGTGCGAGAACAAACCGGTACTCCATGGCCTCCCCTTACAGTCCAAATATTTACACGTACAAAGTATTGCACGGTGTAAAACTTTGTACAATACTGTAGGAGTACAAAGTTTTGTACGGGAGAAAGGAGAAGCATGAACCTGTCGGAGAAGGTCAACGAGTACGCCGAAACGAATGGTGTTACACGTGACGCGCTGGCAGACAGTCTCGGTATGAGCCGATCTTCGTTCTTTAACAAAGTTCGAGGCTCGTACGAGTTCAGCCTGTCTGAAGCCTACGCGCTATCTCGCATCCTCGGCGTTTCGTTGGACGAGCTGCATGAGCTAGCGGTGGCCTAATGAGCGACGAGAAGCAACAGGAGCAGCGTCAGAAGACGGCCCGCGAAGTTGCCTTTGACGGCATGTGCTCGACGATCCGCCAAGCATATCGCGAGTGGGAACGCCAGCAGAAGGGAGAAGCGAAGGCGTGAAGCAGTGGTCTACACGTGAGCTCAGATACCTCGAAGAGCACGCTGGAGACGGCGCCAAGCAGGTAGCCAAGGACCTCGGGCGCTCCATCGACTCAGTGAAGCATATGGCGCGGAAGTGCGGACTCTCACTCCGCAAGCGCTGTCAATGCCCCCGCTGCGGCCAATGGACGTTCCGACCGCTCAACAGGGTCAACGGCTGGTGCATCGAGTGCACGAAGGAGCTTCACATGGCAGACCTCGCCGAACAGGCCAACGCGATGAAGGAGGAGGCGATCAGGGAGAAGAGGAATGGCAGGCAGCGCCAGCGCTACTACAGCCAGAAGAGCAGGGCGAAAAAAGCGGCAAAAAAGAGGCCCTAAAAAGCGCCCTAGCAATGACCTGCGAAAACACCGAAAGGAGAACGGAAATGCAGACAAAAAAGAAAGCGAGCGCCCCCAGCTTCCACACATCGGGCACCCGCTATGTATCCGCCTCGAAAGAGGCTGCGACCATCATACCATTCGAGGGCAAGCGCCCGACGGCGCAGGAGCAGCTTGAGCGCTCCCAGTTCAAGGCGGGCGTCATGGTCGGCTTCCTCGCGGCCCTCATGATCTTCCTCGCCGTGCTCTGGCTCTGGGTCATCCCCACGATGGACCAGGCTGTTGCCGACGCCCAGCGAGCCGTGGGCAGCATGGCGGTGCTCAATGCGTAACGACGAGAGATACCGCCCCAAGCCGCAGAGCAACCAGCTTGAGATCTTCGGCCTGGGCATGGCGGGCGAGCAGGACGTGGCCGAGGCCAAGAAGTGGATCGAGGCCAACACCGAGGCGTGGCGGTTCATGCTCGACAACGCCCGCCGCCTCAAGGAGAAGGGCTACGTGTCGATCAACTACCTGGTGAACATGGTGCGCAACGAGCTGCACGTTGGCTGCAAGAACGGCATAGCCCCCGCCCTTGCCCGCATCATGGAGGCGCGATACCCGGAGCTGCGCGGAGCCTTCAACAAGCACCGCAGCCAGAGCGATGGGTTCAGCGAATGAGCTGGAAGCGCACCCTTGCGGCCACGGCGCACATCACCATGCACCCCGCCCAGCTTGTCGGAAAGCAGCGCCCCATGACCGACTACCGCAACCACCGCACCTACACGCCGACCAAGACGCTCAAGGCCGAGAAGGCCATCAAGGACGCGTTCCGCGCGGCATACGGCGAGACCTTCGCCGGCCACGACGGCCCGGTTGTGATGCGGATCTCGACCACCAGGCCGCTCGCGAAGAGCAACCCGAAGTACTGGGAGGGCCGCGCCGACCTCGGCAAGCCCGACTGGGACAACCTCGGCAAGCTCGCCTGCGACGCGCTCAACGGCATCGCCTTCAAGGACGACTCGCAGGTCGACATGGGAGCCGTCACCAAGCGCCCGAGGTCGCCATACGGCACCAAACCACGCATAGACATCCACATCGAGTACTTCGTCGAGGAGTACGTGAAGGAGAAGAAATGAACGCCAAATACTTCGAAGAGAACGGCTTTGAGGACTTCCACGGGACCAAGTTCCACAAAGCAGTGCTCGACCACGCCGCCTGCATCGCGAACAACCTCATGTTCGACGCCACGCATCCTGACAACAACGACGGCGAGACGGCGGCAAACGCCTACCACGTGATGATCGCGCTTTGCGAGGCCGGGCTTTCCAGGATCGACGAGAAGTGCGTCGCCAAGAGCCGCGAGTTCATCGCCGACAAGATCAAGCCCGTCAGCGAGGAAGAGCGCGAGTTCGGTCGCGCGTTCCTTGCCGCCGTTCTCGGCATCAAATAGGAGGTAACGACATGATCAACGAAGCCACCATCCAGGCGCAGTTCAAGCAGGCCACCGTGAAGGGCAGCGTTGCGACCCTGCAATTCGAGATCCTGACCGACAACGCCGACGCCTTCCGCATCATCAAGCAGAGCGGCAAGACGGTTTTGCTCACCGTGGCTGAGCAGCAGCAGGCCATGGACTTCGACGACGAGACGGGCGAGATCTATGGCTAAGGAAACCGAACCGCAGCAGGTCGAGGCAGAGGTCATCGAGGCCGAGGCCACCACGCTTGAGGTCACCTACACCGAGGCCACCATCGCTTCGAACATGGACGCGTTGGAGGCCCACGTGAAGAAGGTCGTGGCCGACTACGAGGGCGCCACCTACGACCTCACGAGCGCCCAGGCCATCAAGGAGGCCAAGCACGACCGCAGCTACCTCAACGGCATCAAGAAGGAGATCGACGAACGCCTCAAGGCCGTGAAGCGCGAGTACAACAAGCCGCTCGACGCATTCGAGAGGCGCTGCAAGCAGATCACGGCCATCATCGACGAATCAACCGACGCCATCAAGGCGCAGCTCGACGAGGCCGAGCAGACGCGCAAGGACGCGCTCTACTCGCGCCTACAGCAGCACTACGAGGAGTTCGCGGGGCTGCTCGCGCCGGTCGTCCCCTACGAGCGCCTGCATGAGCCGCAGTGGCTCAACAAGACCTTCGGCGAGATCAAGGCGCAGCAGGCGCTTGAGGCCAAGGTGTCCGACGTGGCCAGAGACTGGGAAACGCTCAAGGCCCAGCAGGAGGCGATGCCGCACTACGCCGACGCGGAGCGCGAGTTCTTCCGCACGCTCGACCTCGGAGCCGCCTTGAACGCGGCGCGTCTGGCCGACGAGGAAGACCAGCGAATCGCCGAGCTGAAGGCGGCCATGGCACCCGAGCCTGAGCCGGAGCCTGAACCTGAACCAGAGCCTGAGCCAGAGCCGATCGCAGCGCCCGAGCCTGAGCCGATGCCCGCGCCAGTGCTAATGCCCGCACCAATGCCGGCACCCATGCCAGCACCGGTCGCGGAGCCTTTGGAGGCGTGGACGGTCGAGGTTCCGAGCGCCACGCGATCGCAGATGCAGGCGCTCGCATCCCTGCTCAAGGCGCAGGGAATCACCGGAAGCATCCGCCGGGGCACGCCAGCCCAGGTGGCAGCGAGGATGGAGTAGACGATGGCAGAAGACAAGCACATGACGCTGGCCGAGGCCGTGGCCCAGGTGCAGCGATCCGTGGTGGTGCCCAAGGCACGCTACAACGCCCACGGCAACTTCTACTACCGCAGCATGGAGGACATCGTTGCGGCGCTCAAGGAGCCGTGCAAGGCGGCGGGAATCGCCTTCACGCTCAACGACTCGATCGAGCAGATCGGCGAGCGCTACTACGTCAAGGCCACGTGCCGCCTGTTCTTCGAGGACGGCCACGGCGAGCCTTTGGAGATCGATGCGTACGCCCGCGAGCCTTTGAGCCAGAAGGGCATGAACGAGGCGCAGGTCACGGGCAGCGCATCGAGCTATGCCCGCAAGTACGCGCTCTGCGGAGCTTTCGACATCGACGGCACGAGTGACCCCGACACCCTCATGGGTGACGGCAAGCCCGCCGAGAAGGAGCCGCCCGAGTTCGGCCAATTCATCGCCAAGTGCAAGAGCTGCGGCACCTCCTACCAGTTCGAGAGCCGCCAGCAGTACGAGCAGTTCAAGGCCAACCCCGGGTGCTGCCCGTCCCCCGCATGGCAGGTCGTGTAGGCCATGCAAGACCTCTACGCCGAGCGCATGCAGCTCTTCGACAGGCTCATGGACGAGCTTCAGGCGCTGCGCAACAGCGGAAGCCAGTACGCAGAGAACGAGGCCGAGTACCGCAAGGCGCTGCGCGTCGCGATCCTTGAGGAGAGATCCAAGGGAACGCCTGTGACAGTGATAAGCGACCTCTGCCGAGGCCGGAATGACATAGCCGAGCTGAAGCAGCGCAGGGACTGCTCCGAAGCGCTCTACAAGGCGAGCCAAGAGGCGATAAACGTGTACAAGCTCAAGATCCGAACCGTCGACGAGGACATAAAGCGCACCTGGTCCAACGGGACGGGCGAAGGGAGTTACTAAATGTCGATCAACCGAGTGAACATCAGCGGGAACCTCACGCGCGACCCCGAGCTGCGGGCTACCCAGGGCGGAATGCAGGTTCTTGGCTTCGGCGTGGCCGTCAACGACCGCCGCAAGAACCAGCAGACCGGGCAGTGGGAGGACT
>OJOH01000988.1_pt1 | contig 14801 bp, 11 predicted proteins | sample 1598201 | NCBI WGS metagenome assembly OJOH01 (sample SAMN03922462, study PRJEB24848) | human gut metagenome | isolation source: stool sample | host: Homo sapiens | place: Germany | collected 2009-11 | reverse complement strand
CGAGATTGCCTCTTGTCTCGTGGGCTCGGAGATGTGTATAAGAGACAGGTGTTGAGCTGTCGCTGAGATTATCGACGCAAGATAGGAACCATTAGTCCCAAAGACTAAATCGTTTAAGTCACTTCCCCCAACAAGACAACGATTCAGAGAGTCAACCTGTTCCGCTATGAGAGGCCAAACGAGTTTCCCGCCGGTCGGTTCACAACTACGGAAGGCCACTGCGAATTGTGATGACAGTGGGAAATAAATCGCCACAGGGTCCGCATCGGATGTCGACATCCATTCAGCGTGCAGCGGAAAAGACGTAGCTATGAACTCACAATTATCAGGCGCCGCAAAAAATGTGACGTTCATCGGTTTCAGTATATCAACTATCTGCATCAAAGGCGCACGCTCGTCCGTGGAAAATAGCGCGGCATCCATTATTGCCATTTCCACAATAGCCGGAAGATCGTCCTTAAGCCCCATGACTTCAAGCGTCTCAAGATCGCTGACGGTCAAAGTTTCCTTTTCAAATAGAAACGGAATTAAAGTTGATGCTTTTTTCCGTTCCGGACCAAGCCATTTTGGATGGCGAACAACAAGAGAAGCAATGAATGCGATTAAGCAATCAATCAGCTCAACCAGGCGTGCAGTGCCGATAAGCTCACCATCGTCTAAACACCCAAGAAGCTCTTCGTACTTTGGGGCCAAGCGTGACTCCACCTGGCTGAGCATATCTTCGATGGCGCCCTCCTGAAAATAAGTACTCTCCGAACGGCTTTTTACCTCATGCAAGTACTTCTCGGAGCAAATACCATCTGGTTTGCACCTAAATACACTTCCTGGCTTTCCATTTTCAATCCGAATAACGGAGAGCATCGAGTCAGAAGCAGCAAAATTCTTGAGATAGAAGCGCGGAATATAGTGTTGGTTTTTGACCATCGCTTCCTCCAAAATACAACGCCAAATCAATGGCTACCGAGCACTCAAGCGCTTGATCTTCCTGTAAATCTTAGCCTCATCAGGGGCAATCGGATCATTAGGAAACGCCTTTTGGGCTCTCGCCACATAGGAAAGAAAGTTCCCATAGCGAGAAAATGCAGAAGTGTCAGCATCACCCGAGGGGCATAACCTTCTTCCCTTAATACCGAGCGGTGAATAATGTTGATACAGGGCGAAGACGCGCTTTTTTGATGCGCGCCTTCCCTCCCCCTGATTAGAACGCGCAATCGCACTGGCCGCCTCACGGAGACGCTTGTGGTACCTTCCAACCGTAGACTGTCGAAGTCTTACAACGCGCCCGTCAAAGTCAAACCCCAGGAAACTGGCTTTCTGCGCCGGGTGTGCACCAGAATACGAAAGAACCTCACCCGCACGAACGCTTTCAAAATCAAGCTGAGCAACTCCGTCGCCATCAACCCGGAACACCTTGGTTTTCTCAGGTTGCAGTTTAACGGAATCGACATCGGCCATTAGATTGATTGCCTCTACAAGTGCATCAAAGCCAGATTTTGGAACGGCAATAATAAAGTCATCGCAATAACGAAGATACAAGCCACCAACCCGTTCAACGGCAAGCCTGACTTTCATATCCATATCGGCCATATAGATGTTAGCGAGCACTCCACTTGCAGCAAGACCCTGAGGAATGCCGAGATCAATACCCGTTCGCCGCCACGGCCTGGTGATGACTTTACTTTTGTTTGCAAGAAATTCAGACTTTGGCAAGATAACATCTAGCTTATTAAGTTCACGAATAGACTTGAACCGAAGATCGATAGCCGCTTCGCTGATCATTTTCTCCCGAGTAGGATCGATTGCTGGCCATGGCAATTCATGTCGAGCAGCCAAATCAGCAATAGGCCAGCACGAATAGCGAAGGATATTTTTAATAACTTGATAGTGATCGTCCGGCAAGCGTCCACTGGGAAACAACGAACGCAACGACGCTATTAGATGGGCATGATTTAGGTTGTCGAAGAAGCTCTCGAAATCACCCGTAAGCACAAAAGCCGAATCTTGCTCACGCATATAGTCGAATGCCTTTTTAGCTGAGGAAATATTGCTGCCAGCAGTTACGGCGCTGTCTGATGAAAGCGAAGAGCGGTACGCTACGGCAACCTCATTAAACTCTTCGGCAATAGCCTTCTTGTTATATAAGTCCGACCACAGATAAGAGTAGTACTGGAAGACGCGGTGATCGAAATGCGAGGCATAAGCGATATTGCGAACTTTGCAGCTTCGCTTACCTCCACGATACCGAACAGTAATGATCTCGTTGGAGATTAGAGGGTAGAACGCATGATGAGAAACGTACTCTGAATCTAAAATCTTGGCCTGAACTTCGGCAAAAGAGGCCCTATGATCGAAATGGGCATATGAACTTTTGGAACTATATCGAGGAATACGAGCGATATCGAACTCGGCCAAAATACCCCCAAATAAATCAACCTGTCCGGATCAACAAGCGGCGGCTAACCCTCCCCGGACAGGCTAATCAAAGGCGCAGCAAGTGCAGCCAACGCTTTCGCGGCCACCTAAAACAATGCTTGCCTATGGCATACTAGACGAAAGCGAGGAATTGGTACTTATGACCATCGAGGCTCTTATCCAGCTAGCAGCAGGCAACGCTGGTGTCAATGTTGCGAACGTCGGAATTTCGTCGTTTGCGATATTGACAGCAGTAGCGTACCCCATCGCCAACTCGCGATGGGCAGTGCTTTTTATTCCCCATTCTTGCTTTGCTTAAACAGGTTATAAGAAATCAGCTCATGCAGTTAACAGCGCCTTGATGCACACTCAATTGTCTTGACGGCGATCGCATCGAAAATGCTGGTGCGCCCCTACGGATACAAGCGCCTCCCCATCTAATGCATGTACACGGTCCGCGAAAACAATATCGCCGACAACACCGTGAAAATCCCGATGTGCATAATCCAGGAGTTTGGAGGCGCAGACGGGTGGATTGGCATTGATCAGTATGGCCGCTTCGCACTCCTCGCCGACGGACACATCGTCGAGGGCGAAGACATCTACGCACAGCGAGGCCGAGGACCAACCCCTCCCCAACATTCCCCAGAAAGTTCGCTGATGTTGACTGGGGTTCCCGTAAAATAAACCCCAGCAAAATATGTGCGGAGTGCTGGCCTGGAGCTGCCTTCGGACCCTATTGGCTGCTCACCGAGAGGCTCCGCTATGAAACGACCCCTTTACTACCTGCTCTGCGCGATCGCGTGCACGTCCATGGTCGGCGCAACGTTGCCCATGGCAGCCATCGCAGAAGTCATCCAGCCTCGGGCAACAGCCGGGCAGCAGGCGCAAGCCGACGCCACGAACAGCGACACAGGCAAGGCCGAAGACGGCACCAACACAAATGCGGCAGCAGATACCGTAGAGGACAGCACCGCAACATCCACCGCCACCAGCGCCGTCAGCACGGAAAGCGCCGACGGCACCACCGCCGCAACCACCACCCCCACCCCATCCCTCCGCGCCCAAACCAACCCCACGCCCACCGCAATCCCCGCCACGTCACAAACCACCTACGCCCACTCCGCCACCGCGAGCCAAAACGGCGTCACCTTCACCGTCTCGTGGAACGACGCCCCCGCGGGCACCGCGACGACCTTCCACGTAACCCAGGCCAACGGCTCGTCCCAGGCCAAGGCGCGCATGGACGTGCCCACCTATTGGGACGGCGGCAGCCAGGAAAGCGTCTGCGACCCGTCGCGCCCGGCATGGGCCGGCTACCACAGCCTGGGCACCGCGGGCCACGACTTTACCTTTGACTTCACGGCATCGGGCACGTACCGCATCTACTTCTACTTTATGGACAACGACAGAAACGACCCCCGAAACGACAAGGGAATCTACTACCTGCGCACCACGGCGGAGGTGACCGTAAACGACGCCGCCCGCCCGAGCGTCACTCAGATCGTCAACAACACCGTGGCCCAGTGCAGGCAAGAGACAAACGGCTCGGAATACGACATGGCGCTGTGGCTCCACGACTGGACGCTCGACCAGCTGGAGTACGACCACAACCTCAACTGGTGCTCGGCCGAAAGCGGCCTCACGCGCCACCAGGGCACCTGCGAGAGCTACCAGCGCATCTACTCCAAGCTCCTTGACGCAGCGGGCATCGCCAACGGCCGCATCACCGGCAACGGCCACACCTGGAACGCCGTAAAAATCGACGGCAAATGGTGCCAGATGGACCTAACCTGGGACGACACCAGCGACAACTGGTACGGAGACCTGGACCAGCGCCATCTGTACTTTGGCCTGACCGACGAGCTCATGGCAATCGCCCACTCCGACCACACAGCAAACTACCAAAAGGACGACTACGCCTACCGCTCGACCGACCTATCCAACAATTACTTTGTGCGAAATGGCAAGGCCGATGAATGGGCAGAGAAGTATGCCAACCGAATTCAGCAGCACCTTGATGCCAAGGAAGAGAGCTTTTCCATCAACGCTGACAACCAGTCCTTCCCGCCGAGCATCTCGGGGATTCAGAATGGGATCGTTGCTTATGCGATGAATCTGAGGGAGTGGGAGACCAATAACAGCAAAGTGGAGCTCGCTGCGACTTCGAACGTCACCAAAGAATCAAACAGCAAATGGAGCGCAAAGTACGACTTAACGGCAAGCTATGAGACCACGTACACCATAACAGCCATGCCAAAGGACTGCGAAGTATCCAACGGAGCCCAAGCCGAATTCACCGTAACGGCGCAAAGCGCGACATCGTTCCAATGGCAATGCTCCGACAACGGAGGTTCGAGTTGGTACAACACGGGCATAGGCGGCGAAACTTCTAGGCAGGAAACCCTGAGGTTTGCATCCAATGCCCAACTCGCGAAGAGGCTCTACCGCTGCGTAGTCTCGTTCCCGAACAGCAGCACCCTCGTAAGCAAGCCCGCACGCCTGGTCCTTGCAGCCCGCTACGCCATCAGCTCGCAGCCCGAAGACTGCACAGCGGCCGCAGGGTCAACAGCGTTCTTCGCCATCGGAGCAGAACGGGCCACCTCGTTCCAGTGGCAATGCTCGGACAACGAGGGTAAATCCTGGTACAACACGGGAGTCGGAGGCTCGACTTCAACGCAGACGAGGATCGAGTTCATTGCAAGCGCGGGCCTGGCAAAGCGCCACTTCCGCTGCTTGGCATTCTTCCCCGATGGGACCAGCTCAGCCTCAAGCTCTGCACATCTAAAACTGAGCACCAACCAAATAACGGGGCAGCCGCAAGACACTACTGCGGCGACAAGCTCCGAAGTCTCTTTTACCGTGCAAGCTCAAGGCGCCGTCTCATTCCAGTGGCAATGCTCCGATAATGGTGGGGAAAGCTGGTACGACACCGGAATCGGCAATGCCGCGTCGAAGCGGCCTACATTGCGGTTTACCGCCAACGCCTCGCTTGCAAAACGCCTCTACAGGTGCGTTGTAACCTTCCAAGACGGAACCACGACCGCAACCCAAAGCGCCAAGCTCGCGTTGGTGCCGAATAAGGGAGGAATCACCGCGCAGCCGCATGACTGCGTAACGAGTGCAGGAATTGAAGCCGCGTTTTCGGTCGATGCCGAGCACGCGGCCGCATATCAATGGCAATGTTCTGACAACGGGGGCAGGACCTGGTACAACACCGCAATCGGTGGCGTCACCTCGAAAAGCAATACCATGAGTTTCACTGCAACCGAGGGCTTGGCAAAGCGGCTGTTCCGGTGCTTAGTCTCCCTTGAAGACGGTTCGAAGCAAGCCTCCGAAGCAGCCAAGCTCCTTCTACGGTAAAGGCGATCTCAAAACTTCGAAATGTCCGCAAAGCCCCTAACGGATATCACAGACACCGCGGCCACCGGAAACGTACAACGTGTCGCCAACGACCATGTCGCCCATGGGGCTGGCAAGCATCACGGCGAACTCTGCGATCTCCTCGGGCATAGCGAACCTGCCAAGCCCGTTGTCCTCGGCGGAGATGCTGTCGCCCTCCTCGATGCCAAGAAGAGGAGTCGCCGTGCTACCGGGCGCAATCGCGTTGACCACAATGCCGTGAGGAACCAGGGCAGAAGCCATGCCCTCAGTGATGCCCTTCAGACCCCACTTCGATACGCGGTAGGGAGACCATGCGGGCTCGTTGCCGGCCGAGGATGAAACGATAAGGATATGCCCATTACTGACCTTATCGGAAATCATGCGCTGTGCAACAGACTGCACCATGAAGTAGACGCCGCGCAGGTTGATGTCCAAGATACGGTCGTATTCCTCAACGGTAAAATCGAGAAACCCGCCCATGGAGACATCCTCGGTGTGAACGCCGGCAGAATTTACTAGGATATCGATGGGACCGTAGAAGGCCACTGCCTCGTCAACGACTCTCGAAAAGGTCTCTGGCTCGGCAAGGTTGACGACAACCCCGGCGCACTTCTCGCCAAGCTCTACCGCGACCTTGTCGACCTTTGCGCGCCTTGTGCCGGCGATCACAACATTCGCGCCGTTCTTCAGGAACGCTTTGGCGACGGCCCTGCCGATCCCGCCCGTGCCTCCCACCACTAGGGCGGTCTTCCCCTTGAGCAGGCTTTCATCGCCAACGGTCTGCATCACAGGCTGTATATTCTTGACTTTGAGAGCGACGATGCCCTGCTTGATTGCGTGCTTTAAATTCGCCATGCACCTACTCCTCGACATCCATGAACTTGCCCTTATCAGCCTCGAGTCCCTTCCGGTTTCTATCTATGACCAGCTTTGCGTACAGCACAGGTGCCATACCGCAGCATGCAATCTTAACTTTCTCGGAACGGCCGACTTCACTGTTCTTGAATACAGGCAGCCAGTTCTTCCTGACGTACGCCGCACATTCTTTCGCGAGCTCGCCTTCGGAGCCCATTTCGTCCGCACCTATTATCTGAGTGAGTAGGAACTCGTAGTTTCGCCAGATATGCCAATCGCATGCATGGCGAACCATCGGAGTGTCCAGAGTCAGGTTCTCTTTGATGAATTTAATGTTTCCAAGGGCGTTCTTTCCATTCTGCACGTTGTAGTTGGTAAGACCGCTCCCCATGTTATTCAAACGGTAGTTGTAGACTTTGCGTCTACCGACGCCAACATGATTTGAGTGCTGGGCTACCTCGGTAGCAAAATAAAGACCCTCGCCGAACCAAGGAACGGAAAACGAGATATTGTTGTCGACAATTACGGAACGTTTGTACAGCTTGTTCCAAGGCCCCAGACGCATAAAAGGATAAATAATAGCAGCAGTAGCACGCTCTGCCGACCAGGTCTCCCGGACGTCCTCAGCAATCTGCTCCCTATCGCGCGTTGTGAAAAGATTCACCGAGTAGGACATGTCGGAGCCGGTGCTCTCGGCTAAGTCGACCAAATATTCGACGCAATCGGGCTCCAGCCAGTCGTCACCGTCCACAATCATGAGGTAGTCACCCGTCGCAACATCAAGTCCTGCATTCCTAGCAGAGCAAGTGCCACCATTGGGCTTATGAATAACAACAGCCCTTGGATCACGTGCAGCATAGTCATCACAGATGCGACCACTGCCATCGGGAGAGCCATCGTCAACGAGAATAATCTGAAGATTCTTGTGGGTTTGAACCTCAAAGGAATGAAGCAGCTTCGGCAGAAATTGTTCTGATTTATAAACAGCAACGATGATGGAAACAGATGCTTGACTCAAAATAGGACCTCCCATTCATTTTTTAGCGAGCGAGACGGGCGGAGAACTCGTCCACGGTGTCACAAAGGAACTCCGTAGAGGACACACGGTTGGCTGCAAGCGACTCATTGACGCCCGCCCAATCAAAATCGTTGAGGCAAAGCTCTTCTGGTTGAAGCTCCGTGCTTATGCGGGAATCCAGCCCATAACGAGAAAGAATCGCCTTGTTACGCTCCGCATACTGCTCAGGCAGAATATCGACAAAGGGCGTATTGAACAGCAGCGAAAAGGCAGTCCCGTGGAATGAGTCCGTGAGCACGCAGGCGGCATTGTCAAACAGCCAAAGGAATTCATGTAGCGACGGGTAGAACAAATTCTTCCCCATTGTTTTGCGAAGCGACGGACGGATGCTAACGACCTCGAGACCGAGAGATTTGCATGCAGCGGCAGAATAGCGGTCGAACGCATCGTTTGGATGCAAGTTGTAGATCAGGCAGTACTCCCCATTCACGCCGCGGGGAGCACGAGGCTCAACACGGTCGAACCAGGTCTCCTTTGATAGCAGGTGCACAGGGTCGACAACGGTTTGTGCCTCAAACCCCATTTCTTCAAGAGTTTTCTGCCCGCTTTCCTCGCGCACTGAAAGCCTGTCAAACCGCGCAAACGCTTTTACAGCACGGTCGTATTCGCGCGCATCGAGGCCATTCTTGCCAAAGGAGGACGAGAAGGAAAACTTGTAGGTATCGTCCGATGCTCCTTCCAGAAGGTAGGCGCCCTCGATGTTTCCATCAGACATGATGTTCCACACTTGGTCGCCTCCAACACAAAGGACAGGATACTCAGCAAGAAGCTTACTAAGCTCTTCTGAGTCGGTTACCCTACGGCTCTGCCTCAACAAGCCATTCCTCATCGCCTCAAACTTACGGGCGCCAATCGCTTTTGGAATCGCACGAATCGGACCAAGCGCGCCAGAAGTCCTCATGGCATCTGCTAAAGGAAAGTCCCGGGGGATGCGGTAGTCAACATACTCGGCATCGATACCCATAGAGGCGAACGCATCCTGAAGGGCATATGCCTGCAGAATAGAACCGTAGTTCGGCACTGCATGCCGCGACAATATACCAACGCATTTTTTCATTTCTTATTCCTTACCTTTCGCAATCGGTGGTAACGCTTCGAGACGGAAACAAGTATCCGCGCGCAAGCCAAATGCGACTCACGCACATAATTGCCTCAGTAAAGCAACGGATGATGCAAATGACCTGCATGCTCGCGATTCCTATCGCAGACACGGTCAAAAGCGAAACAATGCAAAACACAGCAGATCCTACTGTGGTGAAGGTAACCTCAGCGACTTTGCCAGAGGCGCCTAGAATCGGCCAGCCGACCATCGTTGCATAGAAGGAAAACAGGAGAACGGGTGAAGCCCAGGCGATAACCCAGGAACCTGATAGATAGTCCTCGCCACCGAGCACGAGCATAACTATATCGGAAAGCGCTGCGAAAGCGATGGTGCCAATGAGCAGGACGGGTATAGAGACAAGGAGCAACTTCCTTGCAAAACCGTAGTCACCCCCCTTGACCATATGGGGGTACAGACTGTTCACAATTGGCGAATAAAGGGACTGGATGGCATTGATTGCAGTCACAGCAAGGGACCAGTAGGAGATCATCGCCTTGTCGGTAATCACGATTCCGATCAAGAGCGTAGTGAATCCGGAAAAAACGACGGAGGCCATGTTCGAGAAACAATAGAGCGCGGAAACCTTCAGCTCTGAAAGCGCCTCGCTTAGGGGCACGAACGTAATGGTGGTGCCGAACATTCGCTTGGCGGAAATGAAAGACCAGGCAAGGGCAATAACGCTCGAAAGGATGTCGAGAATAGGAATCCACAGAATGTCATTGATAGAATGGACAACGACGAACGTCAAGGCAGTAGAGACACCCTTCGAGACAAAGTAACGAGTCGTCAATGGACCCATGTCTTCATGTCCCTGGAAAAGAAAGTCCGGAGCAAGTGCCTTACCGAATACAGCAACAAATGCAAGCATGGTATATAGCATGTTTGAATGAGTAATGGGAATGAACCAGGCCACAACAACGACGACAGCGCCGGTCACTACACCAAGCAACAGGCGAGCCTCTGTCACAGCACCAATAGCCCGGTTCTCCTCTTCGACAGTCTCGGATTGTGCTATGCGTTTAGTACCGGAAAGGTTGAAGCCAAAATCGACGAAAGTCTGGGCGAAAGTCATGAACGACACGACATACGCGTAGATCGCGTAGCCCTCCGGCAGAAGCACACGAGTCAGATAAGGCAGTGTAATAAGGGGAAAAATGTATTTAACAATCTGCAGTCCGTATTGCCAAACGACATTGCTGTAGAAATGTTTGTGTTGAGAACTCAAAACTAAACTCCGAACAAACCATGAAGAATAAAACAGGACATATCGACAACGCTTGCGAGATAAGCCCACTGAACGACAAAACCGATAACTGCAATAATCGCAAGTGCGATATCTATATAAAGATTTACGGCATCATCCTTATGACTCAAAGCAGCTAAAACAAACAACGTTGAGCAAGGCATTGCATACCGAAAGAAAACATCTGCGGCAAAAAATACTGAAACTGCAATGCATAGGGCAGACCAAATGCCTGAAAAAACTAGCAAACCGGATTTAGAAACGTCGTAACGCCTGAAAACCAAAAGGATGCAGAAAACAGCGATAGCTCCAAAATAATATCGATACCCCATAAGCAACACACTGTGCTGAGATGCCGCGGCCCATCCCCAATCGCTGAACTCGCTATACACCGAAAACTTATCCAAAGCGCTCACAAATAGAGAAAGAACGGGTATTGTCCTGAAGGAGGCCGGTAAGGCGGCAGAAAGTATATTTGATAAAGGAAGCAATGCAAGACTGATGCCGTAAATTGCAATCTCATTTTTCACGAAAAGCAGCACAACTCTTAAAGCTATCACTGGTAAAACGGATGAATGAGTGGAGGCGGCAAAAGCGTAAAGCAAAATCAATACAACCGGTCCGGTACGCTTTCGGAAGTCCAAATAGAGCGCCAAGAGAAGCAACGAAAACGCCGGGGTACTTTTTGCATAAGAGAGAACGTTGAAAAACGGTGAGATCGCCACTGAAATCAGAAGGGCGGCACAAGTCCTCCTAAACGACCACCCCTGAAGTGCGGCGTAATCGTCAACAATAAAGGCCAAGACCGAGTAAAAAGTTGCTGTAACTGCGCTTCGCAGAAGATGGTCGTCATTAAATCTCGAAACGATCCAAGCAAAAAGGTTGTAACCATGAGACCCCACAGAGGAATAGACACCCTTGATTGAAAGGAGGTCACAAAATGATGTCTCACGAAAGATAGGCAGACTGTTGGTATATCGATCAATGTCAGCCATTAATGTCGTATTAACCCCATAGGCAATTGCGCCAGAGCAAAGACCAACCAGAATCGCCAGGCCCACACTCGAATGCTTCTCAGACCTAATATAAAGAATAATGAAGAAAATCGAAGCAAAAGGAAAGAGAAAGCATGATAGAAGGGCGAGGAGAAAATAGGCGTTGTTATATGCACCGGCGTCAGATTTGCGAGAAACAATGCGATGCGAGTTTGACAAATCAAGCTCGAGTGTATCCATCATCCTACGACCTTTCCGGTCAAGCTGCCGTAAAGGCTGTATACAAGATTATGAAGTGCTGGCGAAAATGCAAAAAGCCCGCAGCGAAAGCGCCAAGTCTTGCTCGCAAGAGGGTTACCGGCGACCTTCCTACAGCGTTTCCTCGCATTAAGGATGTAAGCCTTAGCCTTGCGCTTGTCGATGCACTTATTCAAATCCAGCCTCGACGCAACGCGAAGAGAGCAAAAAGCCTCAAAGCAAGCAAACGCATCTTTCAACTCTGGTCTATCATCAACAACGTCTCCCACAATTGACAAAGATGCTTCCATGCCCTCAAGGTGCTTGTCTTCGTATTTCTTATTCGTAGTAATGGAACCCTCGCGGGCAAGATAGCCATAAAGCTCTGCGCCTGAAATACAAGCCTTATCAACGTTAAAGAAGACAGTAGCTTCAACGCCAAAGTCCTCGAACAGTTGCCCCTCGGGAAACGCAAGGAGCGGGAATAGTTCCCTAGCATACAGCTTCGCGCAGGCAGAGCCGGACTCACCGTTAAGCAGAAGCAACATTCTAAGAAGTTCACCGCCGGAAACGACCTTGCCTTCGCCAATCTCTTGGCAACCAAAGTCGTCAGTCGAGTCAATCTTCTTATATTCACATGTGACAAGGGGCACACCAGTCTTCTGCGCAAGGGCGACCATATGTCCTACAGCACACTCGTCCAGAACGTCGTCACCGTCCACAAACGTAACGAAGTCACCTGTGGCGCAGGCAAGGCCGAAGTTGCGAGCGGAAGATAGACCTCCGTTCTCCTTATGCACGAGCTTAACGCGATCGTCATCTGCAATGGTACGGGCACAGATATCTGCCGTATCGTCGGTCGCCCCATCATCAACGACCACAATTTCTATATTTCTATACGTCTGGCCCATAAGAGAGCGAAGACAAGCCGCGGCGCATTCACCAACGTTATACATGGGGACGACGATACTTACCTTTGGGGTTTCACCGTTTTCCACTGGGAAGCCACCCCCCTCCGACAAATCGTTTAATGGGTTTAGCGGGAACCCCGGCAACGATCACGTTGTCGGGAACGTCATGAGTCACCACCGCATTGGTACCGATGATCACGCCGTTGCCAATAGTCACACCAGGCATCACTGCTGCACCTTCGCCTATCCACACGTTATCGCCAATGTGTACAGGCTTAGTAACAATCTTTCGATCATCTGGCGCCATGTCGGGCAACGAGGGATCGTCGTCATAGGACCCATGACTGTTATCAGAAATAAAAATATTCGAAGCCATGAGCACGTTGTCTCCGATAACGACGCTCTCATGCGCAGAGATATGAACTCGATCGTTTATCTTGCAGTTCTTACCGACAATAAGAGGGGTGCCATCGCCAGCAAGGTCGAAGCGACAAGAATAACCACAGGTGAAACCCTCCCCATAAACAAAACGGCACTTGCCACCGCGAAGATAGAAGGGGCGGCGGACAAGTCTCGCGCCAGGAAATAACACCTTAGTGAGAAGCAGCGCCCAAATATTTTTAAACGTCTCGGAAGGACCATATTGACCAAACATTAGGCTTCACCATCCTGCATGGCGAGAGTATCAAGGTACTCCCCCAGCTCTTCCTCCCAGTCGGGCATGTGGAAGCCGACCGACTCGAGTTTGGACAGGTCGAGCGCGGAGTGGACCGGGCGCGGTGCGACGAGACCGGCGGCGCTCGCGTAGTAGTCGGCGGTCGATACCGGCAAGACTTTCTCCCCGTTGCCGTTGGCCGCCTCGAAGACGGCGCGGGCGATGTCGGCCCAGGACTTGACGGCGCCGGAGCCCGTGCAGTCGTAGGTGCCGTAGGGGGCGTGCGTCCCCAGCACGTGGAAGATGGCCTCGGCCATGTCGCGCGTGAAGGTCAGGCGGCCCAGCTGGTCGTCGACGACCGTGACCTGCGTGAGCTTGTCCTCGGGGTCGGCGACGCGGTCGGAGAGCGCCTTCATGGTCTTGACGAAGTTGCGGCCCTCGCCGATGACCCAGGAGCTGCGCATGATGTAGTGGCGGGGGCACCCTGCCACGGCGATGTCGCCGGCGGCCTTGGTCTGGCCGTAGACGGACAGCGGGGAGAAGGGCTCCTCCTCGCCGTGCACCTCCGCGGTGCCGTCGAAGACGTAGTCGGAGGACACGTGGACGAGGGTGATCCCGTGCTCGGCGCAGGTGCGGGCGAGCAGCGCCGGGCCGGTGGCGTTGGCCTTCCAGGCGATGATTCGGCCCTCGGGGGTCTCGGCTTTATCCACGGCGGTGTAGGCACCGCAGTTGATCACGGTGCCGTAGAGCGACCAGTCGTACTGCGAATAGGCCGCCGGGTCGGACATGTCGAAGGTGTCGATGTCGCAGAAGTCGAAGTCCTTGGCGACGCCGCGCTCCTCGGCGAGCGCACGCACCGCATGGCCCAGCTGGCCGTCGCAGCCGGTGACGAGGGTCCTCCTGGGCGCCATGGGGACGACGTCCTTCAGCATCGGGTGGTTGAGGTCCGCCTCGGAGACGGTGGCCTCCGCAAGAGGGATCGGCCACTGGATGGCGAGCTCGGGGTCGGCGAGGTTCACGAAGGTGTAGGTCCTCTTCAGCTCCAGCGACCAGTGGGCGTCCACCAGGTAGGTGTAGGCGGTGCCGTCTTCGAGCGCCTGGAAGGAGTTGCCCACGCCGCGCGGGACGTAGATGGCCTTGGACGGGTCGAGCGTGCAGGTGAACACCTTCCCGTAGGTGGCGCTGCCCTCGCGCAGGTCCACCCATGCGCCGAAGACGCTGCCGCGGGCCACGGAGATGAACTTGTCCCAGGGCTCCGCGTGGATGCCGCGGGTGACGCCGCGGCTGTCGTTATAGGAGATGTTGTTCTGGACGACCCTGAGATCGGGGATGCCCAGGGCGGTCATCTTGGCGCGCTGCCAGTTCTCCTTGAACCAGCCGCGCGAGTCGCCGTGGACGGCGAGGTCGACGACCTTCAGGCCCTCGATGCCGGTCTCGGCGACGGAGAGGTCCTTCTCGAATGCGATGTCTGCCATGTGGGAAAAGCTCCTATCGAAGAGGTTGGGTAACCGGGGGCGCCCGCGCGGGGACGCAGGATCATCCCCATGCCCTGCGGCCCCGCGCGGGCGCCCCGCGGTGCGGTTCGCCGGGGTCCGGCCTACTGCCCCTGGGCGCGGTAGCGTGCCTCGGTGGCCTCCTTGGCCGGGCGCCACCAGGGCTCGTTGGCGACGTACCAGTCGATCGTCTGCTTGAGCCCCTCGGCGAAGTCGGTGTGCGCCGGCCTCCAGCCCAGCTCGCGCTGGAGCTTGGTCGAGTCGATGGCGTAGCGGCGGTCGTGGCCGGGGCGGTCGGCGACCCAGTCGAAGTCCTCGGGGTCGCGGCCCATCGCCTCGAGGATCATGCGCAGGACCGTGATGTTGTTCCTCTCGCCGTCGGCGCCGATGAGGTAGGTCTCCCCCATGCGGCCCTTCGTGAGGATGTCCCAGACGG
>OJOH01000982.1_pt1 | contig 14866 bp, 8 predicted proteins | sample 1598201 | NCBI WGS metagenome assembly OJOH01 (sample SAMN03922462, study PRJEB24848) | human gut metagenome | isolation source: stool sample | host: Homo sapiens | place: Germany | collected 2009-11 | reverse complement strand
CAGCTGCCGGAGCGGTGCTTAAGCCGCAAGGCGGGAATTGTGCGGTGTTGCCCTAGCTTTCGGCGGGGTGGGGTCCCCCGCCCTACTGATTGTTTAAGGGTGTGCTGCCCATTATAATTTGTTCTGTAGGGAACGGTCTTGACCGTTCCGAGGCCTTGTCCGATTGGTCGTGATGGGATTTGTGGCAGGGCAAGGTGCCTGCGGGCGCAGTGACTGTTCCAAGGCGTTGGATTCGATTGCCTTAGGTTTGCGGCAAGGAACCACCCCTCAGGCCGCTTCGCGTCCAGCTCCCCTCCAGGGGAGCCACCGCAATCATGGGGTCCCCCGCCCTACTGGCCTGGCAAATATTTCACCGAACCTATGCCCACAAATACAAAAATGCCGCAGCAGACTGTTACATCTGCTGCGGCATTTTTATTTAGAGGTTAATGGGCTGGTTACAGCTCATTGTTCGGCTGTGGGATTACTGCAGAACGCCGGTGTTCTTATCAAAGTGATAAGTACGGCCGTCGATGACTGCATCGCCCTTAGCCATGGTGCCATAAATCGGGTCGAAGTAGTAACGCTTGTCAGTGCTCCAGCCCTTGATCATGTGGCCCTGTGCATCGTAACGGACCCACTTGCCGGTGCCATCGGCGCGGTCAGCCCACTGGCCAGCTTCGGATTCCTGATAGACATCCTTGCTGGTGGCTTTCTTGCCCTGGTCAACGGCATCCAGCCAGTACCAAGCGTCGGAAGCCGGGTCATAGATTTCCTTGCCGCGGCCATCCAGGCCCTGGCGAACGCCCTTTTCGTACCAGAAGTCAGCGCCTTTGATGGTCAGCCACTGGCCGTCCAGAGCGATACCGGTGTACTCGTCAAATGCGCAAGGTACACCGTCAATATCGCCTGCGCCCTTAGCCATAGCGCCGGTGATCAGGTCAAAGTAGTAGGTGCCCTTATCGGTCGTCTGCCAGCCCTTGACCATGTGGCCGTTCTCATCGTAACGGACCCACTTGCCGGTGCCATCGGGCTTATCAGCCCACTGGCCGGCGGCGGATTCCTGGTAAACGTCCTTGTTGACGGTCATTGCGCCGCCCTGGACAGCATCCAGCCAGTACCAGGCGTCGGAATCGGGATCATAGATCTCTTTGCCGCGGCCGGTGGTACCCTGCTTCACGCCCTTTTCGTACCAGTACTTCTTGCCGTTTTCTTCAACCCAGCCGTTCTTCTCGCCGTACTTGGCGGTGTAGTCCTTGCCGTTGAAGTTGACAGCAGCGGTGGTAACGCCGCTGGTCTGCTTTACCGTTGCATCCACGAACTGAGCGCTTGCGCAGTTCTTATCGGTGCAGGTAAAGACAGCCATTGCGGTAATGGTGGTCTTTTCAGCGGCACCATGGACGGTGCGTTCCTCGGCTTCAATAGCCTGAGGTTCTTCGCTGGGGTTGGTGGGTTCAGTGGTTTCAATCTTCTTGAATTCTGCAGTGATTTCAAAGTTACAATCGCTCATGGTAACCGTATACGTACCACCATCTTTGACTTTATCGGTGATAACGGTCTGACCATGGGAAGCCTGCTCCAGTTCATAGCCAGAATTCGGCGTAACCGTTACAGCCATTTCAGCGCCCTTAGGTGCGCGTTTCAATTCAGATTTGCCATTAACTGTAACAGTAATCGTGCCACCTTCAGCCGGGTCTGCCGTAGTTACAATGCTGTACTCAACAGTCGTGAACTGTACGCTGATGGTTACATTATCGGCAGGCATCTCGAAAGTATAGGTGCCATCTGTGGTGCCAGCCTTGTAATCAACAGCAGTACCCTTGCTATCCTTAACAGACAGGCCATTTTCAGCCAACTTGGTCAGAATAGTAGCTTCGTTCTTCGGGGTAACGGTAAAGGTAACAATGTCGCCAGCCTTCAGGGCAGTGGTCTCGGTAACAGCTGCATCATTAGCTGTTACTTCTACCGCGCCTTCGCCCTTCTTGTCAACAGCAACGCTGTAAGTTTTAACCTCAACGGCTTCAAACGCAGCGCTAACGGTAACATTGGCAGCAGGCATCTTGAAGGTAGTCTTGCCTTCAGTCAGGGTCAGCGTTTTGGTCTCGGTCTTTTCACCGTCTTTGTAGCTGTAAGTCAGGCCGTCATCCTTAAGCTTGTAGCCATCCTTAATGTTCTTAACCTCAACGGTGATTTCGGCATCCTTCGCAGCTTCCTTCGGGGTTGCGGTAACTTCAGCGGCTTCGCCTTCAACAGGGTCAACCGTAACCGTGTACTTCTTAACCTCTTCAAACGCTGCGCTGACAGTTGCATCGCCAGCGGGCATTGCAAAGGTGTAAGTGTTGGCCTTTTCTGTGTCAGGAGTTGCTTTCAGGGTCTGATTGTCGCCGTAAGTAACCACCACACCGTCAGCCGTCAGGGTATAGCCATCCTTCGGGGTAGCCACAACGGTAACGCTGGTGCCCTCAGCAACCTTATCCAGGTCAGCTTCGGGGCTGGTGATCTTCAACGTATCCTTGTTAGCATCGGCCACCTTGACCGCATAGGTCTTGGCGTTTTTGGTAACGCTGATGGTCACATCGCCGTCCGGCATGGTGAAGGTGTAAACCGTCTTAGCCTTTTCGGTGGTAGCCTGGGCTGCGGCTTCGTCCTGCGCTGCTTCCTGAACTTCAGTCAGGGCAACATCGGTATCGCCGTTCTTTGCGGTAACGGTAACGATATCGGTGCCTTCCTTTTCTACGGTCAGGGTAACGGTATCGTCCTTGATGTAGGTGTTGTTGGTGGTGCCCAGGGTCAGGGTAACGCCTTGAACTGCATCGGGCAGGGTAACAGTGTGGGGGGTGCTTTCGGTTGCGGTATGGCAATCAGAGCACAGGTACACATTGTTGCCAACGGACTTGGTTTCCAGCTCGTCCAGCTTCCAGGTATGGCCCTTGGGCAGTGCGCCGTCAGCGTACTTCTTTTCACCCTTGGTCAGGCCGTACTTGGTGGTGCGGTCCTGGGTGTAAGCGGGGGTATCGCACCATGCTTCAACGGAAACATTGGTGGTTGCGCCGCTGCTCAGGTCGCTGACCATGTCGGACATCGGCATGGTTTCAACCAGGTTAGCGCACCACATGAACTCTTCGTTCTTGTTCTTCTCGTCAGAGCTGCCCATGTTCTGGTTGTAACTCGGGTTGTAGTTCCAGGACTCGGTCTTGTAGCTCTTACGGTTTGCATAAGAAGTGCCGGAGACATCGGTCTTAACAACCGGCTTGCCATCGGAATCCAGCTCGTCCAGGCTCTTATAGGTGTTGGACAGGTTGGTGCCGACAGAAACGACCAGCTGATCCTCGGTGGTTTTGATGTCGGTGGCAATTCCCTGCTCATTCCACACCATGCTGTAGCTATCACGCAGGGTCAGGCCAGCCAGAGGATGGTTCATGAAGGTGCCCAGATACTTCACACTGCTGGTATCCTGGGCGCTATCCATGATAACCATGCTCATGCCGGGAAAGTGGGTATCGGGAACCATGTTGCCGTCCTTATCCTTGGTCAGCTTAATGCCGCCATAGACGGTGTTGTATTCCTTCACTTCTTCCACTGCGCCGGTGGTGGGATTCAGGCGGTAGATGGCGTTGTTGACGTTGAAGTACAGCTGGCCATCATACAGTGCGGTAGAGTGTACCAGTGCGGGGTAGATCCGCTTTGCAGCAGCGTCTGCCAGGCACTCGGTGTTCAGGTTAGAATCCGCTGCACTGCTATCGATCTTATAGATGGTGCCAGCTTTGGCCAGAACCTTGGCATTGCTGTCGTCATCATTGAAGTTGCTGCTGGTTTCCTTCAGATCGTTGTAGTACATCAGGATGATATCAAACGGGTCATCCGTCTTGGTAAAGCTGCTCATGCTGAAGTTCATGCCGCCGGAGCTGCTGGAATCCTCTTTGCGGATATAGTAGTTCGCATTACGCGGACGTGCTTCCAGAGTATCGGGGCCCTGGTTCTGCATCTTCTTCATGAACTGCTGCATCTGGGAGTTGTTACCAGAGCTGCCGGAACCAGAGTTGCCGTTGTTGCCGTTCTCGGACTGCTGGCGGCGCATGTTGTTATACAGGTTCTGGTTGGTCGTGGTATCAACGTAATAGAAGTAATTATTGTCGAAGTAGATGGGGCTGCAGATAGAGGTGAACCAGGTATCCTCGTAGCAGGTATCGGTGTAACGGGTCTCGTTCTTGTTCTCCGCCTTGGTGTAAGAGTAATGCGGCTTGCCGTTGTTCAACACAACATTGCCGGCATCATCCTTATCGGGTTCCTTGTTTTTGGTGTAGGTGTAGCCATCGTACAGCGAGTCAATGTAATCATAGTACTTGCTGTAACGGCCTTCCAGACCGGAGGGAGAAACCAGGAAGTTGACATGGCGCATGTCGCCTGCGTTCTCAACGCGGGTCTGGGCCATGCACTCGGTGTTCACGTCGTCATAGCAGACGTCAACATAGTACCAGTTCTTGTTGGCTTCGCCGGTGGTCATCGTAGCAGAATTGCTGTCGCCCTGCAGCTTGTTGACCTTGACTGCGTTGAAGTAGTGGACGTTGTTGAACATGCCGCCGCCGAACGCATTACCGGCAACACTGGTATCAGAAGTATCGCAGTAATACAGGATCTGGGCAAAGTCAACAACAGCGTTATCGCCTACTTCATCGGGGGTCTTCCAGCTGCCGTCATCATTCTTATAGATGCTCTTGTTGTCAGGCAAATTCTGGACCATGTAGTTAAATGCAGCTGCATAGCCCAGGCAGATGCAGCCATACTCAACGCCCTTAGCGCCGATCTCGCCGCCCAGCAGGGCACCGAAAGCAGTCGTCTGGATGGGGTCGTTGTTGCCGCCGCCGGTGATATCGCCCATGGAGCCCATATCGAATTCTGCAACCTGGGAGATCCAGTCGTGCAGGATCAGCAGCTTGGTAACATAGTCAGCGCTGTCACCCAGCTCGGCAACCTGTTTCAAGCCTTCATTACGGATGGCTTTCAGAGCTTCGCCATAGTTCATGACGTAAGACATGAACGCCTGCGGCAGCATGTTCAGCATGAATGCCATGGTGGTCGGCGGGACATCATCGTTCGGATCAATGCTGCACAATATCTTGATTGCGCCCATGGTGCCGGTGATGCTGCCATCCTCGCCCTGCTTCTGAACGCCCTTGGAGGTCCAGAACGGGGCAACCACGCCGAAGTACTCTGCTTCGTCCTGGTTGAACTGCGACAGCTGGAAGTAGTAGTAGTTCATCTGCGCGAGACATCATAAGTATTGGTGACCTGGTTGCCCTGGTCGTCCACATACACGGCAGTCTTCTGGCTGTCGTACAGCAGCAGGCTGTTCTTGCCCTTGTTGTCGCCGCTCTGATAGGTGAAGTTCACCTTGCTTGCGTCAACCGGGTTGTTCTGCATATCGTACCAGTTGCCGCCGTCCATTGCGGACACCAGGGTAACGCCGGTGCCGCCGGAGGTGGTATCCAGGGTCGGGGTGCCGCCCACATTGATGTAGACGGAATTGTCATTCTGGTCTACCACAACGCTGACCGGCATGGTCATAATAGAATCAACTTCTACCGTCACGCCGTTATCAGCGGCCTCGCTATCCTGGGTAGAAGCATCGTCTTTTTTATCGTCTTTCTCAGCGTCTTTAAGCTTAACGGTTACTTTTTCGCCGCAGCTTGCGCAGGTAAAAGTAAGACCGGTGCATTCCCAGTCAATGGTGACAGGTGCGCCAGCAGTGATCTGCTTGGTTTCACTGTCATAGAACAGCTGGGCGTTATCTTTGGAAAATTCGCCCTGCTGCGTTTTTGTCATTTCCCAGTTGAAGGTAGCAACAAAGTTGCCATCTGCATCCTTGGGCACGGCATGGTTCTGGCAGGGCAGGGCGGCAATGTCGTCGGTGCGGGTGGTGGGTTCCTTGTATTCCTTCTTAACCGGGCTCTTGTCAGCGGGCACGCTGGCAGAGTAAACGGTCTTGCCGGCAACGCCGGGCTTTGCCTCGGTGGTATCCTTGGTTACGGTGCCTTCTACCTTCTGGTAGGCATCGTCCTTTTCACAGGTATACACAGCGGTGTAAGCCCAGCCGTCATCGGTCTTGGTCCAGTAACCATCGGGGGTTTCCTTCCAGGTATGGGTGTGGCCATCCTCCGGGTTGGTGTCATTCCAGTACCATTTCGGCTCGCCATAGGTATGGCCGTCTGCAGCGGCGCTGGCCGCAAAGGTATCCGAGTTTTCAGCAACGTAAGCCTGTGCGTAGCTGTCAGCCTGCTGCGCAATCACTTCATCATCGCTGTTGGTCATGGACTCCATCGCAGAGGTCATGCCGGAGCTACCGGTAAAGGTAACGGCGGTCACAACGCCTGCGGCGTTCGTCTCATAGCCCAGGTCGGTAACGGCGCTGGACAGATGATACGTTTTGATGGTGGCAGCCATCACCGATGCCATCTCGTCCTTGTTCAGGCCATAGGCTTCGGTGTTGATCTTGCCGGCTGCGGCGTTGGCGTACATGGCATCGGCCAATGCATTTTCCAACGCTGCAAGGCTCATGCCCGCCTTGCTCTGTGCAGTCGCTTCCAGCTTGGCATCGTCCTGCTCCAGTTCATGCACTTCACCCTGGGCAGCCAGCGTTTGGGCTGTCTGCTTGATCAGGTCTGCGGTGCTGGTGAACTTGGGCAGGGACTGCACAGCGCTGGCCGCGCTTGCTGCGCTAGCTGCAACAGACTGCGCTACCGAAGAATCAATCTTGGTAGTTTCGGCTGCTGCGGGAAGCGCCACGCTTTGGGCAACCATGGCTGCTGCCAGCACGGATGCACCAAAACGCTGAAGGTTTTTCTTCATAGTTTTATCCTCCCTTAAGTGTTACTACTTTCCCCTTTTGTGTGAAAAGTGGTACGGCAGATGTGCGGCACTTTGCAGGTGTTGATTGCAAAACGCCTGGTTGTGCTCCCCTCGGTCTGGCGATCCCTTGCCGGGCTGCGGCCTGCTTTTGGGGCTTTTGGCCCCGGCACAGCGGCTGACAAAACGTTGTACCGGCTGCATGCCTTGGTCCCGCAAATGATAACCTTTCCGACACATCTAGGTATATACATTATATCACAGTTGCCAGAATTTGCATAGTTAATTAGAGCGGTTTCTAGGTAAATTTTTGTCCTTGAATCAACTGAAACCTGTTTTTCGCACATTATTTGCGTTGCGGTGCGGTGACCCTTTGGCGGTATTTATTAACATTTTTGAATGGTTTATTCCTGATTTTATCAAATGATTAAACATTTACCCCGATAATGTTCTTTGCAATCTCTTAATACAATCATCCGGTATTGTTATCGCGCATTTTTTGTCATTTCGGTTTGGCTTGTTGTTGAGAGATTTGGCAGAGATTGGAGGAAACTTGAAGGGAAAATTGGAGGTTGAGAATTGCCCATTATAAATTGTACTGTAGAGAGCGTTCCTGACCGTTCCGAAAACTTAGGGATAGATCAACCCTTGCCCCTTAACCGCGACCTGAAATACACCTTCCCAAGGTAGGGCGGTGTGAGTGCCCCCTCCTGCTCCACTTTTTCAAAGTTCCGAATGGTGTCCTCTCCCCTATCTACAATTCCTGATGTTTTCATGATGCCTTCCTTGGTCTTCCACACCCGGCCTTTGCCCCCTCCCCGTCCCATAAGTCGTACACAACAAAAAGGCCCCTGCCTTAACAGCAGGAGCCTTGAAAGCTATATCACAAGCCGAAAATTACTTCTCGATCTTGGAAACAACGCCGGAACCAACAGTGTGGCCGCCTTCGCGGATAGCGAAACGCATGCCTTCTTCCATGGCAACCGGGGTGATCAGCTCAACGTGCATATCAACGTTGTCGCCGGGCATGCACATCTCAGTGCCTTCGGGCAGGGTGATGATGCCGGTAACGTCGGTGGTACGGAAGTAGAACTGAGGACGATAGTTGTTGAAGAACGGGGTATGACGGCCGCCTTCTTCCTTCTTCAGGACGTAAACATGGCCATCGAAAGTGGTGTGGGGATGAACAGAGCCGGGAACAGCCAGAACCTGGCCACGCTCGATCTGGTCACGGTCAATACCACGCAGCAGAGCGCCGATGTTGTCGCCAGCCTGAGCGAACTCGAGGCTCTTGCGGAACATTTCCAGACCAGTGATGGTGGTGGTCAGCTTCTCTTCCTTCAGACCAACGATTTCCATCTGATCGCCGACATGAGCAGTACCACGCTCAACACGACCGGTAGCAACGGTGCCACGGCCGGAGATGGTCATAACGTCCTCAACGGGCATCAGGAACGGCTTATCAGCAGCACGGTCCGGGGTCGGGATGTAGCTGTCAACAGCGTCCATCAGCTCCCAAATGCACTTGTATTCCGGAGCATCGGGATCCTTGGAAGTGCTCTCCAGAGCCTTCAGAGCGGAACCACGGATGATCGGGGTGTTGTCGCCGTCGAAATCCTGGCTGTCCAGCAGTTCGCGAACTTCCATTTCGACCAGGTCGAGCAGCTCTTCGTCGTCAACCATATCGCACTTGTTCAGGAACACAACGATCTTGGGCACGCCAACCTGACGAGCCAGCAGGATGTGCTCACGGGTCTGCGGCATCGGGCCATCGGTTGCAGCAACAACCAGGATAGCGCCGTCCATCTGAGCAGCACCGGTGATCATGTTCTTGATGTAGTCAGCATGGCCCGGGCAGTCAACGTGGGCATAGTGACGCTTCGCGGTGTGGTACTCAACGTGAGCGGTGTTGATCGTGATACCACGAGCCTTCTCTTCAGGAGCCTTATCGATGCTGGAGTAATCCATGAAATCGGCGTCGCCCTTCAGAGCCAGAACCTTGGTGATAGCGGCAGTCAGAGTGGTCTTGCCGTGGTCAACGTGACCGATGGTACCGATGTTGACATGCTCCAAAGAGCGGTCAAATTTTTCCTTTTCAGCCATTGGAAGTATCCTCCTTTAATTCAAACAGATAAAATAGCCTGTTGTAAGGCTATCATACTAGATTTTTCAAGAAAAATCAAGTATTTTGCGCGAATTTGTGCAGAATCAGCCCTTATTGCGCTCGGTCATGATCTTATCTGCAACACTCTTGGGAACCTGCTGGTAATCAGCCGGCTCCATGGAGTACTGGCCACGGCCCTGGGTCTTGGAACGCAGGTCAGTAGCGTAACCGAACATCTCGGACAGAGGAACCATAGCGGTGACACGGGCAGTGCCATCGGTGGATTCCTGGTTCTGGATCGCGCCGCGGCGGCTGTTCAAGTCGCCAATGACGTTGCCCATATACTCGTCAGGAACAACAACGTCAACCTTCATGATGGGCTCCATAATGACGGGGTCAGCCTTCTTCATAGCATCCTTGAATGCCATGGAGCCGGCGATGGAGAACGCCATTTCAGAGGAGTCAACTTCATGATAGGAGCCGTCCCACAGAGTGACCTTGACATCCACGACGGGATAGCCAGCCAGAATGCCGGACTTCATCGCGCCCTGGATACCGTTGTCAACAGCGGGGATGTATTCCTTCGGGATAGCGCCGCCAACAATACCGTTGACAAACTCATAACCCTTACCCGGGTTGGGCTCAATCTTGATCTTAACGTGACCATACTGGCCCTTACCACCGGACTGACGTGCGTACTTGGTTTCCTGGTTAGCATCCTTGCGGATGGTTTCACGGTAAGCAACCTGAGGTGCGCCAACGTTAGCTTCGACCTTAAACTCGCGGAGCAGACGGTCCACGATGATTTCCAGGTGGAGCTCGCCCATGCCGGCGATGATGGTCTGACCGGTTTCTTCATCGGTCCAGGTACGGAAAGTCGGGTCCTCTTCAGCCAGCTTAGACAGGGCAATACCCATCTTCTCGCTGCCAGCCTTGGTCTTGGGCTCGATGGCAACGCGGATAACCGGCTCGGGGAAGTTCATGGACTCGAGGATGATGGGATGCTTCTCATCGCACAGGGTATCACCAGTGGTGGTGTTCTTCAGACCAACAGCAGCGGCGATATCGCCAGCGTAGCAGATGTCGATATCCTTACGGTTGTTTGCATGCATCTGCAGGATACGGCCGATACGCTCGTCCTGATCCTTAACAGAGTTGTAAACAGTGGTGCCAGCCTCAACGGTACCAGAGTACACGCGGAAGAAGCACAGCTTACCGACATACGGGTCAGTCATAATCTTGAATGCCAGTGCAGAGAACGGCTGATCATCGGAAGAAGTGCGATCTTCTTCCTCGCCAGTCTCCGGGTTGGTGCCCTTGATGGCCGCAACGTCGGTCGGAGCGGGCATATAATCAACGATTGCATCCAACAGTTTCTGAACGCCACGGTTCTTGTAAGAAGAGCCGCAGACAACAGGAACGATCTCGTTGGAAATAGTAGCCTTACGCAGAGCAGCCTTGATTTCTCCCTTGGTCAGCTCTTCGCCGTCCAGGTACTTCATCATCAGCTCTTCGTCGGTCTCAGCAACAGCTTCGATCAGCTTGTCATGATACTCCTGAGCCTGTTCTTTCAGGTCTTCAGGAATTTCCTCAACGCGCACATCATTGCCCATATCATCATAGTAGATATCGGCGTTCATGTCGATCAGATCGATGATGCCGCGGAAAGTGTCTTCCTGGCCGACAGGCAGCTGGATAGGCACACCGTTGGCATGCAGACGATCATGCATCATCTGTACGCAGCGGAAGAAGTCAGCACCCATGGTATCCATCTTGTTGACGTAAACCATGCGGGGAACCTTGTACTCGTCAGCCTGGCGCCAAACGGTTTCAGACTGGGGCTCAACGCCACCCTTTGCGGCCAGAACGGTAACAGAACCGTCCAGAACACGCAGAGAACGCTGAACTTCAACAGTAAAGTCAACGTGGCCCGGGGTGTCGATGATGTTGATACGATGACGGTTCTTTTTGAACAGAGCCGGATCGTGCTGGGTCTCGGTGTGGCTCCAGTAGCAGGTGGTTGCAGCGGAAGTGATGGTAATACCACGTTCCTGTTCCTGCTCCATCCAGTCCATCGTGGCAGCGCCGTCATGAACTTCGCCGATCTTATGGTTAATACCGGTGTAGTACAGAATGCGCTCGGTGGTGGTGGTCTTGCCTGCGTCGATGTGGGCCATGATACCGATATTTCGGGTCATTTGCAGGGATACGTCTCTCGGCGTTGCCATGGCTTAAACCTCCTCAGTAAGCAGATCAATAACGGTAATGCGCGAAAGCCTTGTTGGCTTCTGCCATCTTGTGGGTATCTTCGCGCTTCTTGACAGCGCCGCCAACGTTGTTGGTAGCGTCGATGATCTCGGCGGCCAGGCGAGCGGACATGGTCTTTTCACCACGGCTGCGGCTGTACAGAGTCAGCCAGCGCAGGCCGAGGGTCTCGCGGCGGGCGGGGCTGACCTCCAGGGGAACCTGGTAGGTGGAGCCGCCGACACGGCGGGCCTTAACTTCGAGGCTGGGCATGATGTTTTCCATGGCCTTCTCGAACATTTCGAGAGGATCGTTGCCGGTCTTCTCTTTGACAGTCTCAAAAGCTTCGTAAACGATCTTCTGAGCGACGCCCTTCTTGCCATCCAGCATGATGCTGTTGACCAGACGGGTGACGAGCTTGGAATTGTAAATAGGATCAGCCAGAACTTCGCGCTTTGCGATTTTACCTCTTCTGGGCATCTTTCTTCCCTCCTTCACATTAATGATATCATCGGTACTCGAAAGTTAAAGAAAACTCCCGTTATGCCACAAAAGGGTCAGCTGACCATTTTATGGCGAAAAGATGTTTCCTTACTTCTTGGCACCGGCCTTGGGACGCTTTGCGCCGTATTTGCTGCGAGCCTGGTTACGGTTTGCAACACCCTGAGTATCCAGAGTACCACGGATGATGTGGTAACGGACACCGGGCAGGTCCTTAACACGACCGCCACGGATCAGGACAACGCTGTGCTCCTGCAGGTTATGGCCGATACCAGGAATGTAGGAGGTGACCTCGATACCATTCGTCAGGCGGACACGGGCAACTTTACGCAGAGCAGAGTTGGGCTTTTTGGGGGTCATGGTACGAACAGCGGTGCAAACACCACGCTTCTGGGGGCTGTTCATGGTGGTGTACTGCTTCTTCTGGGAGTTGTAGCTCTTCTGAAGGGCAGGAGCAGTGCTCTTGGTTACCAGGACCTCACGGCCTTTGCGTACGAGCTGGTTAAAAGTAGGCATTTCTTTTCTCCTTTCTTGATTATTCCGCGCAGTTTTTTGCGGGGGTTGTGCTTCCATTTTGGCCGCACTTGACCCCTTAACTCACGCATCTATTATAATAGCGGATAAACCACGCTCTGTCAAGAGTATTCACAAAAAATATTTCAAATAATCGTGCAAGATGCTGATTTTCTGCACCGTGGGTTCTAATTTTGCGTTTAAGGTGTATCTGAAAGCAAAGAATCAGATACCCCCTCGGACTTTCCCCTGCTTATTTTGCAGCTTCCAGCTGTGCCACGCAGGCTTCGGCTTCGTCCAGAATGCGGCCGAACTTATCCAGGGCAGCATCCACCGGGGCGGGGGTGGTCAGGTCCACACCGGCATGGCGCAGCTCATCCAGCGGGTAAGCGCTGCCGCCCATGTGCAGGAACTCCAGGTACTTCTTAACAGCCGGTTCGCCGTTCTTCAGGATGCCCTCGGACAATGCCACGGCAGTGGAATAGCCGGTTGCATACTTATAAACATAGAACGGGCGGTAGAAGTGCGGGATGCGTGCCCACTCGTACTGTACTTCGTCATCCACAACCAGCTCCGGTCCAAAGTAGTCCACAATGAGCTTCTTGTACAGATTGTTCAGGGCGGCGGGATTCAGGGCTTCGCCGCGCTCGGCCATGGCGTGGGCATCGCGCTCAAACTCGGCAAACATCGTCTGGCGGTAGACGGTTCCCTTGAAATTTTCGAGGTACTGATTCAGCAGGGCCAGGCGGGTTGCGGGATCCTGGTTCTTTTCTGCCAGCAGGTGCTCAATGAGCAGGTTCTCGTTGACGGTGGAAGCGACCTCTGCGACAAACAGGGTATAGTCGGCATACTGGGCAGGCTGGGTATGGCGGCTGAACCAGCTGTGCATGCTGTGGCCCATCTCATGCGCAATGGTGGAAACGCTGTCCAGCGTACCGGTAAAGTTGCACATGATATAGGGGTTGGAATCATAGCTGCCGCCGGAGTAAGCGCCGCCGCTCTTGCCCTTGTTGGGGAACACATCGATCCAGCGCTCGGCAAAGCCCTTGCGAACGATGGTGCCGTACTCTTCGCCCAGCGGTGCAACGGCATCCAGAACCATCTGCTTGGCCTGGTCATAGGTGTAATGGGCGCTGACGCCCTTGGTCAGCGGGGCGTACACATCATAGTAGTGCAGCTCGTCCACACCCAGGATGCGCTTGCGCAGAGCAACATAGCGGTACATATCCGGCAGGTGCTTGCGCACAGTAGCCACCAGGTTATCATAGACCTGGCCGGGCACGTTCTCCCCTGCCATGGACATGGCGCGGGAAGATTCATAATGACGGACGGAGGCTTCGGCGGCAGCGGTCTTGACAGCGCCGGAGTAAGAGGCAGCCAGCGTGTTGATGTGCTGGCGGAAGCTCTTGTAGTAGCTTTCAAAGGCATTCTTGCGCAGCACGCGGTCATTGGAGGTTTGCAGCAGGATGTAGTTGGAAGCGGTCAGCTCCACATCGTTGCCCTCGCCATCCTTGACGGAATCGAACACCATGTCGGCGTCTTCCAGGTTATCGGCAACATTTTTCGGGGTTCCGAATGCCTCACCGAAAGCAGCCAGCAGCTTTTCTTCCGGGGCGGTCAGGGTGTGAGGCTTTGCACGCAGCAGGTCTTCCAGAGCAAAACGATAGGGGGCGACCTGCTCGTCAGCCATGATGGCATCCAGGGTTTCCTGCGGCAGTGCCAGGATTTCCGGCTGAGCATAGGCGATGGTACCGACAGCCTTTACATATTTGGCAGTAGCGCGGGCATCCATGCTCTGGGCGTCATCAGCACGGGTATCCTCGCTCAGACGCAGGCTGGTGTAGACAGCCAGGTTTTCCAGTTCACGGAACACGCCGATTTCTGCATCATAAAATTCACGAATGCTGGCAGCGTTGTTCAGCTTGCCCTCCCAGGCAGCCAAAGCTTCAATTTTGGGGTCAATGGCGGCAAAAGCCTTTTCCCACTCCGCATCGCTGGCGTACATTTTGGTCAGGTCCCACTGGTACTGCGGGTCCATCTCTTTGCGTTCTTTCAATGCTTCCGACATGGCGGATTCTCCTTTTCTGTATGGTGTCATTCCGGGCCAGACGCGGGATAGCCTTCCCCGTCCCCTGTGCAGGCACCATCCATCCTGCACAGACAAACCCAGTATAAAAGTATTATACACCAAATGTTAGAAAAAACAAATCCGTTTTTATGCCACAAAAGCAACGCTCCATAGAACGAGTGCCAGCAGCATTGCCGCTATCAGATACAACATTCTTTTGCCTGTTGATTTTGCAGCCGCCACAATACCGCTTTTCCCTATTGCTATCAAAAGGAGCACAATAATTAGAATCAGCAAGAGCAGCAGAAGCCCCACTGCCGCGCCAAGCCCAACAAATTGCAGAGCAAACCACAGCAGAATTGCCGCTGCCGCAAGCAGCATCCACTTCTGCTTTGCTGTCAGGCTTTCTGCTTTTTCTGTGTTTGCTAATGTTCCCGATTTTTCCGTTCCCGTTGTCCCTTCTAAATCAGTCGCTTCCATATCCGCTGCTTCCAACGGAATTCCCAGCAGCTGCCGCAGCATAAACAGGTTGGCTGTGCCGGGCAGAGCTTTCCCCGTCTCCCTTAATTAAAGATATTGTTGGGTAAAAAAGAAAGGTCAGTCGATTTTGCCGA
>OJOH01000975.1_pt1 | contig 14949 bp, 6 predicted proteins | sample 1598201 | NCBI WGS metagenome assembly OJOH01 (sample SAMN03922462, study PRJEB24848) | human gut metagenome | isolation source: stool sample | host: Homo sapiens | place: Germany | collected 2009-11 | reverse complement strand
CGGCAGCGTCAGATGTGTATAAGAGACAGAAATTACCGCCAGTTATCCGGCCGGTATAATCAGTACGACAGCTGAAAATCTGAAAGCAGCCGCCGATGGAGAGAATGAAGAATGGGCAGATCTGTACCCGGAATTTGCTCAAATAGCACAGGAAGAAGGTTTCCCGCAAATCGCCAATACTTTCCGTCAGATTGCAAAGGTCGAAGCCGAACACGAAGCTCGCTACCGCAAACTACTGAAACGGGTAGAAACCGGTAAAGTTTTCGAACGGGATGAAGAGATCGAATGGCAATGCCGTAATTGCGGATACGTATTGAAAGGCAAGAAAGCTCCGATGAAATGCCCGGCATGCGAACATCCTCAGGCTTATTTCGAACCGAAAAAAAATAATTATTAAGAATTTAACAAAACAATGTAAATTATATCAACCCGGCAGCGCTATTTACCGGAAAATATCAAATTTATATCGTTTGCAAGCCAAAAAGAGTCGTTAAAAACGGCTCTTTTTTATTTATTTCTTATAACTTTGGCGGCATCGTGGGGATTATATTTTAATCTAAATAAAAAACTATGACTGAAAAAATTTACAAACTTTTGAAAGACTCTCCTGCTATGCGCTGGACAGCCTTGGTGTTATTAGCCTCGGCGATGTTCTTTGCCTACATGTTCGTAGACATCTTATCACCTCTACAGGCCATGTTGCAAGAAACAAAAGGCTGGGACCCGGCAGCCTACGGGACCTATCAGGGAAGTGAAACCTTTTTGAATGTATTTGTTTTCTTCCTGATCTTTGCCGGTATTATCCTGGATAAAATCGGAGTACGTAACACCGCCTTACTATCCGGCGCCCTGATGGTAATCGGTGCTTACCTCAAATACTGGGCCGTATCCGAGGGTTTCACCGGAGGGGCTACCGATGAATATCTCAAAAATTTCTGGAATTTCTTCCCTTTCTATGAAGGCATGCCTTCTTCGGCTAAAATGGCTGCTTTAGGCTTTATGATCTTCGGTTGTGGGGTAGAAATGGCAGGTATAACCGTATCGAAAGGTATCGTCAAATGGTTTAAAGGTAAAGAAATGGCTTTGGCGATGGGACTGGAAATGGCTATCGCCCGTATCGGTGTTGCAGCAGCCGTACTGATCTCTCCGGCAATCGCCAATATGGGAGGTGTAAAAGATGTGTCCCGCTCTGTTTTATTCTGTGTCATCCTATTGCTCATCGGTTTTATTGCTTTCTGTGTCTATTTTGTCATGGACAAAAAACTGGAAAAACAAATGGGAGAAAGTGGAGAAGAACCGGAAGAACCCTTCCAAATCAAGGACCTGGGATTGATTTTTTCCAGTAAAGTATTCTGGATCGTCGCCTTACTGTGCGTGTTATATTATTCCGCGATTTTCCCATTCCAGAAATATGCCATCAATATGTTGCAATGTAATCTGGATTTTACAGCCGAAAAAGCAGGTATGATCTTTTCTGTATTTCCCTTAGGAGCGGCAGCCATTACACCGCTATTAGGTAACTTCCTGGATCGTAAAGGGAAAGGTGCTTCGATGTTAATCTACGGAGCTTTTCTGATGATTATCTGTCATCTGGCTTTTGCCCTGGCCTTACCGGCTTTAAAAGGCAGTATTGCCGGGCCGATCGTCGCTTTCACCTCTATCGTGCTGTTAGGAATTTCTTTCTCTCTGGTACCGGCTGCGTTATGGCCCAGTGTTCCCAAATTGGTAGACAACCGTCTATTGGGTTCTGCTTATGCCGTGATATTCTGGATTCAGAATATCGGTTTATTCGCTTTCCCGATGATCATCGGGAAAGTATTGGCAGCAGTAAACCCCGGTATCGAAGATCCGTTGCAATATAACTACACCGTTCCGATGCTGATTTTCGCCAGCCTCGGCGTATTCGCACTGTTCCTGGGTCTGTGGTTAAAAGCAGAGGACAAGAAAAAAGGATATGGTTTGGAATTACCCAATATCAAGAAAGATTAGAAATAAGAAATGATAAATCAGATAACGGGAATTACGATGTAATTCCCGTTATTTTTTGTAAATTTGTTGAATAGTTGCAAAACAAGTAAATGATGAATAGAATCACTCAATTATTCGGTATCGAATATCCCATCATCCAGGGAGGAATGGTATGGTGCAGTGGCTGGCGGCTGGCTTCGGCCGTAAGTAATAACGGAGGTCTCGGTTTATTAGGCGCCGGCTCGATGCATTGCGATACGTTAACGGAGCATATCCGCAAGATGAAAGAGGCCACTGACCGCCCATGGGGGGTAAATGTGCCGTTACTTTATCCGGAAATCGATAAACTCATGGGAATACTAGCGGACGAACAGGTAAAGATCGTGTTCACTTCTGCCGGTAGCCCTAAAAAATGGACTTCTTTTTTGAAATCTCACGGTATGACGGTCGTTCACGTCGTCAGCAGCGCCTTATTCGCTCAAAAATGTGAAGAAGCCGGATGTGATGCCATAGTTGCCGAAGGCTTCGAAGCAGGAGGACATAACGGACGGGAAGAAACCAGTACGCTGACTCTGATCCCGAACGTCGCTGCTCATTGCCGCCTTCCACTGATCGCTGCAGGGGGTATCGCTTCCGGTAAAGCAATGCTGGCCGCCATGATATTGGGAGCCGAAGGGGTACAGATCGGAAGCCGGTTCGCCGTAGCTACCGAATCGTCCGCTCATCCGAATTTCAAACAGCAGGTGTGGAAAACTCCTGAAGGAGGGACGATGCTGGCCCTGAAAAAAATAGCCCCAACCCGATTGATTAAAAATGAATTTTACGAACAAGTCAAAACACTGGAAGACCAAGGAGCAGACTCCGATACCCTGAAAGAGCTGCTGGGCAAAGGAAGAGCTAAACAAGGGATCTTCGAAGGCAATCTGGCAGAAGGCGAACTCGAAATAGGACAAATCGCTTCGATGCTCAAGGGCGAAGAAAGTGTTGCCGAGATCATGCAGGACTTGCTCCGGGATTATAACCAAAGTATAAACCGATGCAGCAATTCAGTCTCCTTCTGACTTCCGGCAAAATAAAAATAATGATATACTATGATCCAATTTTCCCGTCATATTCTCGATAATGGCCTGACAGTTATTTGCCATACCGACAAAAGTACCCCTTTCGTCTCGGTAAACGTACTTTATAAGGTCGGTTCACGCAATGAACAAGCGGACAAAACCGGTTTCGCCCATTTATTCGAACACCTGATGTTCGGCGGTTCCACTCATATCGAAGACTATGACAAACATGTGCAGCTGGCCGGAGGAGAAAGCAATGCCTACACGACCAATGACCTGACCAACTATTACACCACCATACCTGCCTCGAATATCGAGACAGCTCTTTGGCTGGAATCCGACCGTATGCTGAGCCTTGATTTCAGTGAACGGAGTCTGGAAGTACAGCGTGGAGTAGTAATGGAAGAATTCAAGCAGCGTTGCCTGAACCAGCCTTACGGAGACGTCGGTCATCTTTTGCGTCCTCTGGCATATCGGGCGCATACTTATCAGTGGCCTACCATCGGAAAAGATTTGTCGCACATAGCCAATGCGACGCTGGAAGAGGTGAAAGCATTCTTCTTCCGTTTTTATGCGCCGAACAATGCAGTGCTCGCCGTAACGGGAAATATCTCTTTTGAGGAAGCAGTTGCATTGACGGAAAAATGGTTCGGTCCCATCCCTCGCAGGGAGGTTCCTCAACGGAATCTGCCGCAGGAACCGGAGCAGACAGAAGAACGACGGTTGACAGTAGAGCGTAACGTACCCCTTGATTCACTATTCATGGCGTATCATATGTGCAGTCATGATCATCCGGATTATTACGCTTTTGATATATTGTCGGATTTGTTGAGCAACGGACGTTCCAGTCGTCTGAATCAACGCCTGGTACAGCAAAAACAACTGTTTTCGAGTATTGACGCTTATATTTCCGGTAGTGTGGATGCCGGATTGTTCCATATCTCGGGCAAACCCGCGGCAGGTGTTTCGCTGGAACAGGCGGAAGCGGCCGTACGTGAAGAATTGGAACGTTTGCAGCAAGAACCTGTTGACGAACAGGAACTGGAAAAAGTGAAGAATAAATTCGAATCGACGCAGATATTCGGCAATATCAATTATTTGAATGTCGCTACCAATCTTGCTTGGTTTGAACTGTTGGGCAGGGCGGAAGATATGGAAAAGGAGGTAGAGCGTTATCGCGCTGTTACTGCCGGACAATTGCAAAAGGTAGCTCAGTCTGCTTTCAGGAAGGAGAATGGAGTGATACTTTATTATAAGAAACAAATATCCTGACTTCTCCTTACCGGCGGGATATTTATTGGAGGCAACGGCAGGATGCGGAGTTGCCGGAATATGCGATTAACTACGGAAAAATAAATGAGAAATATCTATAGTATATATAAGGAGCATTACAAAGCACTGATTTCTCTCGGATTGCCCATTGTAATCGGGCAAATAGGAGTTATTGTGCTGGGGTTTGCCGATACGTTGATGATCGGTCATCATAGTACGATAGAACTGGGTGCTGCTTCCTTCGTCAATAATGTATTCAATCTGGTGATTATTTTCAGTACAGGCTTCTCGTACGGGCTGACTCCTATCGTGGGAGGTTTGTATGGAACTCATCAGTATGCTTCGGCGGGGCAGGCGTTGCGTAACAGCCTGCTGGCAAATTTGTTGGTGGCATTCTTGCTTACCATCGGTATGACTGTCCTTTATTTTAATGTGGGAAATCTGGGACAGCCGGAAGAACTTATTCCCCTGATAAAACCTTATTATCTGGTTCTGCTGGCTTCGCTCGTCTTTGTGATGCTGTTCAATGGCTTCAAGCAGTTTACGGATGGAATTACGGATACTAAGACCGCTATGTGGATATTGCTCGGCGGAAATGTGCTGAATATTATCGGCAATTATATCCTGATATACGGAAAGCTGGGCTTGCCGGAAATGGGCTTGCTGGGGGCAGGTATCAGTACGCTGTTCTCGCGTATCATGATGGTAGTCGTATTTATCATAGTCTTTATGCGGAGTCCGCGTTTTCTTCGTTTTAAGCTCGGCTTCTATCGTCTGGGATGGTCGAAGGCTATATTCGGACGATTGAATTCGCTGGGTTGGCCGATTGCTTTTCAGATGGGAATGGAGACAGCTTCGTTCAGTCTGAGTGCGGTGATGATTGGCTGGCTGGGTACCATTGCGCTGGCTTCTCATCAGGTCATGCTGGCTATTTCTCAGTTTACGTTTATGATGTATTACGGGATGGGAGCAGCTGTGGCTGTCCGTGTGAGTAACTTTAACGGGCAGGGCGATATACTCAATGTACGTCGTTCGGCTTATGCCGGTTTTCATTTGATGATGGCGTTGGGTGTTGTGCTTTCTTCCATCGTATTCCTCTGCCGCAATTATCTGGGAGGTTGGTTTACCGATAGTACCGAAGTGGCGGCTATGGTAACTTCGCTTATCCTTCCGTTCCTTGTATATCAGTTTGGAGATGGATTGCAGATAACCTTTGCCAATGCCTTGCGTGGAATCTCAGATGTAAAACTGATGATGCTGATTGCCTTCATTGCTTATTTCCTTATTTCGCTTCCGGTCGGCTATTTTTGCGGATTCGTGTTGGAGTGGGGGATCATAGGTGTCTGGATGGCATTTCCTTTTGGGTTGACCAGTGCCGGTCTGATGTTATGGTGGCGTTTCCATCACAAGACGAAACTACCGCCTTCCATTCAAAATTCATAATTTAAAATATTAATTGCCTATGGCTTCCTTTCGCTCCACCAAACTGAAAATAACCATCGGCTATATATTGCTGCTGGCGATTCTTCTTTTTTCTCTGGTGTTTGTGCATCAGGAGATGGAGACGCTGTCGGCTGCGGACGATCAGCAGAATCTGCGGACAGACAGTCTGCTGAGTCTTCTCCATGAGAAAGATCAGAATACCCTTCAGATGCTGCGGGTGCTGAGCGAGGCGAATGATAGCTTGCTTTCCGCCTCGGAGATTGAAGAAATCATATCAGAACAGCAGGACTCGGTGATTACTCAGCAACGGGTACAACACCGGGTTATTACCAAACGCGATTCTCTGATCACTCCCCCGAAGAAGAAAGGCTTCTTCAAACGATTGGGGGAAGTGTTCGCGCCTTCTAAGAAAGATACTGCCGTGCTGGTCAATACTTCTCTGGAAATTGCCACTGATACGATATTGGAACCTGTCAAGTCGGCGGACTCCCTTCAGCATAAGATTCGCATGGCTACCGAAGAGAAACGGTTGCAGCGGAGGCGAACGATCCGGCGTACCAGTACGAGGTATCAGCGGATGAATACACAGCTGACCGCAAGAATGGATAGTCTGATAAAAGGATACGAGGAGGAAATGTCTGCGCGTGCCCGTCAGGATGCGGAACTTCAGCAAGAGGTGCGGATGCGTTCGGCTAATATCATTGCCGGAATTGCCATTGGTGCCGTATTCTTATCCGCCTTTTTCCTGATCTTAATTATGCGGGATATTACTCGTAGCAACCGTTATCGGCGTCAGCTCGAAGAAGCGAATAAGCGGGCGGAAGACTTGCTTGTTGCCCGTGAGAAACTGATGCTTGCCATTACCCATGACTTTAAGGCGCCATTAGGCTCGATAATGGGATATACGGAACTCTTGTCCCGCCTGACCGAAGATGAACGGCAGCGATTCTATCTGGACAACATGAAAAGTTCTTCAGAGCATTTACTGAAGTTAGTAAGCGATTTGCTTGATTTCCACCGTCTTGACCTCAATAAAGCGGAAGTGAACCGGATTGTTTTTAATCCTGCTCAGCTGTTTGAAGAAATCCGTGTTTGCTTTGAACCTCTGACGGCGGCTAAAGGCTTGGTCTTGCAATGTCATATCGCTCCGGAATTGTCGGAGAAATATATCAGTGATCCTTTACGTATTCAGCAGATAGTGAATAATCTCTTGTCCAATGCGGTGAAATTCACTCAGCAGGGCAAGATCACATTAACTGTTGGTTATAACGCTTCGAAGCTGACAATAGCGGTTGAGGATACCGGCAAAGGGATGGCATCGGAAGACCGGGAACGCATCTTCCAGGAATTTACCCGCCTACCCGGTGCGCAGGGAGAAGAAGGATTCGGACTGGGATTGTCCATTGTGCATAAGCTGGTTCTTCTGCTTGAAGGTACGATCGATGTACAAAGCACGTTAGGAAAAGGAAGTTGCTTTACTGTCGTGTTGCCACTCTTTCCGGTGGGCAAGTCAATAGTGGAAAATAAACCTTTCGGGAGCAGAATTAAGAAACCATCGAAAGATACGGATGTTTTTCCGGAAGAGACAGATGCTGTACCGGTCATGAAGGTGATCCGTGTGCTTCTGATTGATGATGATAAGATTCAGCTGAACCTGACTGCTGCCATGCTGAAACAGCACAACATCGATGCTGTTTGCTGCGAGCAGTTGGAAGAACTGATAGAGCAACTGCGCTCTTCGACGTTTGATGTACTGCTGACCGATATACAGATGCCTGCTATCAACGGTTTTGATCTGGTCAAATTATTGCGTGCCTCTAACATTCCGCAAGCCCGCAATATTCCTGTCATTGCTGTCACGGCACGCAGCGAAATGGATGAGAAGGCTTTGCATGAACACGGCTTTGCCGGATGCCTGCACAAACCTTTTACGGTGAAAGAATTGCTGGTAACTCTGAATGAAGGACAAATGTCAGCTGATGAGGCGCATATAACACATGATATGCAATTGATTGCAGATGCGCTGCCTGAAGATACTTTATTCAACTTTTCTGCACTGACTGCCTTCTCGGAAGATGATCCGGAAGCGGCGTGTTCTATTATCCGGACTTTTATCGAAGAGACCGGCAAGAATGCCGACCGGATGCAACAGGCATTAACTGACAGGGAGGTGGATGGAATAGCCGCTATGGCTCATAAACTCCTTCCGCTTTTCACCTTGATCGGAGCTTCTGAGTCTGTTGCTTCATTAAGATGGCTGGAGTCTTGCCGGGGGGAAGAATTCTCCGAAGAAATAGAAAAGACTACGTTGGAGACTTTGGAGGCGGTGCGTAAAGTTGTTCGTGCTGCTGAGGAGTATAGTCTCGGTTTACATTAAATCTCTCCCGGCAGCTCTTTTGGAACAGCCTATATAGTGCCATGCTTGTGCCACCCTGTTGGCACAGTTGTGCCAAAGGCATGTCACAGTCGTGCCACTGCGGTGGCACAAGCGTGCCAACGTAGTGGCACGGGCATAAGCTCGTAGCATAGTGAGAAGGTGCTGCCTTGACAAATATCTCACCTTCCGAATGAACGGAATGAACGGGATGAAATTGCGCTAAATGCAACCATAACCTCCGGCTTTTTCACATTTTAGCTTTTGGACAAACCTTTTTTCAAAGTAATTTGTTTACTTTGTATCACTTTTACACTGACACATCCTGCATGAAACGAAAATGGATAAGACGGGTGGGCTGGATATTGCTTACTCCTATAATACTTTTTGTAATACTGATGGTATTACTTTATATACCTCCTGTTCAGAATCTTTTGCGACGGGAGGTTACTGCGTATGCTTCTAAAGCAACCGGAATGCAGATTCAGGTGGAACGGATAGACCTTCGTTTTCCGCTTAATCTGCTGGTACGAGGGGTGGAAGTCATACAGCAGCCGGATACCTTATTGTCTTTGGAAAGCCTGAATGTCCGCGTACAGGCATGGCCGTTGCTCAAAGGAAAAGTAGAAGTTGACGAGGTTACCTTAAGTCAGGTGGCGGTCAATTCTGCCAATCTGATAGAAGGGATGCAGATAAAAGGCGTTTTGGGGCGCTTCTTTCTGCAAAGTCATGGAGTCGATTTATCGAACGAAACGGCAGTTGTCAATCGGACAGAGTTATCCGATACTCATATACAACTTCTGATGACTGATACCACGACCACTCCCAAAGATACGACGGCATCTGCTCCTGTGAACTGGAAGGTGAACCTTCATCAACTGAAGTTGAAGAATGTATCATTCGGTATGAAACTGCCTGCCGACTCCATGAAGATGGCGGCATACATAGGCGAAGCGACCATTGATGACGCCAAAGCGGATTTAAAGAACCAGTTTTATGGATTGAAGCAATTCCTTTTGTCGGGTGCCTCCGCCAGTTATGACACCGGAGAGGCCCAACCGTCGGAAGGTTTTGACGCCTCTCATATGGCAGTCCGGAATATCCGCATCGGATTGGACTCTCTGCTCTACGAAGGCAGAAATATGAACGCTGTGATTCGTGAAATAACGATGGAAGAGCGTTCGGGACTGAGTATTACTTCACTGACAGGGCGGCTCTTTTCGAATGATTCTATCATCCGCATTCCTGAACTGAAACTGCAAACCCCACATTCAGAAATAGACCTGTCCGCCCAGACTTATTGGGAACTCGTAAATATCCCGACGACAGGACGTTTATCCGCCAGCTTTAACGCACATATAGGCAAAGAGGACGTGATGCTTTTTGCCGGCGGACTGCCTCAAACGTTTAAAGAAGCATATCCGTTCCGTCCGTTAGTGATTCGTGCCGGTACGGATGGAAATCTGAAAGAGATGCAGATTTCGCGCTTCACGGTAGACTTGCCGGGAGCTTTCTCGCTAAAAGGGGGAGGAATCCTTGAAAACCTGACGGACAGTCTGACTCGTTCGGGAACTATTGGGCTGGATATGGTTACCCGGAATCTGAACTTCCTGACAGGATTGACTGGAGTCACACCCGATGGCTCTTTAGTAATTCCCGACAGTATGAGTCTCAAGATGAAGATGGAGATGAACGGCCCGCAGTATAAAGCAAAACTCGATCTGAAAGAAGGCAAGGGCAGCATGAATGTAAATGCCGCATTAAACAGTTCGACAGAAGTTTATACGGCCGATCTGAAAATAAACGATCTGCAACTGCATCATTTTCTCCCGAAAGACTCGATTTATGAACTATCTCTTTCGGCAGATGCCAAGGGCAGGGGACTGGATGTCATGTCCTTCCATTCTTTAGCCAATCTGAATCTTTCTTTGGACCAGCTTCATTACGCCCGCTATCATCTTTCGAATGTTCATCTGACGGGAAATCTTAAAGGTGCTTTGGCAACGGCTCAGCTTACGAGTGACAATGAACTTTTGAAAATGACGGCGGATGCAGAATATAATTTAGCTCATAGCTATCCGGACGGTAAAGTGACAGTTGACGTTACTCAGCTTGATTTGTACGAACTGGGACTTATGCCCAAGCCGATGAAACATCCGTTGGCATTCAATTTAAGCGGAGAGGCACGGCAGAACCGTGTTTTCACTCATTTCACCGCCGGTGATATGAAACTGAATCTGAGTGCCCGTGCCGGTGTATATCCTCTGATTCGTCAGTCTACCCATTTTGTAGATGTGTTGATGAAGCAGGTGGATGAAAAACTCTTGGATCATGCTGCTTTGCGTGAAGCATTACCGTCGGCTATTTTCTCTTTTTCGGCAGGAAAGGAGAATCCGTTGGCATACTATATGGCAATGAAGAATATATCGTTCCATGATGCTTCCATGAAATTCGGCACTGCTCCCGATTGGGGAATCAACGGCAAAGCAGCCATCCATGCTTTGAAAGTGGATACCTTGCAACTGGATACAGTCTTTTTCACCGTCAAACAGGATACTACCCGTATGAATCTCCGTGCCGGAGTAATCAACGGACCGAAGAATCCCCAGTTTTCCTTCTCCACTATTCTGACAGGCGAGATTCGCGACCGCGATGCCGAGCTGCTGGCAGAATATAAGAACGAAAAGGGGAAAACCGGGGTGTTGCTTGGAGTCAATGCCCGTCCGCTGGTTGGAGGACGTGGAAAAGGGGATGGACTGGCTTTTACACTGATTCCGGAAGAACCGATTATTGCGTTCCGTAAATTCCACTTCAACGAAGATCATAACTGGATTTATCTGCATAAGAATATGCGCGTGTATGCCAATGTGGATATGTGGGATGATGAAGGTATGGGCTTCCGTGTGCATTCGGTACAGGGAGATACGGTTTCTTTGCAGAATATCGATGTCGAAATCCGGAGAATCCGCTTGGATGAAATAACGAGCGTACTGCCTTACTTCCCCGAAATCACCGGATTGTTCTCGGCAGAAGCACACTACATACAGACCGAAAAGGACCTTCAGCTCTCTACAGAAGCATCCATTGATGAACTGACTTATGAACGCCAGCGCATTGGTGATATTACTTTGGGGGCTACATGGCTGCCGGGCGAACAGGGAAAACAATACCTCAACGCTTATCTGAATCATGATAAGGTAGAAGTGCTGATAGCAGATGGCAAGCTGCTCCCTAGCTCGACGGGAAAGGATAGCCTGGAAGTAAATACGACGTTGGAACACTTCCCGCTTCGTATTGCCAACGCCTTTATTCCCGACGAGCTGGTTACGCTTGCCGGTGATATGGACGGTGACCTGAATATAACAGGCAGTACCGAGCAGCCATTGATAAACGGTGAACTGATACTGGACAGCGTATCTGTCCTGTCACGCCAGTATGGTGCTAACTTCCTGTTTGATAACCGCCCTGTGCAGTTGAAGAACAATCGTCTGATATTTGATAAGTTCGCCATTTACACCACGGGAAAGAATCCGTTTACGATTGACGGTTATGTCGATTTCCGTGATATGTCCCGACCGATGGCGAGTCTGAATCTGCTGGCGGAAAACTATACCTTGTTGAATGCGAAGCGTACTCGCGAAAGCCTTGTCTACGGAAAAGTCTTTGCGGACTTGCGGGCAACCATAAAAGGCCCGTTGGACGGGTTGAATATGCGTGGAAACCTAAATCTGCTGGGCAATACGGATGTCTCGTATGTACTGACCGATTCACCGCTGACCGTGCAGGATCGTCTGGGAAGTCTGGTGACATTTACTTCATTCAGTGATACCACCACAGTTGTCCGTCAGGAAGTGCCTACCGTATCTTTAGGAGGATTGGATATGCTGATGATGGTTCATATCGACCCTTCAGTCAGGGTGAAAGTGGACTTGGATGCCAGTGACAATCGTATCGAACTGGAAGGAGGTGGCGATCTTTCGATGAAATACACTCCGCAGGGAGACCTGACATTGACCGGACGTTACACACTGAGCGGTGGACTGATGAAGTATTCTCTGCCTATCATTGCAGTCAAGGAATTTGCCATCGATAACGGCAGCTATGTAGATTGGACCGGAAACCCGATGGACCCCATGCTGAACTTCAAGGCAACCGACCGTATCCGTGCTTCCGTATCCGAAGGAGAGAACGGAGGAACGAGAATGGTTAACTTTGACGTTTCCATTGTCGTAAAGAACCGGTTGGACAACCTGTCTTTTGCTTTCGACGTAGCGGCCCCGGAAGATGCGACCATACAGAATGAACTGACAGCAATGGGAGCGGAAGAACGTGGAAAACAGGCACTTTATATCATGTTGATGAAAACCTATCTCGGCACCGGACCGATCGGCGGTGGAGGCGGCGGACTTGGCAAGCTGAATATGGGTTCTGCCCTGAACTCCGTACTGAGCAGTCAGATAAATTCACTGATGGGTAACCTGAAGAATGCCAGCGTCTCTGTGGGTGTCGAAGATCATGACGCTTCGGATACCGGCGGCAAGCGTACGGATTACAGTTTCCGTTATTCGCAGCGCCTCTTCAATAACCGCTTCCAGATTGTAATCGGCGGTAAGGTATCGACGGGCGAAAATGCGACGAATGATGCCGAATCCTTCATTGACAACATCTCTTTGGAATATCGTCTGGACCGTACGGGAACCCGTTATGTCCGTTTGTTCTACGATAAGAACTATGAGAGTGTACTCGAAGGGGAGATTACGGAAACCGGAGTCGGTTTGGTACTTCGCAAGAAACTGGATAAGCTCAGTGAACTGTTCATCTTTAAGAAAAAGAAGTAAGAATGAAAGATATACGTATTAACATATTAGCAGGCTGTCTTATAGGTATAGTGTTGTTTTCGGCGTGTTCGGTGACGAAACATCTGCCCGAAGATGAAATACTCTATACCGGAGGAAAAACGGTGATAGTCAATAAATCATCGACACGGGTTGGTGAAACTGCTTTGACGGAAATCAATGCAGCGCTTGCCAAAACTCCCAGTACTACTCTGTTGGGAGGTTTTCTGCCTATTCCTTTTAAAATGTGGATGTATAACGACTTCGTGAAATACAAGAAAGGATTCGGTAAGTGGATGTTTAACCGCTTTGCCGCCAATCCGCCCGTATTTATTTCTACTGTCAATCCCGAAGTACGTGTCAAGGTAGCCACTAACCTGCTCCGTGATTACGGATATTTCAATGGAAAGGTGACTTACGAGACTTTGGTCGATAAGAAAGATAGTCTGAAAGCAAGTCTGCTCTATACGGTAGATATGAAGAACCCTTATTTCATTGATACAGTGTATTATCAGCGTTTCACTCCCCAGACTCTGAAGATCATGGAACGCGGACGTCGTATGTCTTACATCACCCCCGGCGAACAGTTTAATGTGGTGGATTTGGATGAAGAACGTTCCCGTATCAGTACCCTTTTGCGTAATCGGGGATATTTCTACTTCCGTCCGGACTATATGACCTATCAGGCAGATACAACCTTGGTTCCCGGCGGACATATCAGTCTTCGTCTGATTCCTCTTCCGGGATTACCGGCTGCCGCTCAACGTTCTTACTATGTAGGAGATGCTTCGGTCTATCTCTTCGGAAAGAATGGCGAGGCACCTAATGACAGTATCTTGTACAAGAATCTGAATATTCACTATTATGATAAACTGCAGGTCCGTCCGAATATGCTCTATCGATGGATGAACTATCAGCAGTTTGTACGGAGCAAACAGATGAGGGCTTCCAACCGTACCCGTCTTTATAGCCAGTACCGGCAGGAGCAGGTGCAGGAGAAATTGAGTCAGCTCGGTATATTCAGCTATATGGATATGCAATATGCTCCCCGAGATACGACAGCGGCTTGTGATACACTGGATGTCACTATGCAGGCTACATTTGCCAAACCGTTGGATGCAGAACTGGAACTGAATGTAGTAACGAAGAGTAATGACCAGACCGGTCCCGGTGCATCTTTCGGTGTCACTCGTAACAATGTATTCGGAGGTGGTGAAAGCTGGAACGTAAAACTGAAAGGCTCTTATGAGTGGCAGACCGGAGGCGGTGAGAAGAGCTCACTGATGAACAGTTGGGAAATGGGGCTTTCTACCTCTCTGACTTTTCCGAGAGTCGTGTTCCCGCATCTGGGTAAACGGGAGTTTGACTTCCCGGCCACGACGACCTTTCGTCTGTATATCAACCAACTGAACCGGGCAAAGTATTATAAACTGCTGTCCTTTGGCGGCAATGCTACATACGATTTCCAGCCCTCCCGTACCAGCCGGCATAGTATTACTCCTTTTAAACTGACATTTAATGTCTTGCAGCATCAGTCTGAGGATTTTAAAGAGATAGCTGAAGCTAATCCTGCATTGTATGTCAGTCTTAGGAACCAGTTTATTCCGGCGATGGAATATACGTATACGTATGACAATGCTTCGGGTCGTCGGATAAAGAACCCTATCTGGTGGCAGTCTACCGTCACTTCGGCGGGTAATATCACTTCCCTTATTTACCGTGCTTTTGGCAAGCCGTTCAATGAAGAGGATAAGAGTTTGCTGGGGGCTCCGTTTGCACAGTTTGTGAAGTTGAATACGGAGTTGCGTCATTTGTGGAACATAGATAAGAATAATGCGATAGCCAGCCGCATGGCAGTAGGTGCACTGTTTACTTATGGCAATGCTACGATAGCTCCCTATAGTGAACAATTTTATGTAGGTGGTGCCAATAGTATCCGTGCTTTTACCTGTCTCTTATACACATCTGACGCTGCCGACGAAGAGGATAGTGTAGA
>OJOH01000930.1_pt1 | contig 15543 bp, 13 predicted proteins | sample 1598201 | NCBI WGS metagenome assembly OJOH01 (sample SAMN03922462, study PRJEB24848) | human gut metagenome | isolation source: stool sample | host: Homo sapiens | place: Germany | collected 2009-11 | reverse complement strand
CGAGATTGCCTCTTGTCTCGTGGGCTCGGAGATGTGTATAAGAGACAGCTCGGTATCAGTATCTGTGTGCTGCTGGCGTTGGCCTGCATCCTGTATATCGGTCTGACCCTTCTCTTTGCGGATGCGGTGCAAAACCAGCCGCCCGCATTGTGACAGGAAAGGCACCGGCAGAGGTGTGAAGGAGGCCGTATGAAAAAGAAACGAATCCTCATTATCAGTATCGTTCTTGCGATAGCGTTTGTGGCGTGTCCCATAGAATCTACGCGGAATATCACAGCGGGAATCGGTTTCATTCTCGGGGCTGTGTCGGTGGCATGGCTCGGGGTACGCCAGCGGAAAGGCGCACGGCAGGAATACGAGGATACTGTGCGGCGGTACACAGGCACCACGATGATGAAGGTGGTATGGATCGAGGAATCGGTCAATGAACGGTGGGAGCAGCAGGAGGACGGCAGCGAACAGCTGCGCCGGGAGACAGTCTATCTTCCAACCTATGAGTACACCGTGAACGGCAAAACCTACCGGTACGCAAGCCGTCAGACCGTTTCCGGCAAGCGGGAACTGGGACGGCAGGTGGTCGGTTATTACGATCCCACTCGGCCCGACTGTATTACCGAAAACAAGCCGCGAAAGCCTGTTTTGGGTGGGATGTGCTTCTTTATGTTTGCCGGATTTCTGCTCTGGTTCGGTATCATGTCCTTTGCCGGTATGCTTTCCATTTCCTGATACTGCGTACCCATGCCGGGTCGCAGCAGGCGCATTTCAGCCCCCAAAAACTTGTGTGCGCAGCGCGTGCTGCAAAAAAACAGGATACTTGCCGCCATACTTTTGTTTTATCTCTCCATGCAAGCAGTTCTTTCGCAGATAGTCCGCGTGTTCGGCTGCATTTTGGCTTTTTCGATACTGCGCAATGTTTTTTCAAAAAGGGCTTGACAATTTGCGATTTTAACCCCTATAATTTTTATAAATACCTTGGGCACTGCTGCCCAACAGCGCGAAGAAGGAGACATGATGAAAAAGCAGCTTGTAAGCATCCTGTTTGCCCTGTGCATGGTGCTCTGCCTTGTGCCCCTGGCGGCCTTTGCCGAGGGGGAGACGGAGAACGTGCGAGCGGTCACAGACCCAACTGGCTTGTTCAATGCAATGGCAGACACCAACGTGACCACCGTCAAGCTGGCGGCGGACATCGATATTGACGCTACGCTGAAGGTTGACCGCACCGTGACGCTGGACTTGAACGGTTATGTGCTCAAATATGTGAGCGCAAACAAAGGCAGCGTGATTGTGGTCGAGGGCGGCGGGCAGCTGACTATCGAGGACAGCAATACGAGTAAGCCCTCGCACAGATTCAAGCCGAATGACAACGGCCTGTGGGTGCTGGACGAGGTAGGCGGCACAGAGATCGTCACCGGCGGCGTCATCACCGGCGGCACGGGCTATCCGTTTCAGCTCTACAGCACAGTAAATTGTGGCGGCGGTGTGTATATCGCACCCGACGGGCAGTTGACCATGACCGGCGGCAATATTATCGGCTGCTCTGCGGAGTACGGCGGCGGTGTATGTATTTATCCGAAGCAAGACAACAAACAGGGTCAGTTCTCTATGTCCGGCGGCAGCATCATCGGCTGCTCCGCGGAGTCCGGCGGCGGTGTTTGTGCTTTCGGCAAGTTCCAAATGTCAGGTCAGGCGGTCATTCGCAGCTGCACCGCCGAAGGCACGTCATTTAAATTCGGCGGAGGCGTATGGGTCGACGGCAGCTTTGAAATGTCTGGTGAGGCAATAATCGAAGGCTGTCAGGCAATCTCCGAATACGCCTACGGCGGAGGCGTATATGTCAACAGCAGCAGTAGCTTTGTGATGTCTGAGAATGCAAAAATCGAACGCTGTCAGGCAATCTCCAACTCTTCCACCCCTTCCAAGGGCGGGGGCGTCCATCTCTCAAACAATACGGAGTTCACCCTGTCGGGCAGCGCCGTGATCCAAAACTGCAAGGCGGATAATTCCGATGATTCCGGCAAAGCCTATGGCGGCGGCGTGAGCGCCGCTTGTGTGAGGCAGATTACCTTGGCGGGCAGTGCGAGTATTGCCGATTGTAATGCGGCAAACGGAAGCGGACTATACATCACCGGCTCTTCGTGGGATCCTAATGTCTATGGGCAACTTTACGCCAACGGCGGCTCGGTTGACGGCGACGTCGTGCTGGGAGATACAGAAGACGGTCCCAGTACCATTACAGGCTCCGGCGAGACTGTGTTCAATGGCAAAGTGACCGTTACCCCCGGCAGCACCATCGAAAAAGGCACATTCAACGGCGAGGTCATCAACAACGGAACCATCACCGGCGGCGTTTTTAACAGCACAGTCTCCGGCAACGGTACCATCACCGGCGGCACATTTAACACCCCGATGACCGGCAGCGGCACGGAGAGCGACCCCTATCAGATCAGCACCGCCGCCCAGTTAAAGCGGTTCCGGGATATTGTCAACGGCTCCAACGGTCAGACGCAGAACCGTGGCGCGTGCGCTGTGCTGACGAACGACATCGTCCTCAACGACGGCACCTTTGCCGAGGACGGCAGCTACACCCCCGGCCCCAGCGGCAAGACCGCTGAGGAATGGACGCCCATCGGCAAGTATACGAACGACAACGATAATACCCCCTATACCGGCACCTTTGACGGACAGGGGCATACCATTAAGGGTCTGTATGTCAATTCGGCGTCCGACACCTGCGTCGGCCTGTTTGGCTATCTGGAGGGCGCTGCCGTCCGGAACCTGACGGTAGATGGCTATGTACAGGGTTGCAATACTGTCGGCGGTATCGCGGGTAAAGCCAGCGCGAACATCGCAGTTCCCTCGACCGTTGAGAATTGCCGCAATAACTGCCGTGTTGTAAGTGAATTCGCCACCGATAGCAGCGGCCGCTACCTGTACGTTGGTGGTATCGTAGGGTTTGCCGAAGACACCACCATTGTGGGCTGCATCAATACCGGAGCTGTCGAGGCGAGAGGCAGCAACGATATGAGTCGCGCAAGCAAGGCTGCCGGTATTGTAGGCATCCTGAACGGAAATGTGATCGTCAAAAACTGTTACAACACCGGCGAGATCAATGTCACCGGCGACAAAATGACAGAGGGCACCGCCGGTGGTATCGCGGGCAGCAGAACTCTCGGGGGCAATACCGTATCCGACTGCTACAATCTGGGTGCAGTAACGGTCAGTTATACCGGCAACTATGATGAATATATTGCCAAGGTAGGCGGTATCATGGGCTACAGCTCCTTTTCCGGCACCACCGTATCCAACTGCTACAGCGTAGGCACGCTGACGTCGACGACAGGGACAGGAACAAGCTATATCGGCGGTGTTGTCGGCATAACCGATGGCACCGTAGAAAACTGCTATTATCTGGATTCCACAGCCACAAAGGCCGTCGGGAACGATGACGGCACAGTGGATGAAGCCACCGGCCCCAAGACTGCCGCGCAGCTTGGCGACGGCACGGTGCTGGCGCTGCTCATCAATAACCGCACTGACAGCGAACACCCATGGAACAGCCAGTGTCAGTATCTGGCCGCAGCGGGTAAGACCCTGCCGGCGTTCAAGACCCAGACCGGCGACGAACATCCCCACGATTGGAGTGCGTGGACATCGAATGGCGACGGCACCCACAGCCGCCGCTGCACCTGCAATGCCGTGGAAACAGAAAAATGTTCCGGCGGCAAAGCGACCTGCAAGGCTCAGGCGGTCTGTGAGTTTTGCAAGGCAAGCTATGGCAGCCTTGACCCGAACAACCACACCGACCTGAAACACATTGACGCAAAGGCCGCTACCGCTGCAGCGGAAGGCAACATTGCGTATTGGTACTGCGACGGCTGCAAGAAGTATTTCTCCGATGCTGCGGCAAAAACGGAAATCACCCGGGCCGACACCGTGACGGCCAAGCTGCCCCAGCCCACCACGCCGCCGACGACAACTCCGACGGCGGCACCCACCACCGCGCCGCAGGCTGCGGAGCAGCCCCGCCGGACCGCACAGCCCACGGTGCAGCCCACGGCCGCCCCCACCGTGCAGCCGGTATCCACCATCCCCGCCACCGGCGATACCAGCAGCCCCATTTTGTGGGCCGCCCTGCTGCTTTGCAGCGGCGTGGGTTTGGCAGTAACGGCATATAAGAAAAACAGACACCGTTCATAAAAAATGTAGGCAGCTGTTCGTGGCTGCCTACATTTTTTATGCCGCATTTGCAGGGGCCGGATATGTCCGGCCTCTGCGTGTCGTTTATTGTAAAATTCTTGCAATTTTTGCCGTAATACGGTACACTGGTTTTATAGCAAACGGAAAGGAAACACACCATGGGAATCGTAGTAATCGGCGCAGTTTTTGTTGACATCAAGGGGTATCCCCTTTCCACCTATATCCCGGGCGGGCGCAACGCCGGCCGGGTCGAGCAGGTCCACGGCGGCGTCAGCCGCAACGTGGCCGAGGATATCGCCAATGTGGAGCTGCGCCCCACCTTCGTCAGCCTGGTGGACGACACTGGCTCCGGCCAGGACGTCATTGACAAGCTGGACAAGCACAAGGTCAACACTCGGTTCATCCGCCGCGTGCATGACGGCATGGGCACCTGGCTGGCCGTCTTTGACAATGACGGCGACGTGACCGCCGCCATCTCGAAGCGGCCCGACACCCGCCCGCTGACCGCCCTGCTGGCCGAGAACGAGGAGGGCATCTTTGCCGACTGCGACAGCGTCGCCATTGAACTGGATCTGGAAAAAGAGACGGTCAAGCAGGTGCTGCGCTCGGCCAAAAAGTACGGCAAGCGGGTGTATGCGGTCATTTCCAACATGAGCATTGCGATGGAGCGCCGCGACTTTTTACAGCAGATCGACTGTTTTGTCTGCAACCAGCAGGAGGCGGGGATGCTTTTCTCCGACGATTACGACCACCTTGCCCCCGCCGCCATGTGCCGCGTGCTGGCCGACAATGTGCGCAGCGCCCGCATCCCCTGCATGGTGGTGACGATGGGCGGCCAGGGCGCTGTCTACGCCCGCGCCAACGGCGAGTGCGGCATTGTGCCCGCCAAGAAGGTGGATGTCATCGACACGACCGGCGCGGGCGACGCGTTCTTTGCGGGCACGGTCATTGGCCTGACCTACGGCAAGGGCCTGGCGGATTCCTGCGAAATTGGCAGCCGGTTGGCGGCGTCGGTCATCTGCACCGCCGAAAACGTCTGCCCCCGCTTCCGCCCGCAGGAGTTCGGGCTGGACGTGGAAGTGGTGGATTGAGGAAAGAAGGCAGACCCTTTTGACCATTAAGGATATCGCCCGCGAGTCGGGCTACGCGGTGGGGACCGTCTCCCGCGTGTTGAACCATAACCCCAGCGTCCGCCCCGAGGCACGGGAGAAGATCCTTGCCGTGGTGGCGCAGTACGGCTACCAGCCCAATGCCAACGCCAAGCACCTGAAGCAGCAGGCCTACGAGGGCCTTGCCCTGGTGGTAAAGGGCACCCAGAACGCCCTGTTTGCGGATTTGCTGGACAAATTGCAGGCATATGTTGAAAAGTGCGGCTACACGCCCACGGTCTACTACATCAACGAGACCGGCGACGAGATGGCCTACGCCCAGATGCTCTGCACCGAGCGCAAGCCCTACGGCATCTTTTTCATCGGCTCGCACCCGCACTGCTTCACGCCGGAGCTGGCCGGGCTGGGCATCCCCTGCGTGCTGCTGACGAACAATGCGGCGAGCCTGGGCATCCCGAACCTGTCCAGCGTCAGCGTGGACGACCGCGCCGCCGCAAAGGTCATGATCGAGCATATGTACAAGCAGGGCCGCCGCCGCATCGGCATCATTGGCGACCGGCCCGATTGCAGCCGCCCGAGCCAACAGCGTCTGGACGGCTGTCTGGAGGCCATGCAGCAGCTTGGCCTGCCCTTTGATTTTGACAAGCAGTACGGTTACGCCTGCTTTTCCTTGGAGGAGAGCTACGCGGCGGCGGAGTACCTGCTGGCCCACTGCCCCGATCTGGACGCCGTGTTTGCCATGTCGGATCTGATGGCGCTGGGGGCCGTGCGCGCCTTCCAGGACCACGGCCTGCGGGTGCCGCAGGATATCGGCGTGGCCGGGTACGACGGTATTTCGCTGGGGCGGTTCACCGTGCCGCGGCTGACGACCATCCGCCAGAACACCGCGCTGCTCTCCCAGCGTGCCGCGCAGATTTTGCTTGCCAGCATCGAGCATAACGCCCCTGCGGTGCATGAGATTGTGCCGTTTGAGCTTATTTTGGGGGAGAGCGTGTGATACAAAGGCTTCCCCCTTTCCCAATATCGCACCGTAGGGGCCGGACATGTCCAGCCCTCCACCTTGCCATAACCGCTCAGCTGCCCTTATGCCGCGGGCCGGGCATGCCCGGCCCCTACAACTCTATGATAAAAAGCAGGTACCCACGTTTTACCGTGGATACCTGCTTTTTTTCTATCATTTTGCCGCGCTCTCCGGGGTGGCTATGCCAAATTGCTCGTTGAACCGCCGCTCGACCTCGGCGTCTACATAGTCGTCGTCGGGGTAGACATCGTCGTGGGCGTTGGCGTATTCCTCGGCGATATCATCGCGCAGCCGGGTCTTGATGTACTCGTCGCGGTCGGCCTCGCTGGAGAAGCTGGAGCCGTCATAGTGGTAGCTTTCCGTCACGCGCTGGGCCACCTGGGCAGCGGTCAGCCCCGCCGGGTAGGAGGCGACGCAGTCCAGGTAGTAGCTGATGCCGTCGTCGGTGTCCTCATCGCTGGAGAAGTGGTAGCTCGTAAAGCCCAGGTCCTTGTCCGCGGCCAGCTGCATAATGCCTATGCAGTCGGCGGCAAAGGACTCGGCGTCGGCGTAGGGGCCGGTCAGGGTGGCGTTCAGCACGCAGTCGTCGCCGCTTTGCAGCGTGTAGCTGCCGCCCGCGCCGTGGTTGAACCAGACGTTGACACCGCAGTAGCCCGTTTTGGCTTTCAGCTCCGGGTCGGCGGTCAGGGCACTGTACAGGGCGTCCACCTTTTCCGTCTCGATGCGGTTTATGGCGCTGCTGCGGGCAGGGCCCCACTCACTGACAGCCAGGGGCAGCAGCGCCGCCGCGCCGACAACGCAAAGGGTGAACGCCGTACCCAGCATGGCCAGCCAGTCAAACTTGACCAGCACATCGGGCTTGGCGCTGTACACGAGCATTTCAATACCCAGCACGACGAGGATGACCGGGGAGAACTTTACAATTTGCAGCAGGTTGAACGCCGGCACGATTTGGTAGAGCATCAGCAGCACACCGGCCAGAATCAGCACCAGTGCAAACGCCAGCGTCCCCACGCGGCGTGTCTTTTTCGGGGTGGTTTTTTCGTCCATGATTCTATTACCTCATTTATTCTTCGTTGCACAGTAGGGGCCGGGCATACCCGGCCCGCGCGTGTATGGCGGGCACAGCGGCGGTGGGTCAGCAGCGGGCGGGACATGTCCCGCCCCTACCCTGCGGCAAAAGGCGGACGAGCAGCGTCCGTAAGGCCGCCCCTCATCCGGCGCTGCGGCGCCGCCTTCCCCCAAGGGGGAAGGCAGGGCGTTATTCATGCGGATACGGCGGCAGCTCGTCATCGCCGTGCTTCGTTTCGGGGTGCAGGCCCAGCAGCTTGAGGCCTGCGAAAATCAGCAATGCCGCAATGACAACATTCGGTATGCCGGTGATGATGTCGTAGGCGTAGCCGTTGCCCACAAGATTGCACAGCAGCGTATAGAGCCAGGTTGAGATGAATGTCTCATACAGTGCCCAGACGCCGAAGCCGACCAGACCCCAGCCAATCAGCCTGTTGTGCTGGGGGACCAGCTTTTTGATCTCCTCATAATTGCCCAGAACCAGCAGGGAATCCTCCTTCGGCTCACCGGCCGCCATGTGGCGGATGAGGTCATAGGTGTCAAAAAAGCTGTACATCCAGATAACAAGGCAGAGGAACAGCAGCGGTTCAACGTCGGTGGCCGCCATCACGCAGAGCATCAACATCATCGCAATCGAGAGGCCGCGCTGCATATAGCCGTAGTACATCTGCCCCGCACCGGGGATGCAGGCGAAGATAAAGGTCAGGAATCCATTCTTTTTCATAGGTCATTCTCCCTTGGCGGTGCTGCCGCCGATCGGTTTGGTTCGCATTTGTTCCAGGCCGCTCTCAGCGGTCAGGGTAAAGCTTTTAAAGGTATCGTCGAGGCTTTTGTAAAAGCCGCTGACGGCGGTGCTGAATTTGGTGCCGAACCGCTCATGCGGGGCGGTGGGCTGCTGCGGCAGCAGGGCGGCGACGTTGGGCACGCCAAAGGTCCTGACTGCACCCCACATCACAAACCCCAGCACGACGGCGGCCGCCGCCGACACATAGCGGTTTGTCATAATGCGGAAGCTGCGCAGCCGCATCAGGTTTTGCACTTGCGGGATCAGGTCGCGCATCGGCTGTTTCATGCAGTCGGGCGCAGCCTCGATCATGGCTGTGTAGCGCAGCAGGCAGTAGTCGCAGAAGCTCAGGTGCTCGGCTGCCTCCAGCGCACCCAAGTCGTCCAGAGTGCCGTCCTTCAAAGCGTACAGGCCCTCGTCGGTCAAATGGCCTTCGGCGTCAAAGAGTTTTTCATTATCAAAATAAAGGCTCATTCGTTCTGCCTCCTCTCGGTAATTTGCTGGCGCAGCAGCAGTTTGGCGCGCCACAGCTGGCTGTTGATGGTCGCAGGCGGGCGGCCCACCAGCTTTGCAATCTCGGAGCTTTCCTTGTGCTCCAAAAAGTACATGACTGCGATTTTTCCGTAAGGCTCACGCAGGTTCCGCACCAGCTGTTCCAGCTCTGCGGCCCCGGCGCGGTCGGCCAGGTTTACCGCCGGGTCGTCGGCGTCACTGCCGGGTGCGCCGCGCGGCTCCGGCAGGGCATCGTCGCCCGGGGCATCCACCTTGCGCACCCAGGCGCTTTTCAGGTGATCCTTGCATTTGTTGGCCGCCACCCGCACGAGCCACTGTTTGTAATACTGCGGCTCGCATCGGTCGATAGCCGAAAACGCGGAGAGGAAGGTATCCTGGGTCAGGTCCTCGGCGGTGTGGGGCTCGTGCACAAATTGCAGGCAGACCGTGTAGATGAGCTTTTGGTATTGCTGCAACAGCCCGGTAAATTCTTCATTTGTCAGTGCCCACACCTCCCTTGCTTTGTCCTTCTGTATACTAAAACGAATCCCCCGGCGCCGATATTGCAAGCGCGGGGGAATTTTTAAAAAAAGTTTTCTTCTTTGGCTTCCCCCGAGGGGCTGCGCCCGCAGGCGCGTGTCGAAGCGCAACCGCCGTAGGCGGCTCTTAGCGCGGAGACCGAAGCTGTCTGCGAAGCAGACTGATGAGGGGCAGGTGTGCCGTTATCGCCCTTTTACCGGGCAACCACCGGAAGGCCGCCCCTCATCCGGCCTGCGGCCACCTTCTCCCAAGGGAGAAGGCTTTACAGGTTGATATCCAGCTCCACCGGGCAATGGTCGCTGCCCATCACATCCATCAGGATCGCGGCGGTCTGGATTTTGTCGGCAATGCGGTCACTGACCAGAAAATAGTCGATGCGCCATCCTGCGTTCCGTTCGCGGGCGCGGAAGCGCATACTCCACCAGCTGTACATACCGGTGGCGTCGGGGTGCAGATGGCGGAAGGAGTCCGTGAAGCCCGCCGACAGCAGCTCGCCCAGCTTACCGCGCTCCTGATCCGAAAAACCCGCCGCGCCGCGGTTGGGGCCGGGGTTCTTCAGGTCAATGTCCTCGTGCGCCACGTTCAGGTCCCCGCACAGGATGACCGGCTTCTCGGCATCCAGCTTTTGCAGGTAGCGGCGCAGGTCATCCTCCCACTGCATACGGTAGTCGATGCGGGCCAACTCGTTCTGGGAGTTGGGCACATAGAGGTTCACGAGGTAAAAGTCCGGGTATTCCAGCGTGATGGCGCGGCCCTCGTGGTTGTGGATATCCTCGTCCAGGCCGTACCGTACCGACAGCGCCGGTTCCCTGGCCCAGATGGCCGTGCCGGAGTAGCCTTTTTTATCGGCGCTGTATATGTACTCGGTGTAACCTTCGGGCGCAAAATCCGCCTGCCCGGGCTGCATTTTCGTTTCCTGGATGCAGAAGAAATCCGCGTCAAGGGTGTTGAACACATCCTCAAACCCCTTTTTCAGGCAGGCCCGCAGTCCGTTGACATTCCAGCTGATAAATTTCATGTGGGTGGCTCCTTTTTATACTTTTTTCACCGCATTCTTCTTCCACGCCCCGGTGGCAAATCTGGCGATAAAACAAATCACACGGCAGACCCAGTCAACAAGCATGGCGTACCAGACGCCGACCGCACCCATGCCCATATTGACGCAGAGCACCCAGCTCAGGCCCATGCGCCATACCAGCATGGAAATCGTGGCGACCACCATCGTGTACCGCACATCGTTGGCGGCGCGCAGGGCGTTGGGCAGCACAAAGCTGGCCGGCCACAGCAAAATTGAAAAGCCGTTGTGGATCATGACCAGCGTGAACGCCAGCGCCCGGGTCTCCGGCGTCAGGGTGTACATACTCAAAATCTCGTTGAGCAGCAGCAGCACCGTAACATTCACCGCGCCCTGGGCGATGTAATCCCACAGCAGCAGCTTTTTGGTGTAATATTTCGTTTGTTCAAAGTCCTGTGCACCGACGCAGCGGCCCACGACGGTAATCATGGCAAGGCCCATGGCGTTGCCCACAATGCAACCGATGGCGTCCAGGTTGTTTGCCACCGCGTTGGCTGAGATATGCACCGTGCCGAACAGCGAAATCATCGAGACGACCAGCACGCGGCCCAGCTGGAACAGACTGTTTTCAAATGCCGAGGGGACACCGATGTACAGGATGCTCTTGACGGTTTTGCCTTCCAGCCGGGTGACGCTGCGGGGCGTGATCTGCAGCACATAGTCGGGCCGCGCTGCCAGCGACAGGATGATAACCGCGCCCACCGCGCGGGAAATCAGCGTAGGCACCGCGACGCCCGCGACGCCCATCTTCAGCACAAACACGCAGAGCGCGTTGCCGCAGAAGTTGATGGCATTGACGATGACCGATACTTTCATCGATACTGCGCTGTTGCCGGTGGAGCGGAAGATGGCCGCGCCCGCATTGTACAATGCCAGAAACGGAAAGGACAGCGCCGTGATGGTAAAGTAGGTCAAGCAGGCCTGCATGACATCGTCGGTGATCGTGCCGAAGAAGAGCCGCAGCTGTGCCGTGCGGGTGATAAGGCAGAACGCCGCCACGCCCACGCCCAGAATGGCACTGAGCGTCACGAGCTGTCCGGCGCTGTGGGCGGCCTCCTCACGCCGTTTGGCACCCAGGTGCTGGCTGGTAACGACCGCACCGCCGGTAGCCAGCGCGCCGAACAACGTAATGATAAGCTGGTTGATCATATCGACAAGCGAAACGCCGGAGATGGCGGCCTCACCCACCGAGGATACCATGACGGTATCTGCCATACCTACGAGGATTTCCAATGCCTGCTCTATGATGAGCGGCCACAACAGCGTAAGCAGCTGCCGATTGGTAAATAACCTTTCTTTTTTCAATTTTTCAAAGCATCTCACTTTCCCAGGTTGAGTATACCACAAAAAAAGTCCCCGCGCAATGCGCGGGGAAATAAAAGGCTTCCCCTTTGGGGGAAGCTGTCCGCGAAGCGGACTGATGAGGGGCGGCCTTGCCTTAACTGTCTCTTTACGGGGACACTACCATAGACGCGCCCCTCATCCGGCCCTGCGGGGCTACCTTCCCCCAAGGGGGGAGGCATGGGGTTTTATTCGTATCTCAGCGCCTCGATCGGGTCCAGCTTCGCCGCTTTATTGGCGGGGTAATACCCGAAGAACACGCCAATCGCCATACTGAACCCTACGGCAATCACAATGGCCGCAAGACTCGGGCGCGCCGTATAGCCCACGGCCTTGCTCAACGCTGCGCCCAGCCCCAGGCCCAGCACAATGCCGATGGCACCGCCAATCAGGCAGAGAATAACACTCTCGGTGATGAACTGCATCCGGATGGCCGACGCGGGGGCCCCCAGCGCCTTGCGGGTGCCGATCTCGCGGGTGCGCTCGGTGACGGAGACCATCATGATATTCATGACGCCGATGCCGCCGACCAGCAGCGACAGCGCCGCAATGGCCGAAATGCCCAGTGAAATCGTGCTCATCATTTCAGACATCGAATCCAGCAGGCTCGCCAGGCTCGACGCGCTGGCGGTCCAGGAATCGTTGCGGGTGTAGTAGCTGGCAAAGAAATCGCCCACCGTGTCCACAAAGGTGGTCACGTTCACGCTGCCGCCGTTTGCCACCACCGTGATGCTCTGGTAGCCTGCGCCCGCGCCGGCGATGGACTTTGCCACGTCCAGTGGGATATAAAAGTTCGTCTGGATGCTGTCATCGTCGCTGCCGCCGAACATACTGGAGTAGTTTTCCTCTGTGTATTTATATACGCCCTGTATATAGAACGTATACAAATTCTTGTTGATCGTCAGCGTGACCGCCTTGCCGATGGCCTCCTGCGCGGTGCCGCCGACAGCCTGTTCGACGAATTTTTCTGACACGCAAGCGACCTTGCGGCCTGCGTCCTTTTCATCGTCAAGCCAGCGCCCATACAAAATCTGCGAATCTGCGCCAAGATTTTCCAGTGTGGCAGCATTGGCACCGCTGACGCTGGTCTTGATGGTCGTGGTCGGTTCGCCGTACTTGGCAATCGTCCCATCGCCTACTTGCTGGGAAAGTTCGATGTGATCCACCTGCGTCGGGAAGGTGGCCATAAAGTCATCCATCATATTCTGGGTGATGAGGTCGGAATCCGACGGCTGTGAGTCCATGAACCGGCGCAGCCGGACACCCTGGGATGTACCCGAGGTACTGGAACTGCTTTTTTGCGTTACGGTAACCGAAATGTTGCTGGCACCCATGCCGGACATCGAGTCCATGACCGAGCCGGTCATGCTGTTGCCGACCGTTTCAATGGCGATGACCGCTGCAATGCCGATGATGATACCCAGCATCGTGAGCAGGCTGCGCATCTTGTTGGACTTGACGCTGGTCAGCGCCATGCTGATATTCTCAAAAAGCTGCACGTTCGCCTGTCCCCTTTCGTTCGCCCACGATCAGGCCGTCGCGCAGCGTCAGCACCCGCTGGCATTCCTCGGCCAGTTCAGGGTTGTGCGTGATGAGCACGATGGTCTTGTGGTATTTTTCATGCAGTTCGTGAAAGAGGTTCATCACGACGCGGCTGGTCTGGCTGTCCAGTGCGCCGGTCGGCTCGTCAGCCAGAATCAGCGCAGGCTCGTTGACCATGGCGCGGGCAATCGCCACGCGCTGCTTCTGGCCGCCGGAAAGCTGGCGGGGCTTGGCATGGATATAGGGTGCCATGCCGACCTTTTCCAGGTTTTCCAACGCGGTCTTCTGCGCAGTTTCTTTATCCTGGTGCAGCACGTAGCGCAGACCTGCCGTGCAGTTGTCCAGCACAGTCATGTTGTTGAACAGGTTGAAGCTCTGGAACACCATGCCCACCTTGGCGCGGTAGGCGCAGGGGTCAGACCCCTTGGCGGTGATGTCGTTGCCGTGGAACAGTACTTTGCCGTTCGTGGGCGTCTCCAACAGGTTGATGCAGCGCAGCAGTGTGGATTTGCCGCTGCCGGACGCACCGATGATGCAGGTGACGTCACCCGCGTTGACGGTAAAGTCAACGTCACGCAGGACAACGTGGGTGCCGAAGCTCTTGGAGAGATGGCGCACCTCGATAACAGGCTCAGACATGGGCTGCACTTCCCTTCATATCCAGATTCTGGGACTCGTGGTTCGGGTCCGGGGCGTTGTACATACCGCTGGTGTAGGCCAGCGAGTCGGTGGTGTTCAGGTCGTAGTTCTGCGGGCCGTCCAGCGCTTTCTCCCACAGGCGCAGCAGATAGCTGGCAAACAGCGTCATCGTCAGGTAGATGACCATGACGATGGCCGCGCTCTCAAAGTAGGTGTACAGTGCGCCGACAACGCTTTTGTGTACAAAGAACAGGTCGGTGATGGAGATAACGGACAGAACCGACGTATCCTTGATGTTGATGATGAAGTTGTTGCCGATCTGCGGGATGATGTTGCGCAGTGCCTGGGGCAGAATGACGTGGATCATCGTTTGCCAGTGGTTCATACCGATGGCTTTTGCGCCCTCGGTCTGGCCCGGGTCAATGGACACGATACCGCCGCGGACTGTCTCGGCCATATACGCGCCGGTGTTGATGGACACGATGAAGAAGCCGGCCTGCCACATACCCATCTTGATGCCGAAAACCTGCAAAAGGCCATAGTAGATGAACACAGCCTGCACGATCATGGGCGTGCCGCGGAACAGCTCCACATAGCAGCGCAGGAAGATGTGCAGAATTTTCAAGAGCACGCGCTTCCACACCGGGTCGCGCTGCTTGTCCACCGGGATGGTCTGCAATGCGCCGACCGCAAAGCCAATCAGGCAGCCGAAGAACGTGCCGACCAGTGCCAGCAGCAGGGTAGTGCCCGCACCGCGCAGGTACGAGAAGCCGTACTTTTGCAGCACTGTGGCACAGTTTGCGAAAAAGTCTTGCATGAGAGTCTCCTTTATGTTTCCTCAACACCGAAGCCCCTGCCGCGCAAAACGGCAGGGGCGGACGGTATTAGTTGTCGCTCAGGGGCTGAACGCTGATGGCTTCATCCATCAAGGCATTGTAGTCGTCGGTGGTCATGGTGGCCAGCACCTCGTTGATGGCATCCTTCAGCGCGGTGTTGCCCTTCTTCATCGAGATGCCGATGTTGATATCCTCGTCGCTGACCTGGAAGTCACCGTCGCCGCCGCCGAAGTCCAGCAGCGTGAAGTCGGGGTAGGCGACCAGTGCTGCCTGGCCGGTGGGGCGGTCGGTGACGACGATGTCGCAGGCACCGCTGTTCAGGGCCACCAGCATGGCGGGAGCCGTCTCCTGTGCGGGCAGGATGTTGGCGTTTTCGATCTGCGGCAGACAGGTGTCATACCAGATGGTGCCCAGCTGGCTGGTAGCGGTTGCACCGGCCAGGTCAGCCACGCTGGCGGCGTTGGCGTAGGCGCTGTCCTTCTTGGTCAGCGTGATGATGGAAGCGTAGTAATAGGGGTCGCTGAAGTCAACCTGGGCGGCGCGCTCAGCCGTGATGGACTGACCGGCGATGACGCAGTCAACGTCGCCGCTCATGACGGCGGGGATCAGGCTGTCCCAGTCCAGCTTGACGATCTGAACCTTCTGGCCCAGGGCCTCGCCAATCTTCTTCGCCATCATAACGTCGTAGCCGTAGGCGTAGTCGCTGGAACCGCGGATCTCAACAGCGCCGTTGGAATCGTCGCCCTGGGTCCAGTTGTAGGGGGCGTAGGCGCACTCCATGGCAACGGTCAGGGTGGTGGGGTCGCCGTCGCCGTCCGGGGCACCGGCGGCATCCGCAGCAGCCACGGTGCTTTCGGCGGCGGAGATGTCGGCGCTGGAGCCGCAGGCGGTCAGAC
>OJOH01000922.1_pt1 | contig 15644 bp, 10 predicted proteins | sample 1598201 | NCBI WGS metagenome assembly OJOH01 (sample SAMN03922462, study PRJEB24848) | human gut metagenome | isolation source: stool sample | host: Homo sapiens | place: Germany | collected 2009-11 | reverse complement strand
TCTGATCAACTATATCCTACATATAAGTTTACTGAATCTGTTCCTTTGGTTAGGCTTTTCCAAACCCTTCGCCCCCATACCGGTATTTACCATCGCTATCCCGGTAAACTTCCTGCTAGTGAGATTTGTTTTCAAATACAAAGAAAGATAATTTGTTTTTCTCCCGATTTCTTACGAATATTGCAAAAAGAATAATTGATTATGGAAAAATCTCCAGTACTCGCTATCGTAGTACCTTGCTACAAAGAAGAAGCTGTATTACACGAAACACATAAAAGACTCAGTCTCCTATTGGATAAACTGATAGCAGAACGACACATCTCTCAGGATAGTTATATCTTATATGTAAATGATGGCAGTACAGATCAGACTTGGCCTATCATCAAGGATTTACACCAAAATACCCCCTATGCCTGTGGGCTGAACCTAGCCGGAAATGTAGGACATCAAAATGCGTTAATGGCCGGTTTGATGACGGCAAAGGGGTATGCAGATGTTCTGGTTTCAATTGATGCGGATTTACAAGATGATGTCAGTGTTATTGAAGAAATGGTAGATCGATATAAAGAGGGATACGATATTGTTTATGGTGTCCGCAGTTCAAGAGATTCAGATACTTTCTTTAAAAAGAATACAGCATTGGCTTTTTATAAGTTGATGTCATGGTTGGGAGTAAAGTCTGTTTATAATCATGCTGATTATCGTTTGATGAGCCGGCGTGCTGTGGAGCAGTTAGGGAATTATAAAGAACGGAATTTATTTTTGAGAGGAATCGTCCCATTGATTGGATATGAAACGACATCTGTTTATTATAGGCGGAGCGAGCGTTTTGCCGGTGAATCCAAATATCCGTTAAGTAAAATGTTCAATTTTGCAATAGACGGGATTACTTCATTTTCGGTTAGGCCGTTACGGTTGATTGCGACCCTTGGTTTTTTGTTTTTATTGTGTAGCTTAGTGGCGGTTGTTTATACATTATATGTCTATTTTAATGGGGAGACAGTAGCCGGATGGGCTTCGCTGATGTTATCCGTATGGTTTTTGGGGAGTCTTATTTTGATTGCAATCGGAATAGTTGGCGAATATATTGGTAAGATATATTTGGAAGTAAAAGAAAGGCCTAGATACAATATCGAGAAGTTCCTGAATTAGGTGTGTGAGTATCTTATTCCCTCGAGGATTTGTCTCTATATTTTTTATGTGAAGACCGAATATCTTTGTTATCTTTATTCACAAAACCAAAATTCCATTTCTCATGTGTGATAACGCGGCTGGGAAGGAATTACTCGTGAAAAATGGATTGTTAAGTTAAATGAAACAGAGTCATAATTATATGCAGTTACAACCGACATTTTCAATCATAACGATTACCTATAATGCCGTGCGTCTGGTGGAGCAGACGTTGTTGAATGTGCTGAGCCAGTCCTATCCGAATATCGAATATATCGTGATAGACGGTGGTTCGACGGACGGGACGGTGGATATTATTAAGCGGTATGAATCGGGCCTTGCTTATTGGGTGAGCGAGCCGGACAAGGGGATATACGATGCTATGAACAAGGGGCTTCAAAAGGCGACGGGAGATTATGTCTGGTTTATCAATGCCGGTGATTCTCTTTGTTCGTCCGATACGGTCCAGTCGGTCGTTTCCAGATTACAGAAGAGGAAGACTTTGCCGGATATTATCTATGGAGAGACGAATATCGTCGATGAGGAAAGGCGGTCGTTGGGACTGCGCCGTCTCAGGGCTCCTCGGAAGCTTTCGTGGAAGAGTTTCAGGATGGGAATGCTGGTTTGCCACCAATCGTTCATACCAAAACGTGCGGTTGCTCCGTTATATGATTTGCAGTATCGCTATTCGGCCGATTTCGACTGGTGTATCCGCTGCATGAAGCAGGCTCGTTCGTTTTGCAATACGCATCTCATCCTGTCCGATTTCCTGGACGGCGGGACGAGTACGACGCAAAGAAAAGCATCATTGCGAGAGAGGTATGCGATTATGTGCAAATATTATGGTACTTTTGTTACGGTTTTGCTCCATGGGTGGTTTGCCATCCGTTTTTATACGGCTAAATGTCTGAAGGGGCGGGTTTGATAGTATGAATTTTAATGAGACATATATGAAGGATTTGCTAAAGCAATGGGGGAAACACGTTGTTGCCCTGATCTTGTTTTTGGGACTGGTGATGGTCTATTTTTCACCGGCGGTGTTTGATGGGAAAGTAATCATGCAAGGTGATAATATCAAAGCGACCGGAATGGGACATAGCCAGATGGATCAATACGCCAAGACGGCACAGCCGGGTGAGTTCAGCGTCTGGTCGGATGCGATGTTCGGTGGGATGCCGTATGTGACAGGATATGGGCAGGCCGCACCGAGTATGCCTTCTTATTCAATTGTGGATGGTTGGTTGAAAAAGGTGGGATATGGCGATGCAGCTATGGTTTTCGTCGGATTGGTATGTTTTTACCTGCTGATGTGTGTCATGGGAGTAAACTGGTGGCTTGCGATTGCCGGGGCGTTCGCTTTTGCATTCGCATCTTATAATATTATTATTATCGAGGCGGGGCATATCGTGAAAGCCTATGTGATCGGTTATATGCCGGTGACGTTGGCCGGTATGGCTTTGCTTTTCAGGCGATCCTATCTGTGGGGGGCCGTCTTGTTCCTGTTGGGGGTAGCCTTGTCGCTGGCAAACGGGCATATCCAGATCACCTATTATCTGGTACTGCTTTGCGTACTGATCTATTTAGGGTATGCGATTAAAAAGAACCGGGAGAAAGCGTATGGAGAATGGTTGAAGACTTCCCTGATTATGGCGGCCTGTGTCGTATTGGCCGTATTGCCTAATGCGCAGGGGATGTATTCCAATTGGGACTTGGGGCAGCACTCCATCCGTGGGGCTTCGGAGCTGACGCCGAAACCGGATGCTTCGGGAAAAGTGGAGAAGGCTTCCACCGGTTTGGATAAGGATTATGCTTTTCAATGGAGTTACGGCTGGAAAGAGTTGATGACCGTTCTTGTACCGAACGTATATGGTGGTGGTTCGGGAGGCACGTTGGACAGTTCGTCCGAGTTATACAAGGAGTTGAAGAAAAACGGGGCCCAGGTGGGGAAAGAAGTACAAACCTATACCTATTGGGGGGATAAGATATTCACTTCTGGACCGGTCTATTTCGGGGCTTTGGTCTGCTTCTTGTTCGTTTTGGGAATGTTCGTGATCCGGAACCCGATGAAATGGTGGCTGTTGGCAGGATCGGTGTTCCTGACATTCCTTGCGTTGGGACGTAATTTCGATTCTTTCAACGACCTGATGTTCCATTATCTGCCTTTATACAATAAGTTCCGTACGGTCGAGATGGCGTTGGTAATACCGGGATTGGTATTCCCGATTGTCGGCATTTGGGGATTAAAAGAAATTTTGTCACAGAAAGTGGAGGAGGCCCGTTTGAAAAAAGGATTTCTTTGGGCTTTGGGGTTGACCGGAGGCCTTTGTGTGGTCCTTTGGCTGATGCCTTCCTTGCTGTTGGATTTCCGGTCTGCCTATGATGCGCAGTTCCAGAACCAGGTTCCGGAATGGTATTACACTGCCTTATTGATGGACCGTGCTTCGCTGGCTTCGGCCGATGCGTTGCGTTCTTTGATCTTCATCCTGCTAGGGGCCGGGTTGCTTGTCTGGTTCTGGAAAGCGAAGAACAAGAAGACTGCGGCGACTTTCGTGAGCGCAGGTGTGGCAGTTCTTATTTTGATTGATCTTTGGACGGTGGACCGCCGTTATCTGGATGACAGCAATTTCGTTAAGCAACAACCGGCGGAGATGTATAAGGAAACAGTTGCCGATAAAGCAATCCTGCAGGACACGGGTTCGACTTTCCGTGTGTTGAACATTAATAACCCGTGGCAGGAAACGAATACTTCCTATTATCATCATTCTATCGGGGGATATCATGCCGTCAAGTTGCGCCGTTATCAGGAGTTGATCGACCATCGGTTGGACGGTGAGTTGCGTGGGATTATCGGTGCTTTGCAGAAGGCACAGACGGCTGGGGATGTGATGTCCGCGCTGGCTGCTTGTCCTTCCTTGAATATGTTGAATACTCGCTATATCATCTATAACCCGGAACAGCAGCCGTTGAAGAATCCGTATGCATTCGGGAATGCCTGGTTTGTGGATAAGTTGGATATGGTGGAGAATGCGGATGCCGAAATAGAAGCCTTGAATACGATCGATCCGCTGGAAACGGCAGTTGTGGACAAGCGTTTCCAGAAGGATCTGGAAGGATTTGTTCCGCAGAAAGACTCAACCGCAACGATCGTGTTGGAAGAATACCGTCCGAATCGTCTGACTTATAAGAGTAAAACTGATAAAGAACAATTGGCAGTCTTCTCCGAAGTTTATTACCAGCCGGGTTGGAAGGCAACGATCGACGGCAAGGAAGTGCCTCATTTCCGTGCAGACTGGATTTTGCGTGGTATGCGTGTGCCGGCAGGCGAACATACGATTGTATTCGAGTTCCGGCCTTCCGGTTATGTAACGGCTGCATACGTTTCTTCCTACAGCTCGTTCCTGATTCTGTTATTACTGATCGCTGCGATTGCTTGGTCGGGATGGAAATATTGGAAAAAGAGTAAAGAATAATATTGACACACCCTCCGACTGTCTTTGTTATCACGACGACCGTCCTCATCTCGATGAAGTCAATGTTCATGTGGGATGAAGACGGTCGTCGTAGAAATGAAGACGGTCGTCATGATAACGACCTTTGGTGTCTTTTATTTGTAGAACGTCTTTTGGAATGCCGAAAACTCCTCTTTCTTCAGAACCAGCCTGTTCCAGGCGGCATCTAAGAATCCGCATCCATACCCTATTAACTGGATAAAGGAAGCAATAATCGATAAGAAGCCGATTTTGAGGCTTTTATTCTGAATCGAAGAATCCACAAAGATCAGCAAGCTGAAAAGTCCGAGCGGCAATAAACTCCAAGTGCAGAAGAGGCTTCCGACCAGGAAGAAAAATACTCCTAAAGTAAAGACTGCCGGTAATAGATGTACCAGTTTAAGCGAGTCCGGATATTTCTTGTACAAATTGATACGGGCGATTCCGGAATTATAAACCTGGCGGAAAAACTTGCGCCAGTCCGTGCGTCGCTTGTGATATACCCAAGCCGAGGGAAACAGGCATACTTTGTAGCCGTTCTTGAACAGGCGGATACTGAAATCAATATCTTCGCCGAAGCGCATGGCAGAAAAGCCCTTCAATGCCTCGTATGTACTTTTCCGAATCCCCATGTTGAAACTACGAGGGTAGAACTTATCCATCTTCTTTTTCCCTCCACGAATGCCACCTGTCGTAAAGAAAGAGGTCATAGAGTAGTTGATGGCTTTCTGTACATCCGTAAAGCTGTCAGAGGCCTTGTCCGGCCCCCCGAAAGCGTCCGCCCCAGTTTCCTCCAGTTCCTTGTTTACCGATTTGATGTAGTCGGGAGGCAGAATGCAATCCGAATCGAGAACGATTAGGTAATCTCCCTTACTCTGCTTCGCCCCATAGTTGCGGGCATTGCCCGGACCACCATTCGGAATATAACAATAGGAAACATCCAACCTATCCTTGAAAGCCTCGGCCACATGCTGGCAAGTTTCCTTCGAACCATCTTCGACGATGACGACTTCGAAGTTTGTTTCACTCTGCCGCGTAAGGCTGTCCAACAACTCTTCTACCTCGTTGGGACGGTTGTAGACAGGGATGATAAGAGATAAATGGGGTGTTGCCATATTTATGAGTTTTTTAAAATGTAATATCCGCAGGTTGTATAGAAATTACGGATATAGGGGATATTCAGGAATCTCCATAGTCTTCGAGGATGGAGATTGAATTTCGTTTCGTAATTCGGGTTGATGAAATAGAGGACTTCTTCGGCTATCCGGTATTTCTCTTTGTGCACGATCGAGAGAAAACGTTCCAGTGAAATGCCGGTATCTTTGATTTCCAGAAGTCCTCCGGGATTGACATTCCCCCATTCCAGCACTTTTTTATATACGGGACGGGGCAATAGGTGGAACCAGGGTAAATGGCTTAGGAACTTGTTGTTGCAAATCTGCTGGTGACCTCCGAACGGATTCTGCCAGGGAGGGAAAGCCACGAAAATAACGCCGTGGGGATTTAAGAACCTCTTTATAAAAGGCAAGAATAATTCTTGGTTGGGGATGTGTTCTATCACATCCCGGATGATGATAATGTCGAACTTGTTGTGCAGTTCGGTTACTTTGTAGATATCTTCGCAGATCAGTGTCAGGTTTTTGTTGTTGGGATGTGCGCTGTAGATTTCTTTTGCGATTGCAATCTGGCCTCCGTTGATGTCTATACCTGTCACTTGGCAACCGAGGTCCAGAAAAGGTTTTATGTTTCCTCCTTCTCCGCAACCGATTTCAAGAATATGGGAATCAGCCGTTATCGGTTTATGCTTTTCAATGAAAGGTATTACATATTTTTGTGTTGTAATACTTTGTTCGTTGAAATATAGTTGTCTGTCAGCGTGTCTTTTTTGCATATCTACAAAATAAAAATGAGGGTGTGCCGAAAGTCTTCATGCTTTTGGGCACACCCTCAGATATATTAATATCTGTAATGTTCGGCCTTATAAGGTCCTTCGACCGGCACTCCGATATAATCGGCTTGCTTCTGTGTCAACTTGGACAGTTTGACGCCGATGCGCTCCAGGTGGAGGCGGGCAACTTCTTCGTCCAGGCGTTTCGGTAAGCGGTAGACACCTACTTCGTAAGGCATTGTCCACAAATCCATTTGGGCTAATACCTGGTTGGTGAAGGAGTTGCTCATTACGAAAGAAGGATGGCCGGTCGCGCAACCCAAGTTCACCAAGCGGCCTTCTGCCAACAGGAAGATGGAATTGCCGGTCGGGAATGTGTACTTGTCGACCTGCGGTTTGATGTTGGTGTGCTTGATGTTCGGATAGTTCACCAGCTTATCGACCTGGATTTCATTGTCGAAATGGCCGATGTTGCAAACGATGGCCTGGTCTTTCATTTGGGCCATGTGTTCGATGGTGATGATGTCGCAGTTACCGGTGGTCGTAACGAAGACGTTACCTTCCTTGACGGCTTCTTCCATCGTCGTCACTTCGAAGCCTTCCATTGCAGCCTGTAAAGCGCAGATCGGGTCGATCTCCGTAATCAGGACACGGGCTCCGTAAGAGCGCATGGAGTGGGCACAGCCTTTTCCTACGTCGCCATATCCGGCAACCACCACGACTTTACCGGCGATCATCACGTCGGTAGCGCGCTTGATACCGTCGGCCAGTGATTCACGGCAACCGTACAGGTTGTCGAATTTCGATTTCGTAACGGAGTCGTTGACATTGATAGCCGGAACCAGCAGTTCGCCTTTTTCCATCATCTGGTACAGGCGGTGCACGCCGGTAGTCGTTTCTTCGGAAACACCTTTCATTTCGGCGATCGTGCGGTGCCAGCGGGTATTGTCTTCAGCCAAGATACGGTTTAAGGTATCCAGGATGACCTGTTCTTCGTGATTGCCACCTTTGCGGTTGATCGTTTCGGCATCGTTCTCTGCACGGTAACCCATATGAACCAGCAGGGATGCGTCGCCACCATCATCCACAATCATGTGCGGACCTTTGCCGTCGGGGAAACGGAGCGCCATGTCGGTGCACCACCAGTATTCTTCCAGTGTTTCACCCTTCCAGGCGAAAACGGGAACACCATCGGCAGCGATGGCTGCGGCGGCGTGGTCCTGTGTAGAGAAGATGTTGCAGCTTGCCCAGCGGACATCTGCTCCCAACGCAACTAATGTTTCGATTAACACTGCGGTCTGAATCGTCATGTGCAGTGAGCCGGTGATACGAGCTCCTTTCAGAGGTTTCTGATCGGCATACTTCTTGCGAAGTGCCATAAGTCCCGGCATTTCGTGTTCGGCGATCTCGATTTCTTTACGACCGAATTCAGCCAAACTCATATCTGCCACTTTATAAGGCAGATTAGTTGGAAATAATTGTGACATAAATTGATACTAAATGATTATGGAGCAAAGGTAGTAATATTTTTTTTATTTTAGTCTTTTTCGGAAGGAGATGGGAGGAAGTGTGGTTTTCCTTGTAGTGTGTTTGGATTTTTGTGTAAGTGTAATCTGTTTTCGACAACGTCGTGTATATATTCGACAATGTCGTGTATATGTTTGACGTTGCAGAACATATACACGACATTGTCGAAAACAGATTAGACGCCCGTCTAATCGGAGCCGGATGCTTATGCAGGCGTGATTCCCTGGTCGGCTAATAACTTCAAGCCCAAGTCCTTCAGTTTGAACTTCTGGATCTTTCCGCTACCGGTCATGGGGAAAGTGTCGACGAAGAATATATACTTCGGAATCTTATGCCGGGCGATCTTTCCGCGGCAGAAATCCTTGACGATATCTTCCGTCATGGTGACACCTTCGTGCAGGATGATAAAAGCTCCCACTTCCTCACCGTATTTCTTGGATGGAACAGCAGCGACCTGTACATCTTTCACGCCTTTCAGGTGATAAAGGAATTCTTCCAGTTCACGAGGGTAGATGTTTTCTCCTCCCCTGATAATCATATCTTTGATGCGTCCGGTGATGCGGTAGTTGCCATGTTCGTCTTTCACGCCCAGGTCGCCACTGTGCAGGAAGCCGTCTTTATCGATGACTTCGGCTGTCGCGGCAGGGTTGTTGTAATAGCCTTTCATGGTATTGTACCCCCGGTTGCACATTTCACCTTGTACGCCTACCGGACATTCTTCACCCGTTTCCGGGTCGATCACGCGAACTTCGGTAAATTCGTAATCACGGCCTACCGTATTGTAGCGTACTTCCGCCGGATCGTCGATGCGCGAATGCGTCATACCGGGCGATGCTTCCGTCAACCCGTATACACTGGTCACACGCATGAACATTTTTTCTTCCACCTGTTTCATCAACTCTACGGGGCAAAGGGAGCCTGCCATGATGCCGGTGCGGAGGGAGGTCAGGTCGAACATGCTGAACATCGGATGATTGAGTTCGGCGATGAACATGGTCGGAACGCCATAAAGGGCCGTGCACCGTTCTTTGTGGATGGAGGCGAGTACGACCAGCGGATCGAATTTTTCGACCATGACCTGTGTGCATCCATGTGTCAAGACGTTCATGGAGGCGAGCACGACACCGAAACAGTGGAACAGAGGGACGCAGCAGCATAGTTTGTCGTCTGCCGTGAATTTCATGTGTTCTCCTGTCAACAGCCCGTTGTTGGCAATGTTATAATGCGTCAGCATAACCCCTTTGGGGAAGCCGGTTGTGCCGGATGTATATTGCATATTCACGACATCGTGCGGGGTCACCAGCTTTTTGGCTTCCACTAACGTTTCGTCACTGACGTTTTCACCTAAAAGCAACAGCTCGGGAGTGTTGTACATCCCTCTGTATTTCTCCTGTCCGATGTAAACTACATTCTTCAGTACCGGGAAACGTTTGCTTTTCAGGTAGCCTCGTTGCGATTCTTTCAGTTCGGGAAGCATGGTGTACATCATGTCGACATAACTGCCATCAAACACCCCGTCGGTGATGCACATCGTATGGATATCCGCATTCTCGACCAGGAATTCCAGTTCGCTCTGCTTATAGTTGGTATTGACGGTAACGGCCACTGCTCCGATCTTGGCGGCGGCATACAGGAATGTAAGCCAGTCCGGGACATTGGTTGCCCAGATACCGACATGCGTGCCATGTTTGATCCCGATCGAAAGCATGCCTTTTGCCATCCGGTCTACACGTTCGTTGAATTCCTTCCAGGTGAAACGGAGGTCGCGGTCGGAATATACCAGATATTCTTTATCGGGTGTCGTTTCGGCCCAATGCTCCATCCACTGGCCGAGTGTCCTGTCTTGTAATTGTATTTCCATAGAGGCAGCAGATTAATAGGGGGTATAGATGACTCCGAGGATTTTCGCCGTATTGTCGGCGGCGGCATGTACATGGTGGGCGACGATGGAATCGTAGTAGATGCTGTCTCCTTCTTCCAGGATATAGGTATTCTTGCCATAGTTGATTTCGAGGATGCCTTCCAGTACATAGATGAATTCTTCCCCTTCGTGTGTGGAGAGTACGAAATCCACTCCGTCTTCACTCGGAGCGACATCGATCAGGAACGGTTCCATATGGCGGCCCGACTTGTCTTGTGACAGCGAATGGTATTCCATGTGCTTGCGTGCCTTGCTGTCGTTGTTGCTGAAACCGATGCTGTTCGTGTCGTTGCTATCTTTCTTGCGGCAAATGACGGGGCCTAGTTCGGACTGGTCGTCCAGGAATGTGCCCAGGCGTACGCCTAATACGCGGGCTATCTTAATAAGTGGGGCGAGAGACGGAAAGTCTATATTGCCCTCGATACGTTCTATTTGTTCGATACTCAGACCTGAGCGTTCAGATACTTCCTGGGTAGAAAGTTGCTTGGATTCACGGATACTTTTGATTTTAGCTCCTATGATTTTGTTATTTCCCATGAGCATTATATGTTTATTGTTTGTTGAATCTTTTAATTTGTAACAGAATGGCGCAAAATTACATTAAATTTTCATTAAACAAAGGTATTAGGTAAAAGAAAAAAGGATGATCCCCGTGGAGACCATCCTTTTGTAACTTCCTGCGAAGAAATTGTTTCTTACTTTCTGATGCCAAGCTCTTTGATGATAGCACGATATCTTTCGATATCTACCTTGATCAGATAATCCAGTAAACGACGACGTTTACCAACCAGCATCTTCAGAGCTCTTTCAGAGCTATGGTCTTTGTGATTAGCCTTCAAGTGTTCAGTCAAATGTGCGATACGAACTGTGAACAGTGCGATCTGGCTTTCTGCAGAACCTGTGTTCGTTGCAGATTTACCATACTTTTCGAAAATCTCTTTTTTCTTTGCTGAATCTAAAAACATGATTCTTGTGTACTTTAATAAATTAATACTATGTTATCTAAGCGGGGACAAAGGTAGGGATTCATTTTTGATTGACAAATCTTTTTATGTATCTTTTTTTATTTTGAAGTGTCAATGTCATATACTTCTCGCAAATTTATTGTATTTTTGCGGCCAATAAATTAGTTTTCAATGCAAAAGATTAGAAACATCGCGATTATCGCGCACGTAGACCACGGTAAGACAACGCTCGTGGATAAGATGTTATTAGCCGGTAAGCTTTTCCGTGAAGGACAGGCAGAGCCGGATCAGTTCCTGGACAATAATGACCTGGAACGCGAACGAGGGATTACGATCCTTGCCAAAAATGTATCTATTAATTATAAAGGTTATAAAATCAACATTATCGATACTCCGGGACACGCCGACTTCGGAGGTGAAGTGGAACGCGTATTGAACATGGCTGACGGTTGCTTGTTGCTGGTCGATGCTTTCGAAGGACCGATGCCTCAGACTCGTTTCGTGCTTCAGAAGGCTATCCAGTTAGGCTTGAAACCGATTGTGGTCATTAATAAGGTAGACAAGCCGAATTGTCGTCCGGAAGAGGTGCAGGAAATGGTGTTCGACCTGATGTTCAGTCTTGATGCAACGGAAGAACAGCTCGACTTTCCGACGATCTACGGCTCTGCCAAGCAGGGTTGGATGTCGGAAGACTGGAAAGAGCCGAAGGAAGATATTACCGCTTTGCTGGACGCTATCATCCAGTATATTCCGGAACCCGAGGTATTGGAAGGCTCTTCCCAGATGTTGATCACTTCGTTGGACTATTCCAAGTATGTAGGCCGTATCGCTGTGGGGCGCGTGCATCGTGGCGAACTGCGCGAAGGACAGGACATCATGCTTTGCAAGCGTGACGGTTCGATGGTGAAATCGAAGATCAAGGAAATCGACGTTTTCGAAGGGCTGGGGCGTACGAAAGTAGACGCTGTCCAGTCAGGCGATATCTGTGCGATTATCGGTGTGGAAGGTTTCGAAATCGGTGAGACGATTGCTGATGCCAATGATCCGGAACCGCTGCCGACGATCGCTATCGACGAACCGACGATGTCTATGTTGTTTACGATCAACAATTCTCCGTTCTTCGGGAAAGATGGCAAGTTTGTGACATCCCGCCATATCTATGAACGTTTGATGAAAGAGTTGGACAAGAATCTTGCCTTACGAGTGGTGCCGACAGATTCTGCCGATTCCTGGTTGGTGTACGGACGTGGTGTCCTTCATTTGTCTGTCCTGATCGAGACCATGCGTCGTGAAGGTTACGAGTTGCAGGTTGGCCAGCCGCAGGTTATTATCAAGGAAATCGACGGCCAGAAGTGTGAACCGGTTGAACAGTTGACAGTCAATCTGCCGGAAGAATGTTCCAGCCGTATCATCGACATGGTAACCAAACGCAAGGGTGAAATGACGATGATGGAAAGCAAGAACGACCGTATGCATCTGGAGTTCACGATCCCTTCCCGTGGTATTATCGGTTTGAACAATGCTGTTCTGACTGCATCGGCCGGTGAAGCGATTATGGCACACCGTTTTCTCGAATATCAACCGTGGAAAGGTGAGATCGAACGCCGTACGAACGGTTCTATCATTGCGATGGAAACGGGTACTGCCTATGCGTATGCCTTGAACAACTTGCAATCCCGCGGACGTTTCTTTATTTCCCCTCAGGAAGAAGTATATGCCGGTCAGGTGGTTGGTGAACACACGAAAGACAATGACTTGGTGGTTAACGTGACGAAGTCGAAGAAACTGACCAATATGCGTGCTTCCGGTTCGGACGATAAAGTATCTTTGGCTCCTCCTACGGTGTTCAGCTTGGAAGATGCTTTGGAATATATCAAAGGCGATGAATATGTAGAAATCACCCCGAATAGTATGCGTATGCGTAAGATCATCCTTGACGAACTTGAACGTAAACGTCAGGGAAGATAAGGATCATCACGACATAATCGCGCCGATAATGCAAATCATAGCTGGATTTGCGTTATCGGCGTTTTTTGCTTTAATTCCTATTTGTATTCAAACGTGGTATGGTTATCGATTGTCAAATTAATAATGAATAATATCAAAAAGTAAGGGGAGGCATTTGCGTATACTGATTATTTTTGCCCTATTAAGTAAAAAACTTTAAAGGAAAATGAAGAAAAAAGTATATACAGCGTTCGTATGTCTTTGTTGTACCGTGGCGTCTCTCTCTGCCCAGAAGCGCGTAGTAGAATTAACAGATCCGAACGAAAGTTGTACGAGTATTGCTGTCGGCAAATTGGCGACGACTGATGGTTCAGTCATGACCTCGCAGACATGTGACGGGACTTCGCGTACTTGGATGGAGGTCATGCCTGCCCAAAAGTGGGCGGATACTGCAAAACTCGATCTTTATTGGGATCTCCGTCATACGGAAAGCAAAAACGATCGGTTGGGAGTGAAACTGAAAGGTTCTATCCCACAGGTACCTTATACATTCGCTTACTTGAATACCGGTTATCCTTGTATGAACGAGAAACAGCTGGCGATGGGAGAAACGACTATCGTTGGCCGTAAGGAACTGCGCAGTCCGAAAGGCTTGTTCCATATCGAAGATTTACAGGGGATTGCTTTGCAACGTTGCAGTACGGCACGCGAGGCGGTTTTGCTGATGGGACGCTTGGCAGAACAATATGGTTATCGTGATGGCGGGGAATGTCTGACGGTTGCCGACAAGAGGGAACTTTGGTTTTTCGAGATTACAGGTGCGGGTCCGGAAGATATGGGGGCTTTGTGGGTCGCCCGACGCATACCGGACGACCATGTGACGGTTTCGGCTAATACACCTCGTATTTCCGATGTTGATTTCGGGGACAAGGATAATTATATGTATAGTGAAGGACTGAAGGAGAAAGCACGGAAGTTAGGGTATTGGGACGGAAAAGAACCTTTCAAGTTCTGGAAAGTAATCCATGAAACGGGGAAGAAGCCTTTTACTGTCCGGGACCTTTTTGTTTTGAAAACGTTGGCTCCTTCTTTGAACCTGACGATGGATATGGAGGAGCTACCTTTGTCTGTCAAGCCTGAACAGAAAGTTTCGTTGGCGGATATGAACCGTCTGCTGCGTGAAACATATGAGGGTACGGAATGGGACATGACGAAAGATATAATGGTAACGAAGAAGATTAAGGATAAAGACGGAACCGAGCGTGATACGACATATAAAAGCCCGTTGGCTCAAAATTGGATGACGAACGATATGTTTGAATTCCTGAACGCGCAACGTGGTGAAAAGAAGATAGAAAAACAGCGGACGATATCGGTTGTTTGGTGCGCTTATTCATTTGTGATACAATGCCGTGACTGGTTACCGGACGAGGTGGGCGGTGTTTGCTGGTGGTCGGAAGATAATCCGGGCGAAAGTCCCAGGGTACCCTTATTTGCCGGGATGACAGATGTCCCCGAAAGTTTTAAGGTTTGTGGACATAAGCGTTACCGTCCTGATGCTGCCCTTTGGACTTACCGGCGTACGAACCGTCTGGCCCAGGTGAGTTGGGGACATGGCCGCAAACTGATTGAACCTGCCGTCCTCTCTTTCGAGCAGAAGGCGGCAGACGAAATGCCTCTGATAGAAAACAAGGTGTCGGCGCTTATGCGGGAAGGCAAGAAGGACGAAGCCCAAGCTTATCTTACCCGTTATTCCTTCGATTTTATCTATTCGACTTTGCGTTGTTGGGAGGAAATGGAGGGACAGCTTTGGCATAAGTTCGGACGGGGGTTCTGATCGAGATCTCTTTTTAGTGCGAGTTTTTCTTGGCTTTTTCCCGCTGCTTTTCGATTTCTTTCCGGTAGGAGAGTGGGTTTATGCCGGTTTTACTCCTGAAAAAGTAAGAAAAATAGTCGGCCGATTCGAAATTGAGCTTCATTGCGATGTCTTGGATTGACATCTCCGTACTGCTCAGCAAATCTTTGATCTTGCTTAGTTTCAGTTGCAGCATGTATTGGTGGGGAGCGATCCCGGTGTATTGCTTGAATGATTTCCTAAAATTGGAATAGCTCATGTTGATGGATTCGGCAATGTCTTCCGGTGTGAACTTGTCGTAGATGTTTTCTCGCATCAGTACGCATGCCTCCTGTATCTTCTGCATGGAGACCGGTCCGTAATCCTGATTTTTGTTGATCGAATAGATCAAGCCGATCGTATGCATCGTAATTCCTGTTAAAACAGCCTGGAATCCTGACTTCTGTGCCCTGGCACAGTCAAGCATTTCCCCGAAATGCTTGACAATTTGGTCGTTCATGCCGATATGAAATATAGGATTTGCACGATTAATAATTCCATTTAATAATTTTTCAAAATAATCACTTTGGAAGGTTACGTAATATTCATCCCAACCTATGTTGGCAATAGGTTGATAGCTATGCCATTGTCCGGGGAAAATAAAGAAAGCGTCTCCTTTTGATATTTTCTTTTCAAGGCAGTTGATGGAAGTAAAAGTTCCCTCTCCTTTTACAATATATACAAGTGCGAACTCATCAATGATTCTGCCTCGGTCGGGATTAAATGTATATCCGATAGGGTGACCTTTAAGGGGATAACTGCCTTTTGGATCAATAGACTGAAAGCCTATGCCGCTAATAGACATTCCCCAGATGTTCTCATCATTATTTGTCGGTAAGTACTT
>OJOH01000915.1_pt1 | contig 15832 bp, 16 predicted proteins | sample 1598201 | NCBI WGS metagenome assembly OJOH01 (sample SAMN03922462, study PRJEB24848) | human gut metagenome | isolation source: stool sample | host: Homo sapiens | place: Germany | collected 2009-11 | reverse complement strand
TCCTGGAGGAAGCTGACCTCGGGTATCCCGCGTGGTCAGGCAGCACTACCAGCAAGGTCAGTAACGAGCAGATCATCTCCTCGCTGGGGATCGGCATCGTCCGTTTCAACGATGAGGTGGAGGAACCGGAGGTGGATGCGTTTGACTACGAATACCGGGTGGACACCGATGTCATTACCTCGGTGGAGGTATCCGGCGGACAGTCAGACCCGGACAACCCGGTCACCGTGCAGTTTGTGATCGAAGGCAGCACCTATACCGTCAGCAATGTCTACTATCCGGACGGCGACAGCCAGCTGGTCTGGGTGAAGTGGCACACCCCCGATGAACCCTGTGTCTGCACCATTCAGGTCAGAGTGCTGGGCGGAGGCACGGCGCAAAGCACCATCACCGCCAACATCGTGGATCTGGACGGCAACGATCCGCCCAACCCGGTGGCGGATGACCGCAACGACCGTTTCCGTCTGGCTTCTATTCCAGAGAAAGAACAGGTAAGATCCGCTTCCTGGGGCATCCCCTTCAGCTGGGCGTTTCAGAGGATATGCTGGGCCGGGTGTTCAACGGCATGGGCCAGCCCATCGATGGCGGCCCCGCCATCCTGGCGGACGAATACCGGGACATCAACGGTCTGGCCATGAACCCAGCCGCCCGGAACTACCCAAACGAGTTCATTCAGACGGGGATCTCCACCATCGACGGACTGAACACTCTGGTCCGCGGACAGAAGCTGCCCATCTTCTCCGGCTCCGGCCTGCCCCACGCGGCGCTGGCGGCTCAAATTGCCCGCCAGGCTAAGGTGCTGGACGGCGACTCCAACTTCGCTGTGGTCTTTGCGGCCATTGGCATCACCTTTGAGGAGTCGGAGTTTTTTGTCAGCGAGTTCAAGCGCACCGGCGCCATTGACCGCACGGTCCTGTTCACCAACCTGGCCAACGACCCCGCCGTGGAGCGCATCGCCACCCCCCGGATGGCCCTCACCGCCGCGGAGTACCTGGCCTTTGAGAAGGGGATGCACGTGCTGGTCATTATGACCGACATCACCAACTATGCCGAGGCCCTCCGGGAGATCTCCGCCGCCAAGAAGGAGGTCCCGGGCCGCCGCGGCTATCCTGGCTATCTGTATACCAATTTGGCGACCCTGTATGAGCGGGCGGGCCGTCAAATGGGCCGGGAGGGCTCCATCACCCTCATCCCCATCCTGACTATGCCCGAGGATGACAAGACCCACCCCATTCCCGACCTGACCGGCTACATCACCGAGGGGCAGATCATCCTCTCTCGGGAGCTGTACCGCAAGGGGGTCAACCCGCCGGTGGACGTGCTGCCCTCCCTGTCCCGTCTGAAGGACAAGGGCACTGGCGCAGGCAAGACCCGGGAGGACCACTCCGGGACCATGAACCAGCTCTTCGCCGCCTATGCCACTGGCAAGGAGAACAAGGAACTCATGTCCATTCTGGGTGAGGCCGCCCTCAGCCCCACCGACCTGCTATACGCCAAGTTTGCCGACGAGTTTGAAAAGCGCTATGTCTCCCAGGGGACGGATGAGAACCGCTCCATCGAGGAGACCCTGGACCTGGGCTGGGAGCTGCTGTCCATCCTGCCCCGGAGCGAGCTGAAGCGCATCAAGCCGGAGTATATCGACAAGTATCTGCCCAAGAAGGAGGGCTGAGTTTGTCCGTGCCTGCCGCGGCAGGCGCTTCGGCCGGAAAGAGGTGAACCAAATTGCCAAGCACGACTGTCAATCCGACCCGGCAGGAGCTGACCCGGCTGAAAAACCGGCTCAGGACCTCCATACGGGGCCACAAGCTGTTGAAGGATAAGCGGGATGAGCTGATGAAGCAGTTCATGGACGTGGTGCGGGAAAACCGGGCGCTCCGGAAGCGGGTGGAGGAGGGCCTGATGCGGGCCCATGGCTCCTTTACCGTGGCGGCGGCCCTCATGTCCCCGGAGATGCTGGAGCAGTCCCTGCTCTATCCCAAGCAGTCTGTGGAGCTGGATATGAGCTTCCAGAATATCATGTCGGTGGACGTCCCGCACTACCACTTCAAGACAAAAAGCCAGGATCCAGGGGAGGTCTACCCCTACGGTTTTGCTCAGACCAGCGGCGAACTGGATGACGCGGTGGATGCTATGTCCCAGGTCTTTGCGGATATGCTCAAGCTGGCGGAGGTGGAAAAGACCAGTCAGCTCCTGGCCCAGGAGATCGAAAAGACCCGCCGCCGGGTCAACGCCCTGGAGTATGTGAAGATCCCGCAGATGCAGGAGAACATCAAATATATCACGATGAAGCTGGACGAGAACGAGCGGGCCAATACCATTCGTTTGATGAAGGTGAAGGATATGCTGCTCAAGGAGAGCATCCAGGAGCGGCGTGAGAAGAACGAACGGGAGATCCAGGCGTTCGGAGGCTGACACACGGATCTGCGGCGCGGCCCCTTCGTGAAAACTGGGGGGCCGCGTTCTGCTGTGTTCAGACGATGGAGTTCCAGGTTCTCCCTTGACTTTTCTGCGCTGGAATGGTAAAATAACAAAGTAATGAGAATAATTCTCATTAAAGTGCGGAGAGATGTTCGATCCCGGGAGGGGGCGTCGATCCGGTAGGAAATACAAGAGTAACGCAGAAAGGATGAAACAGACGATGGCTGAATTGAAGGGAAGCAAGACGGAGCAAAATCTGTGGACCGCGTTTGCCGGGGAGTCTCAGGCCCGGAACAAGTATACCTATTTTGCCTCGAAGGCCAAGAAGGACGGCTATGTCCAGATCTCCAAGATCTTTGAGGAGACCGCCGCCAATGAGAAGGAGCACGCCGAGATCTGGTTCAAGCTGCTGAACGGCATCGGGACCACGGCGGAGAATCTGGAGGCCGCCGCCCAGGGCGAGAACTATGAGTGGACGGATATGTATGCCACCATGGCCAAGGAGGCCAGGGAGGAGGGCTTCGACCACATTGCCTTCCTGTTTGAGGAGGTCGCCAAGATCGAGAAGGAGCACGAGGAACGCTACCGCAAGCTGCTGGCCAATGTGGAGGGCGGGCTGGTGTTCTCCCGGGATGGAGAGATGATCTGGCAGTGCAGCAACTGCGGCCACATCCATGTGGGCAGGCAGGCCCCGGAGATGTGCCCCGTCTGTGCCCATCCCAAGGCGTATTTCCAGCTGAAGGCGGAGAATTATTGATCGAAACAGGACCGGGAGCCGTAAGGCTCCCGGTTTTTCATCTATCTTCACGAAATCTTTACATATAAAGGCGGTGGAGTGTACTTGCCAAAGGTGCGCGGGTTGTATATAATAGTCATGCGTGGAAAATTAAAGGAGTTGTTATTTTGTTTTCCCTATTAAAGCCAAAGAAGTGTGCGCTGGCCCTGCTGGGCAGCGCGATCCTTGCCTTTGGCCTGTACAACGTCCATGCGCTGTCCGGTGTGACGGAGGGCGGCGTGTTGGGCATGACACTGTTCCTGCACCACTGGTTTGGGCTGTCGCCGGCCATATCGGGGCTGGTTTTAAACGCGGCCTGCTACTGGATGGGCTGGAAGCTGCTGGGGCGTGAATTTATCGCCTATTCCATTGTAGCTGGGGGAGGCTTCTCCCTGTTCTACGGTGTGTGTGAGCAATTCGATCCCCTTTGGCCCCAGTTGGCAGAGCATCCTCTGCTGTCTGCGGTGCTGGGTGCCCTGTTTGTGGGCGTGGGCGTGGGTATCAGCGTCCGCGCGGGAGGGGCCCCGGGGGGCGACGACGCTCTGGCCATGAGTATCTCCGCTGTGAGCCACTGGGACATTCAGTGGGCCTATCTCATCAGCGACCTTGTGGTGCTGGCTCTGTCGGCGACGTACATCGACTGGAAACGCCTTGCTTGCTCACTGCTGACGGTGATCCTGTCTGGACAGATCATTGGTCTGGTCCAGAAAATGGGAAAAGAGCCGGAGAAGAAGCAGACACCCGTTACAGAAGATAGCTGATTCAAGGCAGCTGTTTTGTCATCAATTCCACGCATACACGCATAAAGAGAAGAAACCCCTGTATCCACCTGGAGTGTTCCGAGCGGATACAGGGGAATTTTGTGTCTTCCATACAAAGATAAGGATTTATAGTACCTTGCTGAGGAACAGCTGGGTGCGGGGATTCTGGGGGCTGTCAAAGAGGGCGCGGGGGGTGTTTTCCTCCAGAATCGCGCCGCTGTCCATGAAGATGACCCGGCTGGCCACCTCCCGGGCGAAGCCCATCTCGTGGGTGACCACCGCCATGGTCATGCCCTCCTGGGCCAGGTCCCGCATCAAATCCAGCACCTCGCCCACCATCTCGGGGTCCAGGGCGGAGGTGGGCTCGTCAAAGAGCATGACCTCCGGCTCCATAGCCAGAGCGCGGACGATGGCGATGCGCTGCTTCTGGCCGCCGGAGAGCATATTGGGGTACTCGTTGGCCTTGTCGGCCAGGCCGATGCGCTCCAGCAGCTCCATGGCCTGCTTGTCCGCCTCCTCCTGGGTCTTGAGCTTCAGCTGGACAGGGGCCAAGGTGATATTTTTCTGGACCGTCATGTGGGGGAAGAGGTTGAAGTGCTGAAACACCATGCCCATCTTCCGGCGGTGGAGGTCGATATCCACCTTTTTGTCCGTGATGTCCACATCATTGAAGTAGATGTGTCCGCTGGAGGGGACCTCCAGCAGGTTCAGGCACCGCAGCAGGGTGGACTTGCCGGAGCCGGAGGGGCCGATGATGGCAACCACCTCGCCCTTCTGAATGGTCAGGGAGCAGTCGTTGAGGGCCTTGACCGCCCCGTGATTAAATTCCTTGATCACGTGCTCCACACGGATCAGATCACCGCTTGTCGCCACGGCGCATCCTCCTTTCAATGGCCTCGATGGCCTTGCTGGCGGGGAAATTGATGCAGAAGTAGATCAATGCAATAAATACGAAGGGGCCTACCGAAATCAACGTAGTGCCGGAGACATTCTTTGCGGCAAACATCAGCTCGCCCATGCCGTAGGCGGAACAGACAGAGGACTCCTTCACCATGGTGACCACCTCGTTGGCCAGGGCGGGGAGGACGTTCTTCACCGCCTGGGGCAGGACAACCAGCTTCATGGCCTGCCATTGGGACAGGCCCAGAGAGCGGGCGGCCTCGGTCTGTCCGCTGTCCACTGCCAGGATGCCGGCCCGGAAGATCTCCGCCACATAGGCGGAACTGTTCAGTGCCAGGGACACCACGAAGGGGATGAACATATCAAGACGGATAAAGCCAATGTAGACCCGGGGAACTTGAATGATGTAAAAGACGCCGAAATAGATAATGGCCAATTGGACCATCAAAGGAGTGGAACGGAAGACCGCGATATAGGCGCCGGACAGCCCGTGGATGAAACGGTTCTTGCTCAGACGCATCAGAGCCAGCAGCAGGGCTGGGATCACAGCCAGCAGCACCGCCACAATGGACAGAGCCAAAGTGTTCAGAACGCCGTCTACAAAGTAGGAGGCGTACTTGGGCAGGAAGGAGAAATTGATGAAGCTGGCTGGGAATGTGGAATCAAACATTTTTGAGATGGCTTCTAGCATGGCGGGACTCCTTTATGTTGTAACGGTTGGGATGACATAGGACCGTGGAGGGCCGGAATAACCGGCCCCCCACGGGGGATCCGTATGATTAGGGAGGTGCGGCGGGAGTTAACCCTCCAGAGCCTGAGAGCTGAGCTCGTCAGCCTTCTCGATGAATCCGTCCATGGTGCCATCGGAAAGCACCTTGGCGATGGTCTCATTGATGGAGGGGAGCAGGCCTTTGGGATCGCCCTTAGCGACCCAGACGCGGTAGGGTTCCACATAACTGCTCATGTCGATGTCCACAGCAGCCAGATCGGAGTTGGAGGCCAAATACTGGTCTGCCACAGCGCCGTCCAGCACAAGGGCGTCGCACTTGCCGTACACCAGGTTGTTCACCAGGTCCACCACAGAGGACATGGAAACCAGATCGGCGCCAGTCATGTACTTGGTGACGATTGTTTCCTTGGTGGTTGCGGTCTGAGCGCCCACAGCTTTACCAGCGAAGTCCTCCAGGGAGGTATAATTTCCTTCATCGCCTGCTCTGACAACGATTTTGGGGGGTAGATCGGAGTAGTAGCCATCGGAGTAATCAGCGGCGGCCGGACGGACACCCTCTTCATCGATCTCGGCGGCAGCGATCACCATATCGCACTGTCCCTGGTTCAACAGGGTGAACAGGTTGTTGAAGTCCATATGGACCACCTCGAACTCAGCGCCCATGTCCTCAGCGATCTGCTCGCCCAGGAACACGTCGATGCCCACAATCTTGTCCTCGCCGTCCTGAAGGACATGGAACTCGAAGGGGGGATAGTCGGCGGAGGTGCCCAGCACCAGCTTGTCCACCGCGGGGGCGGAGGCGCTGGCGTCATTCTGGCTGGCGGAGCCGGAGGCCGCGCCGGAGCTGGCGGAGCCGTTGGAGCTGCTGCCGCAGGCGGTCAGCCCAAGAGCCATGGTCAGAGCCAGGCCCATTGCAAGAACATTCTTTTTCATCATTTCCAATCTCCTTTTTCATCGGAGCGGCGTCCGCCGCCCTTCCTTCAGGCTGATATGAGTATACTCCTAAAAAATATGCAACGTCAATAGATAAATATGCAAATTCTTTGAAAAAGACAAAATTTTTTTGGCGCAAATGACCGATGCCGGGAAAATGTCGTTGAAATTGGTGAAAAAAGAGGGTATAATGCTGAGGAATGAGTGGGAGGAACGGGGGAGTTTTCCTGGGAAAACTCCGGGTGAACCGCTGGAAAAGCAGGAGAGAGTATGAATAAAAATTTGCATAATTCGGTTTTATACATCGATATGGGACAGCTGCGGCGCAACGCGGAGGCCATTTTACGGGAACTGGACGGGGCACAGCTGATCCCGGTCCTGAAGGGAAACGCCTACGGCCTGGGCCTGGAGAAGGTAGGGGCCGCCCTGGCGGACATCCCGGAGATCCGAACCATGGCGGTGGCCCAGGTGTCGGAGGGCGCGGTCCTCCGGCAGGCTGGGGTGACCCAGGATATTCTGGTGCTGGGGGGCGTGCCGGAGCGGCTGCTGGCCCCAGCGGTGGAGCTGGGGCTGACGCTGACCGTGGGCCGGCCGGGCCTGCTGCCTCTGCTGGCGGAGCTGGGCCGGACCCAGGGAAGGCTGGTGCAGGTACAGGTCAAGGTGGAGACCGGGCTGCACCGGTACGGTCTGACGCCCGGGGCGGAGCTGGACGGACTGCTGGAGGAGTGGCGGGAGTACGCGCCCTGGATCCGGGTGACAGGCGCGTTCACCCACTTCGCCGACCTGGGGGACCCGGTCCGCACAGAGGAGCAGTTCCAGACCTATCTGAGGGGGGTGGCCCAGCTGGAGCGGGGCGGAATGGAGATCCCCATGCGCCATGTGTCGGCCAGCGCCGCCAGCGAATATGCCCCCCAGTACCGGCTGGACGGGGTGCGCATCGGCCGGCGGCTGTATATGGACCATCCCACCGCCCCGCTGGGGACGGTCCGGGAGGTGTGCTCCTGGCGGGCCTGGGTGACCCGGGTGCGCCCCCTTCGGGCGGGGGACGCCCTGGGCTATGGCGGACACATCCGGATGCCCCGGGATGGCATGGCTGCCACCATCTCGGTGGGCTATGGCGACGGCCTGGACCCGGAGCTGGTCCGGGTGGGCGGGCCGGTGCTCATCGGCGGCCAGCGGGCGCGCCTGCTGGCCTGCTGCATGGACCAGACGGTGGTGGACGTCACCGGGATCCCCTGTGCGGTGGATGACGAGGTGACGCTGCTGGGGGGCGACGGACATGGGAACTGGCTGTCCGCCCAGGAGGTCTCTCTGCTGATCGGGGAGGACGAGGGCTGCGGCCTCACATCCCGGCTCAGCGGCCGGGTGGGGAGGGTGTATCTGTGAAGCACCCCTGGGAACAAACTCTAAAGTAAATCCGCATTACGATCAAACGGCGAACAGTGTGAGGCCGGACAGGGCCGATGCGGCTGAATTTACAAAATGTACTTGAAAAATTTTTGAAAAGCATTAAGCTGTTAAGCGTGAAAAAACGCCCCGGGGCCGGGGCGCGGGAGGCTGAGGAATGGGAAAACTGCTGTGTCGAGATGGGATGCTCAGGCTGGCGGCCAATGTCCGGGAGAGACCGGAGCAGTGGCTGTCCCGCCTGATTTTTCTGCTGGGTCCGTGGGTGTCCTTCTGGATGGTGGAGATCCTGAACGGGAACGACGTGTTTTCTGATCTCTACTCCTGGCAGGTGCTGATGAACCTGATCTGGTACTACCTGCTGTTCCTGCTGTGCCGCCTGATCCTGGGCCGGCGGCGCCGGGCGGCGGCCACGGCGGCGGGACTCAGCTTTTTTGTGGGGATCGTAAACCACTATGTGCTCCGCTTTCGGGGCCGGATCCTGTTTCCGGCGGATCTGACCGCCTGGGAGACAGCGGCCAATGTGGCGGACGCCTTTGATTTTTCGTTGGATGCAGCCATGCGCCAGGGGGCGGTGCTGCTGGCGGCCTACCTCTTTCTGGTGTGGATGTGCGTTCCCCAGAGGAGGAGGGATAAGCTGCCCCGGTGGCTGGCCGGTCTGCTGGTCCTTGTGGAGGTGGGGTACTGCTTTGTCTTTTTCAAGACGGGGGCCCTGCCTGCCCTGGGGATCTACACCCAGCAGTGGGTGACGCAGGCCAACGGCTTTCTGCTGAATTTTACCGTGGCACTGCGGTACAGCGCCCTGGACAAGCCGGAGGATTACAGCCGCAGCCAGGTGCTGGAACTGATGGAGGCATATCCCACAGAAGCGGGGGACCCATCTGTGGTGCGGCCCACCAATCTCATCGTGGTGATGAACGAGTCCTTTGCGGACCTGACGATCTTCGAAGGACTGGAGGCATCGGAGGACCCCACTCCCTTCCTGCACTCCATGGAGGAAAACACGGTCCGGGGCTGGATGTACTCCCCGGTGACCGGCGGCGGTACGGCCAGCGTGGAGTTTGAGTACCTCACCGGATTTTCAACAGTCTTTCAGCCGCCCCATACGGTGGCCTATCAGCTGTACGCGGAGGAGGGGATGCCCTCTCTGGCCGCCCTGGCGGGGAGCGTGGGCTATGACTCCACTGCGTTCCACCCCTATAAATCCTCCGGCTGGAACCGGCCCATCGTGTATGAGGATATGCGGTTTGATCACCAGCTTTATGAGGAGGATGTAACCGATCCATATCTGGTCCGGCGCTATGTCTCTGACCAGTCGGACTACGAGATGCTCTACTCCATCACCGACCGGGAGGAGGGGGATCCGGCATTTATCTTCAATGTAACCATGCAGAACCACAGCGGCTATGCCCAGGGGTGGAACAACCTGGAAAAAACCGTCACCCTCTCCACGGAGCAGCGGACGGCGGACACCACCGCAGAGCAGTATCTGGCCCTGATGCGGGCTAGTGATGACGCCTTGCGGGATCTGATTACCCACTATGAGCGGTCATCGGAGCCCACCATGATCGTCTTTTTCGGCGATCACCAGCCGCCTCTGAAAAATGCCTTCTATGAACAGCTCTATGGCAAGCCCCTGGACCAGCGCACCACGGAGGAGGTGCTGAAGCAGTATGCCACCCCCTTCTTCCTCTGGACCAACTACGACATCCAGGAGCGGGAGGATGTGGTCCTCAGCCCCAACTATTTGGGGGTGCTCACCGCCCAAGCGGCGGGGCTGCCCCTGACCGGGTTTATGAACTTCCTGTCCCAGCTGTACGAGGAGCTTCCGGTGATCACGCCGGTGGGGCTCATCACCGGGGACGGACAGGTGGTGAAGCGGGAGGAGCTGACCGGGGAGCAGCAGGAGTGGCTGATGGCCTATGAGACCCTCAACTACTGCGGGATCGTGGACCTGGACGATGAGGTGCGGCCCATGTTCTGCCTGGACTGATTCGGACACATAAAAAGACCCCCTGAGGGGCGGAGGGATGACCTGTTCCGGGGAACAGCTCTGTCCGGCCCCTGAGGGGGTGTAATTGTTGGGAGGTCTGTTTGGACCTCGCCGGTCCGGAGGATCACGGGGTATCCAGGTCTACCAGGATGTTGTCCGTGCCGTGCTCCTCAAATTCCGCGATATAGGCGTCGATGCGGTCGGTCAGCTCGTCATAATTGCTCTCATCAATGGGGGCGTCATCCATATCCCTGCGGGCCAGGTCCTCCGCCAGGATCTCAAAAAATACGTTGTTCTCATACTCTATGATCGCTTCATGGATCCCGCCCTCCACAAAGGCGCGGGATGGGACGATCTCTCCGCGGTACAGCTCCGCCAGGGAGGGCATCCCCTCCAGAGCGGCCCTGCCGAATAAAAGGCTCTCTACCTCGTCGTAATCGGTGAAGCGCTGGTCTCCGCGGGTGGAGTTCAGGATCCAGTTGCCGATGTAGACCAGATCCAGCAGACGGCGGAACTGCTTGTGGCTCAATTCCAGGTTCATAGCGTGGCCTCCTTTCCCAGAACCGAGGCGGGTTTTCCCCACCACTTTATATTATAGTCTATGTCCCCGGGTTGTCAAATAGAGAATGAGAGATTTTATATGGAAAATCCCCCTTGTCATTTGGGACAAAATCGCATAAAATAAATAAGACAGCCGCTCCCCTTTACAGAATCTGCGTTCCAGTGTATAATACCTCCCGCCCTGGCTCCCATGTACCGGAGGGCCGGGGGAAATGAAGGACCAATGGAGGTTCCTATGGAAAAGAATGTGATCATCTCCATCAAGGGTGTTCAGCGGCTTGAGGATGCCGATCCGGATACGATGGAGCTTGTGACGGAGGGGCGGCTGGAGCAGGACGGGAACAGCTATACCCTCTCCTATCAGGAGAGTGAGCTCACCGGCCTGGAGGGTACGCTGACTACCTTCCAGGTGGAGCCGGACCGTGTGACCCTGCTGCGTGTGGGGGAGTTCAACTCTCAAATGGTGTTCCAGGAGGGCCGCCGCCACCTGGCTATGTACAATACGCCCTATGGCTCCATGACCATCGGGGTGAACACCCGGCATCTGCAGGCCGACCTCACCGAGTGCGGTGGAGACATCGAGATCGATTATGCCATCGAGATCGACCACACCGTAGCCGGGCGGAACGTGTTCCAGATCAATGTGCGGGAGGCGGGGGAGACCGCGTCGTAAGAGCAAGTGGCCGATCTCGATTCCAAGCGTTTTGCCGCAGGCAAAACCTTACCGGAGGACGGGCTTTGCCCGTCCGAGGATTTCAAGCAGACCGGGCCCCCGCGGCGGAGTCATTTACAAGCGTATCAAGTTCTTTTTGGTCCCTGCTCCGATGGGAACGGGGACGGAGAAAGGTGTGTAGAGAGATTATGTCGAATAAGATCCAGGAGGCCCGCGCCCAGGTCGCGGAGCTGACGCAGGCGGCCTATCAGCGGGCTGTGGAGGCGGGCAAGCTGCCCGCGGGCGCGGAGGTAAAGGCCACCATTGAGATCCCCAAGGATACCTCCCATGGGGACTACGCCTCCTCCTATGCCATGGCGGGGGCCAGAGCGCTGCACCAGGCGCCCCGGGCCATTGCCCAGACCATTGTGGAGCACCTCAATCTGGAGGGGAGCTACTTCCAGAAGGTGGAGATCGCCGGGCCTGGCTTTCTGAATTTCACCTTGGGTCCCAAGTGGTATCAGGCTGTCCTGGCGGACGTGGAGCGGGAGGGGGCCGGCTACGGCTCCAACTCCGAGGGCGGCGGCGAGAAGGTCATGGTGGAGTTTGTCTCCGCCAACCCCACCGGCCCCATGCACATGGGCAACGCCCGCGGCGGCGTGCTGGGCGACACCCTGGCCAACGTGCTGCGCCGGGACGGCTGGGACACCTGGAAGGAGTTCTATGTGAACGATGCCGGCAACCAGATCCACAAGTTTGCCGTGTCCATCAACGCTCGGTATATGCAGCTGATCCTGGGAGAGGAGAACTTCCCCTTCCCGGAGGAGGGCTATCACGGCGAGGACATCAAGGAGCTGGCACGCGCCATCCATGACGCCCACGGGGACAGCTGGAAGGAACTGCCCGAAGAGGAGCGCCTGGACAAAATGGCGGAGTACGGCCTGTCTGTGAATATCCCCAAGATGCAGGAGGATTTGAAAAAGTACGGCATTGTGTACGACCAGTGGTTCTTTGAGTCCTCCCTCCATGAGAGCGGCTATGTGGCCGAGACGGTGCAGATGCTCACCGAGAAGGGCTGGACCTATGAGAAGGACGGCGCCCTATGGCTGAACACCACCCAGCTGCTGAAGGAGAAATTCATGCGGGAGGGCAAGACCCAGGAGCAGGTGGACAAGCTGGACCTGAAGGACGACGTGCTCCGCCGGGCCAACGGCTTTTACACCTACTTTGCCGCCGACATCGCCTACCACCGCAACAAGCTGGCGGTCCGGGGCTTTGACAAGGCCATCAACATCTGGGGCGCGGACCACCATGGCCATGTGGCACGGCTCCAGGCGGCCTTGGACGGTCTGGGACTGGACGGTTCCCACCGGCTGGTCATCGTGCTGATGCAGCTGGTCAACCTGATGCAGGACGGAAAGCCGGTGCGGATGTCCAAGCGCTCCGGCAAGGCCATCGCCCTCCACGACCTGCTGGATGAGATCAGCGTGGATGCCGCCCGGTACTTCTTCAACTCCCGGGCTTCCACCAGCCCCCTGGACTTTGATCTGGATCTGGCCGTCCGGGAGGACAGCGAGAACCCGGTGTACTATGTGCAGTATGCCCACGCCCGGATCTGCTCTCTCCTGTCCCGCCTGGCAGAGGAGGGGGAGAAGGTCCCCGCCGCCGAAGCGGTGGACGCCGGTGTGATGACCACTCCGGAAGAGTTGGCCCTGATCAAGGCCCTGGCCCAGTATCCGGAGGAGATCCATCTGGCCGCCCGGGACTACGATCCCAGCCGGATCAACCGCTATCTGGTGGCCCTGGCAGGGGACTTTCACCGGTTCTACAACGCCTGCCGCATCAAGGGGGAGGAGCCTGCGGTGCTCTCCGCCCGTCTGAAGCTGGCGGACACCGTCCGCGCGGTCCTGGCCAACGGCATGGGGCTGCTGGGCGTATCGGCTCCGGAGAAAATGTGAGGAAACGTCAAAAAACACGCCTCAGGGCGTGTTTTTTGGCAGAGTTCCGGTCAACTTGCGGGCTTTTGTCCGGATTGTGCCCCACGGGACCGGGAAGTGGTGGAAAGGAATGTGAAGGACGATGGCACAGGAGAAAAAGGGCCTCTTCCAGCGCTGGGGGGAGTCTTTGAAGAAAAAGCGCAGCTGGATCCTGTACGGAACGGCGGTGGCGACGCTGTTCCTCACGGCGGCGTGCTGGACCCTGCTCCCTGAGTGGGTGGTCATGCAGGCCGCCGTGGTGGGGCAGGCGGCGAACGCTGTGGCCAAGGAGACGGCTATTCTGGCCAACCTGGGTCTGACCGGGCTGTTTGCCGCACTGTTTGCCTGGCGGCCAAGGGAGGTCGTCTACTTTGTGGCACTGTGCTTGGCGGTCCTGCTGCAGCTCTCCCTGCTGCTGGTCAACCTGATGGTGTGATCATGGAGCTGGAGAAGCTGAAGCGGAGCCTGCTGGAGCGGACGCCCGGTTTGATGGACGCCACGGGCCAGTACAGCGTGCTGGTCCCTCTGGTGGAGGGGGAGGGCGGCCTGTCCCTCCTGTATGAGGTGCGGGCGGGAAGCCTGCGCCGCCAGCCGGGGGAGGTATGCTTCCCCGGAGGGAGGCTGGAGGGCGCGGAGTCGCCGGAGGAGTGCGCCCTGCGGGAGACCTGGGAGGAGCTTGGGATCCCACAGGAGAAAATCCGCCTGCTGGGGCGGCTAGACTTTATTGCTCACCGGGCCAATTTTATCCTCCATCCCGTGCTCGCCCTGGTGGAGGGGGACGCGTTGGGTCACCTGCGCCTCAACCCGGATGAGGTGGCGGAGGTGTTCCAGGTCCCCCTGGATCACCTGCGAAACGAGCCGCCCTTGGAGTACCGCTATGACCTGGTCCCCAGACCGGATGAGAATTTCCCCTATGATTTGATCGGGATCCCCAGGGACTACCGATGGCAGATCGGCGGCGAGGATGTGCCGGTCTATCCCTGGAAGGGCCATGTCATCTGGGGGCTGACCGGGCGGATCACCCGGCATTTGACCGCCCTTTTGGAGGAAGCCGGAGTATGAGGGTGGAACGGCTGGGCCCCTTCCTCCTGCGTCAGCCGCCGGGGGTCTTTCCGCTGGGGGAGGACGCCCTGCGGCTGGCCGCCTTTGCCACGGCGCGCCGCGGCTGGAGGGTGTGCGACCTGGGGACCGGAAGCGGCTGTCTCCTTTTGCTGCTGTCCGGCCGGACCCCCGGACTGGAGCTGTACGGTGTGGAGCGGGACCCCGCGGCCGCCTGTGCTGCCCGGGACAATTTGGCGGAGAACGGGCTGGAAGGGACGGTCTGGGCAGGGGATTGGAGCGCGCTGCCCGGCGGGACGGGTCCCTTTGACCTGGTGATCTCCAACCCGCCTTACTTTGCCCAGGGCAGCGGGGCCTCTGGCGGCCCGGCCCGGATGGAGGGGCGGGACGGCCTGGAAGGTCTGTGCCGCGCCGCCGCCCGCCTGACCCGGAACGGCGGCAGATTTGCCCTGTGCCACCGGCCGGAGCGGCTGACCGACCTGCTGTGCAGTCTGCGGGCCTGCGGGCTGGAGCCCAAACGGCTCCAGCTGTCTGCCCACGGGCCGGACCGGCCGCCCTCTCTGGTCCTGGTGGAGGCGGTGCGGCAGGGCAGGCCGGGGCTGGAGATCCTGCCCACCCTGTACCGAGCGAACCATGAGCGCGTGGGAGAGAGGGCTTGAGAGCGGTCCCCGCAAATACGATGTCTGGAGAGAAGCCTATGTCAGGAATTTTGTATCTGGTCCCCACCCCCATCGGGAACCTGGGAGACATCTCGCAGCGCATGGCGGAGGCGCTGGAGCAGGCGGATTTTATTGCCGCGGAGGACACCAGAGTTTCGGTGAAGCTGCTGAATCACCTGGGCCTGAAAAAGCAGATGGTCTCCTATCACCGCCACAATACAGAGACCGGTGGCCCGGCCATTTTGGAGCGCCTGCTGGCGGGGGAGAGCTGCGCCCTGGTGACGGATGCCGGGATGCCCGCCATCTCCGACCCCGGGGAGGAGCTGGTCGCCCTGTGCGCCGCCCACGGGGTGACGGTGACGCCTATCCCGGGGCCCTGCGCTTTGGTGACCGCCCTGGCGGCCTCCGGCCAGCCTACGGGCCGGTTTACCTTTGAGGGCTTTCTTGCCATGAACAAGAAGAACCGCCGCCGCCATCTGGAGTCCCTGCGGGTAGAGGAGCGGACCATGATCTTCTATGAGGCCCCCCACAAGCTGGCGGCCACCCTGGCCGACCTGGCGGAGGTCTTTGGCCGGGAGCGGCCGGTTTCCCTGTGCCGGGAGCTGAGCAAGCTCCATGAGGAGATCCGGCGGACTACCCTGGGGGAGGCGGCGGACCACTATGCCCAGAACCCGCCGAAGGGGGAGTTTGTCCTGGTCGTACGGGGCTCGGAGCCGGCGGAGGAGCCGGAGGTCAGCGCGGAGGACGGCCTGGAGCGGGTGCGCCTGCTCCGGGAGGAAGGACTCTCCCTGCGGGACGCGGTGAAGCGGGCCGCCAAGGAGCTGGGACTGTCCCGGAATGAATTGTACAGCATGGCCCTGAACCAGGAGTAAGAACAGAGGGAGCGGGCGGCCGCATGGCTGCATCTGGTAAGCTAAAAGTAGACACTTACAAAGCGGGTGAGTGTCTACTTTTTTATATCTGTTAAAATAGGAATAGAGGTGAAAAGATGGGGAAGAAAGGGATTCCGCA
>OJOH01000902.1_pt1 | contig 15995 bp, 10 predicted proteins | sample 1598201 | NCBI WGS metagenome assembly OJOH01 (sample SAMN03922462, study PRJEB24848) | human gut metagenome | isolation source: stool sample | host: Homo sapiens | place: Germany | collected 2009-11 | reverse complement strand
AACGGACGCAATTCATCTCCCACCTTAGAGGTCGGAGTCTTCTTGCTGAAAGAGGGCAAAAACACTGAATGTGCATTATTATCCAAATCCATTGTATTTCGACCCCTTTCTGCCATTCGACTGATTCTATTATACCATGATTAGAACCCACTATCAAGAAGGTAACGGACGCAATTCATCTCCCACCTTAGAGGTCGGAGTCTTCTTGCTGAAAGAGGATAAAAGTCCGTTTTCTGCTGACTTTTCTTCTTATTATTAGCCAAGCGGATATTCGCAATCCGTTTCGCTACTTGCTCATAACCGAATAACTGCTTCGCAGCTTATCAGGAGTGACTTGTACCACTCCTGATACAAACAAGTCCCAACCCACTGCTTATTGCTCCACGCAATGGAAGCAGGGGACTTGCTTGATTCGATTAAATCACTTTCGTCGTCCACTCCGAGCAGTCCCATACGCTGGTTGCCAGGCCATCATAAAATTCCGGCTCATGGCAGACCATAAGAACAGTTCCTTTGTACTCTTTCAGTGCGTTTTTCAGCTCCTCTTTCGCGTCCACGTCAAGATGGTTCGTCGGCTCGTCGAGGACAAGGAGGTTAGTTTCGCGGTTGATGAGTTTGCAGAGGCGCACTTTTGCCTGCTCGCCGCCGGAAAGGACACGCACCAGGCTTTCAATGTGCTGTGTGGTAAGACCGCATTTGGCAAGCGCTGCGCGGACTTCATACTGGGTATAGGATGGAAATTCTTCCCAGATTTCCTGGATACAGCTGTTGGTGTTGCCTTTTTGCATTTCCTGCTCGAAATATCCGATTTCTAGATAATCGCCAAGCTCCACGTCTCCGCCAAGGGACCGGATCAAACCGAGGATACTCTTTAAGAGTGTTGTTTTTCCGATTCCGTTGGCACCGGTGAGCACGATCTTTTCGCCACGCTCGATCGCAAAGGTCAGCGGTCTGGAGAGCGGTTCTTCATAGCCGATCACAAGTTCTTTTGCAGTCACAACAAAGCGGCCCGAAGTGCGCGCAGTGCGGAAATGAAATTCCGGCTTTGGTTTTTCTTTCGCAAGCTCGATCACATCCATCTTATCCAGCTTCTTCTGCCGTGACATAGCCATATTTCTGGTTGCCACACGGGCTTTATTTCGTGCCACGAAATCCTTCAGTTCACTGATCTCCTGCTGCTGGCGGTTATAGGCAGCTTCCTTCTGCGCTTTTTTGACTGCATAAACCTCCTGGAAGTGATCATAATCACCAACATAACGATTCAGTTCTTTGTTTTCCATATGATAGATCAGATTGACAACACTGTTCAGGAATGGGATATCGTGAGAGATCAGAATGAAAGCATTTTCATACTCTTCAAGGTATCGTTTCAGCCAGGTGATATGTTCCACATCCAGGTAGTTGGTCGGCTCATCCAAAAGAAGGATGTCCGGTTTTTCCAAAAGTAATTTTGCCAGAAGTACCTTCGTTCTCTGTCCGCCGGAAAGTTCGGTGACATCGCGTTCGAGACCGATCTCTTCAAGACCAAGCGCGCGGCCAATCTCTTCTATTCTGGAATCCAGAATATAAAAATCATGTGCATCCATCATCTCCTGGATTACGCCGAGTTCTTCCATCATTGCATTCAGCTCGTCCTCGGAGGCATCGCCCATGGAATCGCAGATCGTGTTCATCCGCTCTTCCATCTCGTACAACCAGGAAAAAGCACTTTTTAACACATCACGGATCGTCATACCTTTTTCCAGAACGGTATGCTGGTCCAGATAGCCGACACGGACGTTTTTTGCCCACTCAACCTTTCCCTCATCCGGCATCAGCTTTCCGGTGATGATGTTCATAAAGGTTGATTTTCCCTCGCCATTTGCACCTACCAGACCGATGTGCTCCCCCTTTAACAGGCGGAACGATACATCTTCAAAAATCGCACGGTCACCGAAGCCGTGGGACAGATGTTCTACATTTAAAATACTCATGCAGTAAGTCTCCTTTTTCTGTTCTATTGAATTCTCCTGATGATTTACTTTTTCCTATCACAATCTGAATCATTATATAGGAAATTTCACCCTTTTGGCAAGCTTTTTCTATCTTATTTACAGGCTTTTATGCCATGCATAGAAGACGCAGCTTTCTGCCGCAAAAAAGAAGAATCCCGTTGAGGAGTTCCGTCACCGTCTCCTCTGTCAGAATTCTTCTCTGTCCTTATGTTCTTACTCCGAAATCAAAGATGATGGGAAGTTTTAAGAACACTTCTTCTTTTGTCCATACACCCACTCCGCATACATTTCTTTTACGGATGGATACACATACTCCACAAGATACTGCGAGTTCTGCATTTCTTCACGCGTAGATTCACCGGAAAGCACAAGGGCTGCAGAAACGCCCGCCATGTTGGCGCACGCAATGTCCGTATAGAGACGGTCTCCTACAAGAACAGCCTCATCTCGGGTTCTGTCTGTCATATCAAGTGCCATCTCAATCATCCGTATGCCTGGTTTTCCGATATAAGTCGGCATGCGGTGGATCGCATGACCGATCATCTCGCAGATGGAACCGCAATCCGGCACGTAGCCGAATTCAATCGGACAAACATAGTCCGGGTTCGTTGCAGCGTAATCGAGCTCCGGGCGCTCTGTCAACAGCCGACAGATATCCGTCAGTTTTTGATACGTCAGTTCATTGTCATAGCTTGCAAGCACACACGCAATTCCTTCTTTTTCCGGATCGCGGGTGGTACACACACCGAAGCTCTCCAATTCCCGGATCAGAGAGTCTGTTCCCAGCACATAGACGGGACGGGATCCATATTTCTGTTTCAGGTAATGAGCTGTCGCAACGGATGCTGTCAGAAAGTTCCCGCTTGTTGTCGGAATGCCCAGCTTTGCAAATTTTTTCCGGTAATCTGCTACGCTCATCGTCGTATTATTTGTAATAAACACATAATCTCCACCGTACTCGGACAGTCCGTTTAAAAACCGGTCTGCTCCCGGAATCAGACGGTTCCCCACGCAGATGGTTCCGTCGATATCCAAAAGGAACAGCTTTTTTTCTCCAATCGGTATCACTTCGCGTTGCGGCAGGAAACGGCCACATCCGGATAATTGGTGATGACTGCGTCAACACCGGCATCCATCAGGCGTTCGATCTCCGCCTTATCATTGACCGTCCACACATGCACTGCAAGATCACTTTCCACATACTGCGGAAGAAAGTCTGCCATCTGCACATGAAAGGTTGCCGGATGAAGAGCTCCTGTTCCGATTTTTTTCGCATAATTCACGACATCGTAAATAACATCTGCGTAGAGGATGCCGGTGCTGGCTTTCGGATCCAGTTCCAGAATTTTTGCAATGCTGTAATGGTTAAAGGAAGAATAGATCACGCGATCTTCCATCTCCATCTCTTTTGTCAGCTCGAGTACCTTTTTTTCCAGGTCTTTATACCAGAAAATACCGGTTTTCAGCTCGACATTGATCGTCATTCCCGTTGGTTTTAATGCTTCATATACTTCGCGAAGCGTCGGAATTTTTACATCCTGATACTCCGGATGTGTCTTATTAAAGTTCAGGGTCTTTAATTCCGCAAGCGTATAATCTTTGACAAATCCGCTTCCGTCACTGACCCGGTCGATTTCTTCATCGTGGACAACAACCATCTCGCCATCTTTCGTCAGCTGTACATCCAGTTCCACACCGTCTGCTCCCTGCTCTGCTGCAAGAAGAAACGCTTCCAGTGTATTTTCCGGTGCATATGCGCTGGCTCCTCTGTGTGCCCATACTTTTGTTTTCATCTTGTATCTGTCCTCCATTTTCCGTTCCCATTTCCAAGCCTGCACTCTTTTCTATCTTTTGTCCCGGCTGCAGCTTTTTTCTTTTATCGTAAACCCTGAAAATAAGTCAAGCGGATATTCGCAATCCGCTTTGCTACTTGCTCATAACCGAATAACTGCTCCGCAGTTTATCAGAAGGAGCTTGCACTCCTCCTGATACAAGCAAGTCCCCACCCACTGCTTATTGCTTCACGCAATGGAAGCAGGGGACTTACTTGATTCGGTTAAAAAAAGCGGTACTGACTCTTTTGCATTATTTGGAGGCTTACTATAAATCCGGAAACGCGCCGGATTTTTGTCTCCGACGCATTTCCAGTCATATCTGAAAAATCATTGCCGTAACTCGGATCTTCCCCTTCCTAAAAACCGTTCAAACACGCTTTGGGAACTCGTTTTTCTTCACTATAGGACGAAATCTTATTTTTGTAAAGCCTATCTCTTATTCATTTACCAGATTATAGTCCTCGATGGAGCTGTTGATCTGGGAAGCCATCGATTCTACTGCCTTCTCTGGAGTCTCGTTTTCGTTGATCATATTCTCGATTTCTGTTTCCACAATCTGTCTTGCCTCCGGGAATACAGAGAGAAGTGCACCGGCGTACTGCGGCTTGGAATCGTGCAGCTGGTCGATTGCTGTCTGGAACTGCGGATACTGTGCTACATTATCTTTAAAGGTCTGCTCCTCATCAGCAGCTGTTGTTACCGGGAAGTAACCCGTCTCGGCATTCCAGTATGCCTGAGATTCCGGGGAAATCAGGAATTTGATAAATTTCCAGGTAGCTGCTGCTTTTGCATCATCGTTGTTGTTCAATGCCCAGAGAGATGCTCCTCCGATGGAAACACCGCCCTCATCGCCGTCCTTGATTGTCGGGAAATATGCGGTTCCAACTTCGAAACTTCCGTTGACATCCTGTAAAATCTGTTTCAGGGATGCGGTAGAGCCAAGGGTGATCGCTGCTTTTCCGGAAGTAAAGTCTGTTGTTGCGGTATCACTTCCGGCACGGCCTACGTTTGGTGCAACGTCGGCATCGTTCAGGGCTTTCCACTCATTTAAGATATTGAGTGCTCCGCCGTTAGAATCAAATTCAACTGCAGTAGCAGCTGCATCACGGCCGTTTCCATTATCCGCATAGAAAAGTCCCTGTTTGCAGAGCCACTGTTCGAAATACCATCCATAAATGGAGAGTGCCAGCGGTTCACCGGCTCCACCCTTTGTTTTCAGATCATCACCGATAGCGAGAATTCCTTCCAGGCTTGTCGGAACCTCGGTGATCCCTGCTTTTTCAAACATATCTTTGTTGTAATACAGAATTGGTGTGGACGAATTGAATGGCATGGAGTACAGCTCATTGTTTACTGTATAATAAGCAGCGATATTCGGCTCGATCTGGGAAATGTCATAGCCATCTGCATCAATCAGCTCCTGCATCGGGATGACCCAGCCGGAATCAATCATAAAACGGGTTCCGATATCATAAATCTGTACTAGGTCTGCTCCCATATTTCCGATCTGTGCACTTTTCAGTTTGTTAATCGTATCATCATATTCTCCCTGGTAAACCGCCTCAACGGTAATGCTATCGGTATTTTCTTCATTGAATTTATTGACAAGATAATCCATTGCCTCGCCATTGACACCGCCCATGGAATGCCAGAAGGTAATCGTGGTTCCCTTCGTATCCTGGTTTAAATCCGGTGCTTCTGCGCCATCTGCCGTACTTCCTGCCTCTGCGCTGGCTGTGGTTTCATCCGTTGTTGCACTCTGTGTCTCACTCGTTGTTTTTCCGCCTCCACATCCGGTAAGCGCCATAGCTGCCATAGAAGCCGCAAGAATCGATGCAATCACTTTTTTCTTCATTTTTTTCTCCTCGTTTTTCATACAGTTTTCTATTCTTTTTTCTGTCACAGGAATCAGCCCTTGACTGCTCCTGAAAACATTCCTTTGATTAAGGCCTTCTGGCCTACGATAAAGATGGAAATGGATGGAATAATAATCATTACCACACCCGCCAGCATCAGGGTAATCGACTGTGCATCGACGCTGTTCAGCATACTGATACCAATCTGTACGGTACGCTTGCTGTCCGAACCTGTAACCAGCAGCGGCCACATGTACATATTCCATGCATTGATAAAGGTATAAACCGCCATTGCTCCCATTGCTGACTTTGTCAGCGGCATCAGGATTTTTACGATAAACCGCAGATTACCGCAGCCGTCCAGCTTCGCCGATTCATAAAGTGAAACTGGAAAGGTCATGTAGAACTGGCGGAACAGGAAAATTCCCATTGCAGAGGTAAGAGAAGGCAGGATCAGAACAATATAGGTATCGAGCAGTCCGAGACTTCCTACTGTCAGATAATTGGAAATAATGGTTGCCTCACCCGGCACCATCATGGTCGCCATGACCAGCATAAACAGAACATTTTTTCCTTTGAAATTCAGGAAAGAGAAGGCAAATGCCGCAAGAGAACACGTTACAATCTGACCCAGCGTAATGCTGCCCGCAACCAAAAATGAATTCAGGACAAAGCGTACCAGCGGAATTTTATGAAATGCTTCCACAAAATTTTCCAGTGTCGGATGTTTGGGAACGATATTCATTGCCATTGTGTATAACTCACCGGACGGCATAAATGCTACGCTGATGGTATAAAGCAGCGGAAACAGCATAAACAGACAAACGATCAGGTTCATGGTAACCAACGCTGTTTTCTGAAGCATTTTCTTTCTTTTTGCTTTTGCATTCATTGCCAGATGCAGTGCCTGCAACTCCTCTGCAGAATAAGTTTTTGGTCCGGCAATCGTAGTTGCTATCGTAGACATCAGTATTTTACTCCTCTCTTTTCCATGTGGAACATAACCAGGGTAAGCGCCATGACAATCAGAAACAAAACAACGGACTGTGCGGCTGCGCTTCCAAACCGGTAATTAAAAAACGCATCACGGTATATCGAATATACAATCAGGTTCGTGGATTCTCCCGGTCCTCCCTGTGTCAGGATTTTCACCTGTCCGAATGACTGGAATGCCTGAATAATGTTAACAACCAGTGTGTAGAACATGATCGGAGAAAGTCCCGGCAGTGTCAGCTTAAAAAATTTCTGTACTGCATTCGCTCCATCTACAGAAGCACGCTCATAAATCGAATCATCAATGTTTCCAAGTCCCGCCGAAAAATACAGGAAATTGATGCCACTGTTCAGCCATGCCGTGAGGACAGCCACACAGATCAGCGCATATTTCGGATCACTGACCCAGTTAATGCTCACATGCAGCAATTTGTTTACGATACCGATCGTGGGATTTAAGATAATCTTGAAAATCATGGCACCTGAGCTCGATGCTACTGCCATTGGGAGTGCATAGGAAGTACTGAATACCCGGATTCCCGGAAAAGCCTTGCTGCAAAGAACTGCTCCCAGAAGGCCAAGCGCCATACTTCCGACTACAACAATCGCCACAAATTCCAGTGTAACCCAGAGACTGTTGTAAAAGGATGGATTCGATAATAAGCTTTTATAGTTGTCCAGTCCCACATACAATTTCGCTTCTCCAAGCTTGTTTGTCTTATACAGGCTCAGATAAATGGTTTTAAAAAACGGATAAAACAGAAAGATGCTAAAGATCACCATACTCGGGATCAGATACATATAAACTTCTGCTTTTTTACACTTTTCGATTACTTTTTTCACTTTCTGCTCCTTCTTATGCTGTTGCACGTTCTTCTTTTTCAACCGGCCGAGATAAAATATTTTCTTCTGTAAACGGATCAAAGATCTGTGCTTTCTCCATATCTGCATACAATGTAATGCTTTCCTTTGCAGTAACCGGCACCTCGGAAGGCACTCTTGCTGTAATCAGATTTTTTCCGGTATTCATATGCAGATACGCTTCTGCACCGATCATCTCCCGCAGGTCAACAAATGCCTTCAACTGATTCTCTTTATAACAGATCCGATGTACGGAAGCGGTTATTTCGTCCTGTAAATCCTCCGGTCTCAGGCCTAAGATCACCATTTTTCCGAGATAAGTGCGACGAAGCACCATTTCGTTCTCTCCTTTTGCACGAAGGGTAACTCCTCCGTCTGCCTCCAGATAGACCGCTCCGTTTCTTTCCGTCACCATCGTTTCCATAAAATTCATACTCGGAGCTCCGATAAAACCGGCCACAAATTTGTTTGCCGGATGGCGGTAAATCTGCTCCGGTGTATCCGCCTGCTGCACAACACCGTCTTTCATGACAATAATTTTTGTACCAAGCGTCATCGCCTCCGTCTGATCATGTGTAACATAAATCACCGTCGTTTTCAGTTCCTTATGTAATTTTGCCAGCTCCACCCGCATCTGTGCCCGCAGCTTCGCATCCAGATTCGAAAGCGGCTCATCCATTAAAAATGCTTTCGGCCGTCTCATAATTGCGCTTCCAATCGCAACTCTTTGTTTCTGACCGCCGGAAAGTGCTGCCGGTCTCCGGTCAAGTAAATGCTCAATTCCAAGCATTTTAGCTGCCTCATGTACCTTTTTATCAACTTCATCCTTAGGCTGTTTCCGGATTTTCAGAGAAAACGCCATGTTTTCATATACCGTCATATTCGGATAAAGCGCGTAGTTCTGAAATACCATCGAAAGATCGCGATCCTTTGCTTCTACATAATTACAAAGCTGTCCATCAATCCAGAGCTCCCCGCTCGTAATCTCCTCAAGACCGGCAATCATCCGAAGCGTCGTCGATTTTCCGCAGCCGGAAGGTCCAACAAAAATCACAAACTCCCGATCCGGTATTTCAAGCGAAAAATCCTGAACCGCATAATGTTCCTTATCATAAGATTTACAGACATTCTTCAACACAATATTTGACATTCGTTTTTCTTCCTCCTCGTCTTGTCGAGATTCATTATACCTTTCCTTCCGTAAAGCCCACTACCACCGCTTTGTAAAATACCCGTTAATAAAATAACCGGTTACTTTACAAAAAATGTCCACATTTTCCCTTATCTCCGTCTCCATCCCCTTCTTTTCCAGCCACTCTTCCAGATCACTCTTTGTAAAATCCCCGAAAATCACCCGCAAAACCAATTTTCAAAACGAATTCTGAATAGCCATTCCTCTTCCCAATACCAGACAGATTATTTTGACACACAAAAAAAGGGCCGTAACTATCAAAGTCACCGCACTTTTTCATCACAATATCTATATTCTTCTCTCATCTCAACGCAGTGGGCGCTCCCGCGCCCACATTCGTGTCCGTCCTTCGCACAGCCCCGTAACGCACACAAGGGTGGTGCGCATTTGCAGGGAGCGTGTAATTCTTAGGTTCTGGTATTTTGCGTTATGCGCCAAAAATCAACTGTCTGAGCGACAGCGAGTTTTGATTTTTGGCGCATGGTTTTAGCAAAATGACAGAGCCTTAGAATTACTAGCTCCCGAAACCGCGCATCACCCTTGTGTGCGTTACGGGGCGTCCGTCCCCACCTCAGAGCCTATTCCACCGGTTCCGCCGGCACAAACACCCTGCTGTTTTCCTGTTCTTTCGGTTTTTCCGCTCTTTCCGTTGCCTCCCTGCAGAAATACTCCTGTGAATTCACCAGCGTCTTTCCACGCTTATCCGGCTTTGTATACGTTCCGTCTGCCTGTAAAATACTGGCTTTCACATTATCCTTCATCTGGATATCAAGAATATGCATTACTTCTTTCTTAATCTGCTCATCCTCAACCGGGAACACGATCTCCACCCGTTTTTCCAGATTTCGCGGCATCCAGTCCGCGCTTCCCATAAACACCTCTTCATTTCCACCACTGTAGAAGTAGAAAATCCGCGCATGTTCCAGGAAATTGCCGACAATCGAGCGAACGGTAATATTCTCGCTGATACCCGGAATGCCAACCTTCAGGCAACAGATTCCCCGGATAATCAGGTCAATCTTTACTCCGGCCGCCGAAGCACTGTAAAGCGCCGCAATAATATCGCGGTCGCATAACGAGTTCATCTTCGCAATAATATGCGCTTTCTGTCCCTTCTTTGCGTGTTCCTCCTCCATCGCAATCAGATGGAGGAACCGGTCCTTCATCCAGAGCGGTGCAACAATCAGTTTGTTCCAGCGATCCGGCTCCGAATAGCCCGAAAGCATGTTAAATACTGCTGTTGCGTCCTCACCGATCTTTGCATTGCATGTCAGCAGGCCACAGTCCGTATACAGCTTTGCCGTAGAATCGTTATAGTTTCCCGTGCCAAGATGTACATATCTGCGAATGCCTGTCTCCTCGCGCCGAACCACCAGTGTGATCTTACTGTGTGTTTTCAGTCCCAGAAGACCATAAATTACATGGCATCCCGCCTTTTCCAGCATCTTCGCCCAGACAATATTGTTTTCTTCGTCAAACCGTGCCTTTAATTCCACCAGTACGGAAACCTGTTTGCCATTTTCCGCCGCCTGAGCCAGTGCTGCAATAATCGGAGAGTTGCCGCTCACACGGTACAGTGTCTGTTTGATTGCCAGTACATCCGGATCCTTTGCTGCCTGCTGTACAAATTGCACGACCGGATCAAACGTCATATAAGGATGATGCAGCAGGATATCTCCTTTTCGGATGTTTGTAAAAATGTCATCCTCATTCATCAGCGCCGGAACTGCCGCTGGAATGTATTTTGGAATTTTATACTCATCAAAGCCGTCGAGCCCATACATTTTCATTAAAAACGTCAAATCGAGCGGTCCCGGAATCCGGAACAGGTCGTCTTCATCGATGTCAAACTCTTTTTCCAGCATCTTCAGAAGCCGCTTATCCATCTTATCTTCCACTTCCAGACGGATCACTTCGCCCCACTGACGTTTTTTGAGCTGCTTCTGGATCTCTTTTAACAGGTCCGAAGCCTCATCCTCATCGATCGAAAGATCTGCATTTCGCATAACACGGTACGGATGCGCGCAGACCACATCGTAGCTTAAGAACAGCTTTCCAATGTTCCGCTCGATGATCTCCTCCAGAAGAATCACATACCGCTGTCCCGTCTTTTCATCCTGCGGAAGCAGAATAAAACGCGGCAGTACCGAAGGAACCTGAACCGTCGCAAATTCCAGTTCTTTCTCTTTTTCCTTCTCCTTGCCTTTCTTCTCTTTCTTATCCTCCGCACGGCTCAGAAGCGAATCCTCTTTCTTCTGCACCAGTGCACCGATATTCAATGTTTTGTTCCGGATCAATGGGAACGGGCGGGCCGAATCCATGGCCATCGGGGTCAGAACCGGGTAAATGTTCTCCTCAAAATAGGAATCCACATACTCCGCCTGCTCCTTCGTCAGCTTCTCGTGCTCGTTGATAATCGTGAGGCCAACATGCTCCAGAGACGGAACCGCCGAGCGATTGTACGTATTGTACTGCAGCTGCACCAGCTCATGTGTCCGTTTGCTGATCCCGGCAAGCTGCTCCTTCGCATCCATGCCGGACAGATCCTTTTTCGTATAGTTTGCATGCACCTGGTCTTTTAGTGAAGCCACACGGACCATATAAAACTCATCCAGGTTGGAGGAGGTAATGCTGATAAATTTTAGACGCTCAAACAGCGGAATACTCTTATCCCGCGCCTCGTTTAAAACACGCTCGTCGAAGCTGACCCAGCTCAACTCCCGGTTGCGGAAATATTCCGGTTTCTTATATGATGTTACATCCATCTTGTTCGCCTCCTTACATCTGCCGTTTCATCTTAATAATCGGCTGTATGCTGAATACCTCATTGAAAAAATCTAATTTATCCTGGCACAGTCCCTGCTCCAGTGTGAAATCACGGCCAACCGTCAGAGACAGCTGCAGTTCTCTCTCCTTTAAGACAGCGCGGATCGACTGGATTTTCTGCAGGTGACTCCGGTCGAGCGCATTTGCCAGACGGACGATCGCTGTCAGCTCCGATACCGTCAGATACTGTTCTGCACTAAGCGATGATTCCATCACCAGCTCATCGTAGGACGGAAGCACTGCCGTATTGTATTTTGCAATCAGTGCCACCATCTCACGCTCAATGTGCGACAATCCGATGATTTCATTTGACATGATAATATTATAGGAGGAATCCGCCACATTATTGAAACTGATGTATTTTCCAACGTCATGCAGCATCACTGCCATCTGGAGAAGCAGCCGTTCGCGCTCTTTCATACCGTGCATCTTTTTCGTCGCATCAAACATGGCAAGCGCTGTCATCTCCAGGTTCTGGACATGCGGACGGTTCACTGCGTACCGTTTTCCGATATTTTTTGCCGCCATCAGAATATCATTTTCGAAATTATGACCGCCTTTCAGCAGTTTCATCTGCTCCGCATACTCGTATGCAATACCACGTGTCATATGCACGCCCGGAATCCAGATATGCTCCGCACCCATCATATCAATCAGACATTTATAAATCACAGCAGACGGATACATCAGTGAAGCGTTTTCCAGCGGAATACCAAGTTTTACGGCGAGCTCCATCGGTGACTGGCGGATAATTTTCTCATACCAGGTATTAAAGTTTTCGCGGGAAATGATTTTTGTCGTTTTTTCTTCAATGTTCTGATAAACACTGTCGGTGAAAACATCGCCGATCAGCATAATATTTTCGATTTTACGGTCTTTCAGATACATCTTTTTAAAGCTTGATACTTCGTTCCAGATCAGCTCCTCGACCATCTCTTCGTAATGTTCCGTCTCACTTTGAATTCCGGCAAGACGCTCGCGGATGCGAAGACTTCCCATGCGGATGTTCTGTGTTGTGACAAGTGCATCCTTGTCGAACAGGGAAATCTGAAAACTGCCACCGTCAAGATCGAGAATCGCAGTTCCCTTTTCAATGATCTTGTTAAAATTGTCCTCCATCGCCGCGAGCGCTTTATAGCTAAGAAAACGCTGCTCCGAGTTGGAGAGAACCGTGACAGAAAGACCGGTCAGCTGATGAATTTTTCCAAGGACATAGAGACTGTTCGACGCCTCACTGATCGCACTGGATGCCGTTGCACGGTAATCGTCCACGCGATAGCCTTCCATAATCCGCACAAAATCTGCGAGTACACGGCACAGCTCTTCTTCCATTTCCGGGCGAATTTTTCCAAGCGTGTAAGTATCTTTTCCAAGCTCCATCCGGTGGCAGATCTTATCCACGCTTCGGATACCCTGCTTTTTGGAGATCTCGAAAATCTCCAGAATGACGTCGTAGCTGCCGATATCAATGGCAGCAAATGTGGAATACTGCATATACGCTTCTCCTCCTTCTTTTTCAAAGGATATCCCAAAAAGCCCGCTTTCAATACCAAGCGGACTCTTTGACCTTTTTCTTTTTACTGTTTTCCGAGCAGATAATCGATAAACTGCTGTGCGGTACGGCCGGAAAGACCGCCGTGGGACAGTTCCCATTTGTTCGCTTCTGCTAAAAGCTCTTCCTCACGCAGCGTCACGCCGTATCGTTCGGCCAGTGTGGAAACAATCTTCTGGAATTCTTTCTTATCCGGTGCACCAAAATAGATGCTGACGCCGAAACGGTATACCAGGGATAGTTTCTCCTGTACGGTGTCGGAAGTATGCATATCCTGTCTTATTCCTTCTTTATCACTGTAATCCTCTTTAATCAGATGGCGACGATTGGAGGTTGCATAAATAAGAATATTGTCCGGACGTTTTTCCAGGCCTCCCTCAATGACAGCTTTCAGGTATTTGTACTCAATCTCAAACTCTTCAAAGGAAAGGTCATCCATGTAAATAATGAATTTATAATTTCTGTTTTTGATCTGTGCAATCAGCTCATTCAAATCCTGAAACTGATGCTTGTAAACCTCGATCATACGAAGTCCCTGATCGTAATATTCATTCAGGATGCCCTTGATGCTGGAGGATTTTCCGGTTCCGGCATCGCCAAAAAGCAGACAGTTGTTTGCTTTCTTGCCCTCGACAAACGCTTTCGTGTTGTCGATCAGCTTCTGCTTTGGAATTTCGTAGCCGACAAGATCAGAAAGGCGCACATCCGGAATGTTGGTAATCGGGATAATCTCAACGTTCTCTCCTGTATGCGCAATACGAAATGCCTTGTGAAGTCCCAGTTTTCCCACTCCGAAATCTTTGTAAAACTGAACCATATCAGCCATAAATTCATCTGCGGATGCAGCCTTTGCCAGACGGATGGCCAGCTCACAGATACGATCCCGGACTTCTTTGTTGAACAGTTTATTCGGACTGTCCGTGTTCTCATAGGAACTGATGACAGAGGCATCGCCGGACTCAAAAATCTCATCAAAAACACAGATATCAAAGTCAAACAGTTCTTTGAAACGGACAAAGTCGTGTTTTGCCATCTGGTTGATGCTTCCCTCGACTTTTCCGACAATCTCGCACGAGGTAGAGAATGCATTTTCTTTGTTTACCAGCAGATACGTCAGATAATCATGCCAGAGATTTCCGGAGAAGCCGTAGCGGTTTGCCATCTCGACAAGGCGGTTCAGTGCCTCATAAAACTGCGGCTCATATGCGCTCATATTCTCACGGAACCGGCGGTCTTTTAAGGAAATCTGAGCGTTGACCAGCTTTTTGTAGGTCTCCACCAGTATCGTCATATCGCGCAGTACCTCTCCCTCTGCAAAATCGCGGTAGAGGATACATTCTTCTATTCTAATCATCTTTTGTCTCTTCCTTCCTGTCATTTTTCATTTTATTTATGCGAAAAGGCCGCTTGGTACGGCCCTCTCTTCTGGATTAATAATTTCCGAAAATCCGGAATTTTGCGGATTCTGCCTGAAGTCCACGCAGTGCATTTTTGACCGCCGGATCACTTAAATTCCCTTCAAAATCCACGAAAAAACGGTATTCCCATTTCCGCTGCGAAATCGGCCGGGATTCGATCTTTGTCATGTTCAGATCGTTGTAAATAAAATGTGCCAATGCATTGTAAAGAGAACCGCTTTGATGCGGCAGTTCCATGCATACGCTGATTTTCTGTGCATCCTTTACAAAGCGTTTCTGACCGGAAATAATAACAAAACGTGTCGTATTGCCCCGGGCGTCAAAAATGCCTTCTTTTAAGATCTGCAGTCCGAAGTGTTCTGCTGCATATGGGCTTCCGACGGCTGCCATCGTCAAATCACCGCTCTCAGATACTTCTTTTGCAGCGGCGGCCGTATTCAGTCGTTCCTCTGTTTTCCAGTTTTCATTGGAATCGAGAAAGCGGCGGCACTGGGCCAGTGCCTGCGGGTGGGAAATCACGGTACGGATGTCCTCAACTTTCGCACCCGGCAGTGCCATCAGCACATGCTCGACCGGCAGCTCCTGCTCGCCGACGATGTAGTGCGGGTATTCCACGAGAAGATCGTAAATGTCGGATACGATGCCTGCGGTGGAGTTCTCGATCGGAAGCACAGCGTAATCAGCCTCGCCCTTTGTGATCGCCTCCATCGCCTCTTTCCAGGTGTCTACGTGGAAACTGGTGATCGTATCATCGAAAAATTCTTTCATGGCACCGAAGCTATAGGCGCCCTCCACACCCTGGAAGACAACTCTTCTGCCGTGCGTCGGGAGATGGTCAACCTGTGTGTAATCGGTCATCTCCTCGCCGCCGTTCTCGGTCAGCAGCTGATACTGGCGCTTCCGGCTGATCGACATGATCTGCTGGAACAGCTCCTGGATGCCTTTTGTATTGAATGCATTTGTTCCCTCGCTTGTCAGCTTTTCCAGCTTCTGGCGCTCACGTTCCGCATCAAAAACGGCTTTTCCTGTCTCTATCTTGTACTGCGCAACCTCCGCCGTCAGCGCCATCCGGTGCTGGAACAGGCGGACGATCTCGTCATCGGTGACATCGATCTCGTCGCGGATTTTTCCTAAGTCTAGCATATCTGGTCCTCCTGATACTCTGCATTTGTTGCAGATATCAATATTTTACTCCATCTCCGTTTAATTTACAAGAAAAGATCTTCCGAAATTCGGCTTTTGTACAATCTTTTTCCTTTTTGACTGCTATTTCACTTTATTTTTTCACATTTCATATTACTCTGCTTTTCGACCTTTTTCCTGCCATTTTTTATCTTGCATTTATCCTGTTTTTGTGTTAAGGTGGAACACAGAAAAAATAAGTTACTGTTCACTCAGCAGGGAAATACCTGCTGTTTCGCTGCGTAAGAAAGTGATTCAGGCGTGAGCAGCCCTCCTTTTGCGAAGC
>OJOH01000882.1_pt1 | contig 16236 bp, 11 predicted proteins | sample 1598201 | NCBI WGS metagenome assembly OJOH01 (sample SAMN03922462, study PRJEB24848) | human gut metagenome | isolation source: stool sample | host: Homo sapiens | place: Germany | collected 2009-11 | reverse complement strand
TCAGAACGTCGTGAGACAGTTCGGTCCCTATCTGTCGTGGGCGCAGGATATTTGAAAGGCGCTGTCCCTAGTACGAGAGGACCGGGATGGACGAACCTCTGGTGCACCAGTTGTCACGCCAGTGGCACAGCTGGGCAGCTATGTTCGGATCGGATAAACGCTGAAAGCATCTAAGCGTGAAGCCGGCCTTAAGATAAGATATCCCACTGAGATAATCAGGTAAGACCCCTTGAAGACTACAAGGTTGATAGGCACAATGTGTAAGTGGCGTGAGTCATTGAGCAAGCGTGTACTAATAGGTCGAGGGCTTGACCCCATTTTCGATTGATACTTCATTTGCTGAAAGCAGTTCGATATTCAGTTTTGAAGGTATATGCCTTCTAAGAAGAGAAGCTGACGTTGGTCAGGGAATGGCCGGTGTCGATGACGGTGAGGAACCACCTGTTCCCATTCCGAACACAGAAGTTAAGCTCACTTGTGCCGAAGATAGTTGGCTGGAAACGGCCTGTGAAAATAGGTAGATGCCGGCTTCTCTTTTTTATGGCCCGTTGGTCAAGCGGTTAAGACAGCGGCCTCTCACGCCGTTAACGTGGGTTCGATTCCCGCACGGGTCACCAGGAAAAGCACCATAGCGTAAGCTAAGGTGCTTTTTTGTATGTCTAAAACCATTCGCTAGGCGAGTGGTTCGATAAAGATTATATCGATGAGTAATGAAACTCAAACGAAGAATTTTGGAATAGTACCAGTGGGGCAATTCCAGACTGGGTTATTGGCGTATCGCCGGTAGTCCTGTATTAAAAGGTTCCATTGCAAACGAAAGACTCGCAGAAGCAGGATATTTAGTATCCTCAGGCGCTATTACAAGTCCTTGCACTTATGCGGTTGAATCGCCGTGTGCCGGTCGGTACGTACGGTGGTGTGAGAGGTCGGCTCTTTAGTTAAGAGAGCCTCCTACGCGATTCTTTTAGGTAAAAAAGCAAACAAACAGAACACTTCATTCAAATGCATATAGCGGCTATTTATTTCATACAGAGACAAATAGCGGCACAGAACAGATATAATAAAAGAAGCTATAAAAAGCAGGTATTCACGTGGAGGACGATATCGTTTCTACATGAACACCTGCTTTTTTATTTATTATTTACTGGTGGAATAAATAGTGGTAGCCAAGTATTCATCACTGACCCAACCATAAATCCCATTGTAATATACAACAACCCAGTCAGGCACATTGCTGCTATAGCCGCATTCCCATACGATGATACCGTAGGGGATATTATCCATTTTTTCATAATTTGTACCGGGACCTTTACGCATAACCAGCCCATGATCAGCAGTGGTGTAGGTACAAAGGCTATCAATTCGGCTAAGCGTTACATCTGGTGCAACGCATCCATCCGGCAGAATAACGTTGGCATTGTTTTCGGTATAATCCTGTACTTGCAGCAAGCCCCAAAGGCCATTCTGTTTTGCCCATACGCAGCCATCGCGCGCGGGGGCTAAATCTTCATATTGCCCAGCGGAAATTATCTCATTGCCGTAAACATCCAGAACCAGCTTTTGTCCGGATTGATTTTTCACAACTACCATGCCAGATAAGTCTGCGTAAGGATATTCAACAGTTTCGTTCATGATGGACAAACTCATCTGCGGCTGATAAATGCAGGGGATTACTAAAGTACCGCTTTGGTCGCAATATCCCCAGTTACCGGCTGCATCCTTTACCGCGATTAAAGATTCACCGGCCATGCAAGCATCCTGGTAGTCGAAATCGGTTAAAATTGTACCGTTTTTATCCGCAACGGCAAAAGGTGCAGAATTGTCAACAAGATAACCGGCATATTCATCATCCCAAATGCCTTGCTGGATGCCAACCAAATCAGGAGCATACACCTGTTCGATGGGCGTGCCACTAAATGTATAGACACCAATAGCAGAACGGTAAATCTGGCTGTCACCTAAAATCCACTGGATGCCATACCCGCCGTGCCCGCCCAGCATGGTTGTAAAAGGCATTTGTTGGGCAACCAGCTCCTGGTTAATCTGTTCTTCCAGGGCATTCAGCTTCTGGTAATCGTATGTATCATCTACCCCAATGGAGAGCTCCTGCTCACCATACAGGTACGGGATGCTTTCTGACAAATCTTCCAGAAAAGCATTACAGTTGGCAGCATTAAACAGGCTCCAGCGTTCGCCCTTGCGCACAGCGTACAGATTTCGGGCAGCGGCGTAACCGGCAGTGTGGGTTTCGCGGGAGAAGAGAGGAATCATCTCGTCAAAATCATATTGCGGCGGTAACTTCCAGTTGGCATTGCTAGTGGATGGTATAGCTGTGGCAACAGGTTCACTGGTCGGGGAAAGAGCAGCGGAGGAAGCAGGTTTATTTTCTGGCGCTGCAGCACAAGCGGTAAGCATTATTGCGGTGATAACACTGGCGGAAAATGAGAATAACTTCCTTTTCATGGCTTTTCACTCCTTGCGTAAATGATTTTTCGGTAAGATGAAGAAGTAATATAAGAAAGTGAATTCATAAACCCTATAATATCTTATTTTATCAAAAATATCTGCTAATGGGAATAGCTAACAATTCTACATGGATAAATTTGGATAGTATGACAAAGATTGCAGAACTGGAGTGAAAGTCCGAATTATGGGATGAGTGATCTGCTATAATAGAAAAAAGCAAAACAGAAGGGAGTTTGATTATGCACCAGGAGAAAAAGATGCTGGCTCATATCAGTGAAGACGGAACCCGCGTCCAAACGGTAGCGGACCATTTGCAGGGAACGGCAGTCCTATGTGGGCAATTTGCAGCAGCCTTTGATGCCCAGCAACAGGGAACTTGGCTTGGGTTACTGCATGATATTGGTAAATATAGTACAAAGTTTCAAAAGCGCCTGCAAGGTGGAGAGAAAGTGGATCACTCAACGGCTGGTGCACAGGTGGCTGCCCGATATGGTCAAATCCCACTGGCTTTTGCTATTGCGGGACACCATAGCGGCCTGCCGGATGGAGGAGGCCGAAGCGATACCGCGCAGGATGCGACAATGTTTGGGCGATTGAAAAAGAGCGTTGAACCCTATACCCAATGGACGAATGAGATTAAACTGCCGTCCATACCGCCCCAGCCGGAAATGATGAAGGAAAATCGTTTTACACAGGCATTTTATACCCGGATGTTGTATTCCTGCCTGGTCGATGCGGACTATCTGGATACGGAAAACTTTATGAGCAGCCCTAAACCGCGCGGACAAGGCCAGACAATGGATGAACTGCTGAAAAGGTTGAACCAATATACCGCAAAATGGAGCCATCCCCAGGGAACCTTGAATCAGCGCCGCAGTTCAATTTTGAGTGCCTGTACAACGGCAGGGCAAACAGGGCGGCGCGGCCTTTATTCCCTGACCGTTCCTACAGGCGGGGGAAAAACGGTAGCGTCATTGGCATTTGCGCTTTCGCTAGCTGTAAAGAACCATATGGACCGAGTTATTTATGTGATCCCTTATACATCCATTATTGACCAGACCGCGGATGTGTTTTCGGAAATATTAGGAGCAGAAAATGTTTTGGAACACCATTCAGGGGTGGACTACTCTGCCAAGGAAGATGATGAGCCGGCAGCCTACCGCAAAGCATTGGCGGCGGAAAACTGGGATGCTCCGGTGGTGGTTACCACATCCGTGCAATTCTTTGAATCACTTTACGGCAACCATGCGTCACAATGCCGTAAATTACATAACATTGCAAATAGCGTGGTCATTTTTGACGAAGCACAAAACCTGCCGGTTCCTTATTTGCGCCCCTGCGTTGCGGCAATCGCGCAGCTTGTACAGCATTACCGCGCAGCAGCGGTGCTTTGCACGGCCACACAACCAGCTTTGCAGCCCTTGTTTGATGAACTGGCGCCTGGGCTGCAGATGACGGAACTTTGCCCACATCCCAAAGAGCAATATCAGGCATTCCGGCGTACAACGCTAAAAATGCGCGGAGAGTTGGAACAAAGTCAGCTTGGTGCAGAACTGGCAGCGCAGGAACAAGTGCTGTGTATTGTAAACCGGAGAAAAACAGCACAGGAATTATACAATAACCTGCCCAAAGAGGGCAGCTACTGCCTGACAACATTGCTATACCCAGCCCATCGCAAACAGTTATTGCAGGAAATACGGGAACGCTTAAAAGATGGGCTGCCCTGCCGTGTGATATCAACTTCTTTGATCGAAGCGGGTGTTGATGTGGATTTCCCGGCTGTGTACCGCGAGGAAGCAGGTTTGGATTCCATTTTGCAGGCGGCGGGGCGCTGCAATCGAGAGGGAAGACGCCCGGCGGAGCAGAGCTTGGTACAGATTTTTACATTGGAAGGGCAGCATGTACCGCGCATGCTGGAACAGAATGTATCCGCAACGCAAAGCGTCCTGAAAAAATATGCAGATCTGGCATCTCTGGAAGCAATCGAAACATACTTTCTGTTTTACCGTACCTTAAAAGGAGATAAAAGACTGGATGAACAGCAAATTCTGCAAGGGTTCGAGCAGGATATGGAAGGGCGCATTTTCCCCTTTGCAACAGCGGCAGAGAGGTTCCGCTTAATTGAAACACCTGCCGTGACCGTATACATTCCCCAAGGGAAAGGGGAACATTTGCTTGCACGATTGCGTGCAGGAGAGGTAAGCAAAACTTTGTTCCGTCAACTGGGGCAATATGGTGTTCCGGTTTACCCGGATCATCTGAAAACGCTGGAGAATGCCGGGGCGGTTTGCCAAATCAGTGAAGGCATATGGGAATTAACGGACGGAAGCCTTTACGATAACAACACGGGCCTTGCTATGGAAGCTGAAACGGGAGCAGCCTGGTTTGCATAAAGCAAAAACGGCAGGGAGCCTGCCCTGCCGTTTTTGTGCGCTAAAGTAAAATCAACTATTTCTATCCACGGCATAAGCTGCCGACGCAACTTATTATAAAAGAAAACCGAATGAAAAGCAAACAAAAAGTATACATGATAAAAGGATTGACATTTGGTGCCAAGTAGCGTATATTGAAACTATAGCAAAAATGTAAATTAAAAACAACTGAAAATAAAAATGCAAAGGAGTTGATGCAGATGATCCAGCTGGAAGTATGGGGGAATTATGCTTTGCTCTCGAGGCCTGAGCTAAAAGTCGAAAGGGTTTCATATGAAGTCCTCACCCCTTCCGCGGCACGCGGCATAGTAGAAGCAATCTATTACCACCCCGGCTTACGGTGGAAAATCCGGAAAATCTATGTTATGAACCCAATCCGCTTTACCAACATCCGTCGGAACGAAGTAAAAAGCAAAATTCTTTGTTCCGATGTACGCAGCGCGATGCAGGGAACAGGGAAAGAGCTTTACCTTGCCACGCCCCAGCAGATCGTTCAGCGTGCAGCCATGGTGTTGCAGGACGTTCATTATGTGATTGAGGCAGAATTTGAGATGACTGACCGTGCGGCACCGAGCGACAATCCGGGAAAGTTCCAGGATATTGTTACCCGGCGCATGTCCAGGGGTCAGTGTTTTCATACTCCCTATCTTGGGTGCCGTGAATTTCCTGCCGCATTCCGCGCATGGCCCGGCGGGCCAATCCCGACCATTGAGGAAACACGGGATTTGGGATTCATGCTATATGACTTTAGCTACACTGACCCGCAGAACATAACCCCGATGTATTTCCATGCAAAATTGGAACATGGTGTGTTGAATGTGGCAGACTGCGAGGTGTACCGATGATTTTACAGGCTTTGGTACAATACTATGAAGATTTGCTGGCCAATGGCAAAATCACGCGCCCCGGTTGGACAAGCGCAAAAGTCAGTTGGGCTTTGGAACTGGATGAAAACGGCCAACTGATGGCATTGCACCCCTTGCAGCAAGAGGAAAAGCGCGGAAAAAAAACAGTGCTTGCTCCATGTCAGCTGCAAGTTCCGGAACAGGTTAAACGCTCTAGTGGTGTGGCAGCCAATTTTTTGTGTGATAACAGTGCTTACATGCTCGGCATTGACGGAAAAGGCAAACCGGAGCGTGCAATGCAGTGCTTTGCCGCTGCAAAGGAGCTGCATCTTGCCATTTTACAAAATGTTCCCGGTCAGGCGGCACAGGCAGTGCGGAACTTTTTTATAAACTGGAATCCCAAGGCGGCGGAGCAGAATCCAGCGCTGGAACAAAGTCTCAAGGAACTTTACAAGGGTGGCAATCTGGTATTTCTGATTCGGGAAAACTATGTTCAGGACGATCCGGAAATACAGGAAGCCTGGCAGCGGCAGTGTGATAAGAACACGGATGCACCGGAAATTCGATGCCTGGTTACAGGGCAAAAGGCACCGCTTGCCCGCCTGCACCCGGCGATTAAAGGCGTGACCGGGGCACAGTCTTCCGGCGCATCGATTGTTTCTTTTAATGCGGACGCTTTTTGCTCATACGGACATGAACAGGGGGGCAATGCGCCGGTTGGCAGTTATGCGGCCTTTGCCTATGCACAGGCATTAAACTATCTGCTGGCAGACAGGGAACATGTTCAGCGCGTGGGCGATACCACCATTGTCTGCTGGGCAGCAGGCGGTGAGACCGCCTACCAGCAGGTAGCAATGGATGCATTGTTTGCCATGGATGCGCCTGTCAGCGAAAGCGATGTGCGAAATGCAGTGGACAAGCTGGTCCATGGACAGAGTGTAGAGTGGCAGAACGTGACACTTGACCCACAAAGGCACTTTTATGTGCTTGGCTTGGCCCCTAATGCGGCGCGCCTCTCGGTTCGCTTTTTCTGGCAGGATACATTTCAAACGCTGCTTGATAATGTGCAGAAGCATTATGACCGCTTAGAGATTGTGCGCCCCGCTTATGATAAATTCCCGCGGCTGGGGGTGTATTGGCTGCTGCAGGAGACCGTCAACACCAATTCCCGCAACCCATCGGCAGCACCGCAGCTGGCAGGCGATGTTTTGCGTGCAATCCTGAATAATACAAGGTACCCGGCAACCCTGCTGGATGGCGTTATGATGCGTATCCGCGCAGAGCAAAAAGTAACACGCGGCCGTGCCGCTATTATAAAAGCATACTACCTGCGTAATGAAGATCCCCGTTGCCCAAAGGAGGTATTAACTGTGGAAAATAACAAGGAAACAAATTATCAACCGTATGTTATGGGTCAGCTTTTTGCTGTGCTGGAAGCAATCCAGATGGCGGTAAACCCGGATATCAATACAACCATCAAGGACAGGTATTTTAATGCAGCGGCTTCCACGCCGGCCACTGTGTTCCCAACAATTCTGATGTTGGCGCAAAAGCATATGCAAAAAATGAGCAAGCCACAAAAGATTTATTACGATAAGCAGATCGCTGCGCTGGCGGGCGGAAAACTGGAAGGAAGCTTCCCAGCACGGCTGACCTTGCCGGAACAAGGCGCTTTTATCCTTGGCTATTACCATCAGACACAGGAACGCTATACAAAGAAAGTGGAGGAATAACAATGGCACAGGCAATCAAAAACCGGTATGATTTTGTAATTCTGTTTGACGTTGAAAACGGAAATCCGAACGGCGATCCGGATGCAGGCAACATGCCGCGCGTTGACCCGGAAACGGGATATGGCATTGTTACAGATGTCTGCTTAAAGCGTAAGATTCGCAACTATGTCGAAGTGGCCAAAGAAGATGAAGCAGGATACCAGATTTACATTAAAGATCAGGTCCCCCTGAACCGCAGCGATAAAAAAGCACTCGAATACTTGGGCATTGATGCTGATGCCAAGGATGCCCTGAAAGTCGCCAAGAAAGATGACCCGGAACTGGACCGTAAAATCCGGGACTTTATGTGCCAGAACTTTTATGATATCCGTACCTTTGGTGCTGTTATGACAACTTTCGTAAAAGGCGCACTGAACTGTGGGCAGGTGCGTGGCCCGGTTCAGTTGAGCTTTGCACGCTCGGTGGATCCTGTCCTCCCGCAGGAAGTAACCATCACTCGTATTGCCATTACGACCGAAGCGGATGCAGAGCGAAAAGACACCGAGATGGGCCGCAAGTATGTGATCCCGTATGGCTTGTACCGTGCAGAGGGTTACATTTCTGCCAACCTTGCCCGCAAAACTACAGGATTTTCAGAGGATGACCTGCAGCTGCTGTGGCAGGCAATCCTGAATATGTTTGAAAATGACCACAGTGCAGCCCGCGGCAAAATGGCAGTTCGGGAACTGATCGTGTTCAAGCATGATTCGGAGCTGGGCAATGCGCCGTCCTATAAACTGTTTGATGCAGTGCATGTCACGCGTGCCGAAGGGGTAGCTTTCCCGCGCAGCTACCATGACTATGTGGTGACCGTGGATGAAAATCTTCCGGCAGGGGTAACGTGCGAGAGGCTGTCGTAATGGCTTCCCCAGATGATTACCTGTTGATGTCCGGTATCCAGCATTTCAGCTTTTGCCGCCGTCAGTGGGCGCTCATACACCTGGAACAACAATGGTCCGAAAACCAACGCACCGCCGAAGGCCGCCTGCAGCATACCCGTTGCCATGATGTTACCCTGACGGAAAAACGCGGCGATTTGCTGATCGCCCGCGGTATGAGGGTCGTCAGCCACCGCTTAAAACTGACCGGCGACTGCGATGTGGTAGAGTTTCACAAGGATCCAAACGGCGTGTCATTGCAGGGCCGCCGCGGCCTGTGGCAGCCCATGCCCGTGGAATATAAGCATGGCCGCAGCAAGGTAAACGATGCCGACCGTTTGCAGCTCTGCGCACAGGCCATGGCACTGGAAGAAATGCTGGTGTGCGAGGTGCCGGAAGGGGAAATCTTTTATGAAGAAACCCGGCAGCGGGAACATGTTTCCCTGACACCGGAACTGCGCAGCACCGCGCAGACCATGGCGGATGAGATGAACCGCCTGTTTGCGCGCGGCTATACCCCAAAAAGCAAACCCGGCAAGCATTGCAATGCCTGCTCACTGAAAGAGCTTTGCCTGCCGGCGCTGTATCAGCAGGCAGACCCGGCGGCGTATCTGCGGGAGCATATTGAGGAGGGCACGCCATGAGAAAGCTGCTCAACACCCTGTTTGTCATCAATGAGGACGCTTACCTGACATTGGATGGCGAAAACCTTGTTGTTACCCGCAATAAACAGGAAACCCACCGCTATGCCCTGCATACGCTGGAAGGCATCGTCTGCTTTACTTACGCGGGTGCCAGCCCCGCTTTGATGGGAGCTTGTGCCCGGCGGGGCATTGACCTTTGCTTTTTTGACCCGTATGGCAGATTTCAGGCCCGCACCGTGGGTGAAGAACGCGGCAATGTGCTGCTGCGTCAGACGCAGTACCGCGTGTCGGATGACCCGGCCCAGAGCTGTCGCTATGCCCGGAGCTTTATCCTTGGTAAAGTGTATAACGCACGCTGGGTGCTGGAACGCGCAACCCGCGATCATCCCCAGCGTGTCCCGGTCGAAAAACTGAAACGCACCTCCACCCAGCTGGCCGCCGCGCTGCCGCTGATACAGACCAGCGATGATCCGGAACAGCTGCGCGGCCTGGAAGGCGAGGCAGCCCAGCGCTACTTTGACTGCCTGAATGACCTGATTCTGCAGCAAAAGCAGGATTTTGTGTTTGAGGGCCGCAGCCGCCGTCCACCGCTGGACAATGTGAATGCGCTGCTTTCGTTTGCCTACAGCATGCTGGCGCGGGAGTGTGCATCCGCCTTGACCGCTGTGGGCCTGGACCCTTATGTTGGCTTTATGCACCGCCCGCGCCCCGGCCGCAAAAGTCTGGCACTTGACCTGATGGAAGAACTGCGGGCGGTTTATGCAGACCGGCTGGTCATCAGCTGCATCAATCAAAAGATCATCACGGCAAAACACCTGCAAAAACAGGAAAATGGTGCCGTACTGCTGACGGATGATGGCCGCAAAGCTTTCCTGACCGCATGGCAGAACAAAAAGAAGGAAGAGATCACCCATCCGTTTTTGAAAGAAAAACTGCCCTGGGGGCTGGTGCCCTATGTTCAGGCGCTTTTGCTGGCCCGTGCTCTGCGCGGCGACCTGGAAGTGTACCCACCGTTTTTCTGGAAGTGAGGTGCCGTTATGTTGGTGCTTGTAACCTATGATGTCAACACCGAAACAGCCGCCGGTCGTCGCAGGCTGCGCAAAGTAGCAAAAGTCTGTGTAGACTACGGCCAGCGGGTGCAAAACTCCGTATTTGAGTGCCTGCTGGATGCCGCGCAATACACGATGTTCAAAGCAAAATTGACCGAACTGATCGATTCGGAATCGGACAGCCTGCGCTTTTATCAACTGGGAAACCATTACAAAAGCAAAGTCGAGCATGTGGGTCTGCACCCGGATTTTGATCAGGATGGAATCTTGTTTGCTTAGTGCGAGGGGAAGGCAATCATAAAATTCCCGGTTCCTTCGCACCAGAAAATATGGAAAAACAGGGGCAGAAAGGGTAAAATACAGCCTTGCCTGTCAGCATGAAGATGCAATCCCCATAAAATTTGTTTCATATGCGCAAAAGTGCTCCACTGTTTTGTGCACTTTTGCTGTCGCTCTCCGCAAGGAGAGTGTGGATAGAAATCCGCCGATGTGTACTATCAAGCCAATGCCGTTGACGTCGCTCTCCGCAAGGAGAGTGTGGATAGAAATAGTGCTGCCAGGACTAGAAAACAGATTAAAAACGGTCGCTCTCCGCAAGGAGAGTGTGGATAGAAATTATCCGCACTGCCCGGAAAGGCAGTGACAACGAGTCGCTCTCCGCAAGGAGAGTGTGGATAGAAATAGACATCCCCCCCAACTTGGACGCTGACCGCGCAGTCGCTCTCCGCAAGGAGAGTGTGGATAGAAATAGACATCCCCCCCAACTTGGACGCTGACCGCGCGTCGCTCTCCGCAAGGAGAGTGTGGATAGAAATACCATGCGGCGCGATTTTAAGTCTTTGGGTTTACGTCGCTCTCCGCAAGGAGAGTGTGGATAGAAATATCTGTCATAACTTAAACCTCCCGTCAAGGCCCAGTCGCTCTCCGCAAGGAGAGTGTGGATAGAAATTGGGCATTAAGTAATGCAGAACACCCCCACGGGGCGGTCGCTCTCCGCAAGGAGAGTGTGGATAGAAATTCGCCGGGCTTTGGGTTTTGTCGACCCAGATAAGTCGCTCTCCGCAAGGAGAGTGTGGATAGAAATAAGCGCTCCATAAGCAGAATTAAGGTCTGTATAGGTCGCTCTCCGCAAGGAGAGTGTGGATAGAAATGACGCAATGCAAATTATAGTTGTCGTAATGCGCGCGTCGCTCTCCGCAAGGAGAGTGTGGATAGAAATTGTCATTTCTGCGATGACTTCGCAGATTAGCGTTGTCGCTCTCCGCAAGGAGAGTGTGGATAGAAATGTCCGGCTATTGATGTGTTTTTGGCCGTTTGGGCGTCGCTCTCCGCAAGGAGAGTGTGGATAGAAATGGATACTTCGGATGTTAAGGCCGCTACTGGGCTGGTCGCTCTCCGCAAGGAGAGTGTGGATAGAAATTATTGGGTTGACTTATGATGGATTGATTGCTTCTGGTCGCTCTCCGCAAGGAGAGTGTGGATAGAAATATTGACACGCAAAACTTTTGCGTATGTGTCATACGTCGCTCTCCGCAAGGAGAGTGTGGATAGAAATATGCCCCGGGAGAATCTGGTCAACGGCATTGGCGTCGCTCTCCGCAAGGAGAGTGTGGATAGAAATGAGCCATCCACGACACGAAGATTGACAAACATGAGTCGCTCTCCGCAAGGAGAGTGTGGATAGAAATGCTTGCTTCTCGTTTAACTGATATGTCCGATGCATGTCGCTCTCCGCAAGGAGAGTGTGGATAGAAATTCGACATACGTAACCCGGCTGCCACGTTGCCAAGGTCGCTCTCCGCAAGGAGAGTGTGGATAGAAATGCACGTTAGAGGTTACTCGCAATGCACATACTGGCGTCGCTCTCCGCAAGGAGAGTGTGGATAGAAATCCGCCAATTTGGACGCTGACCGCGCACAGGATATGTCGCTCTCCGCAAGGAGAGTGTGGATAGAAATCTGTGGTGGGGCGTCCGCAAGGCCGTTGGTAGCGTCGCTCTCCGCAAGGAGAGTGTGGATAGAAATACTAATTTTAGCCCGGTAAGTTTGTTTGACTTGCGTCGCTCTCCGCAAGGAGAGTGTGGATAGAAATATAACCGTTTCGGCCGTCCTATTGATGTACAGTGTCGCTCTCCGCAAGGAGAGTGTGGATAGAAATATTCACACGCAAAACTTTTGCGTAGGTATCATAGTCGCTCTCCGCAAGGAGAGTGTGGATAGAAATTCGCCTTGTTGATATGTCCGCCGCGTGGAATCGTGTCGCTCTCCGCAAGGAGAGTGTGGATAGAAATGCGGAATAGAACACATCGGCGGGGACTTTTTCCGTCGCTCTCCGCAAGGAGAGTGTGGATAGAAATCCGCCGGTTGATACGTCATCTGTTAGAGTATCCTTGTCGCTCTCCGCAAGGAGAGTGTGGATAGAAATTATAGACGATTTTGAACCGTCCAGCACACGCAAATGTCGCTCTCCGCAAGGAGAGTGTGGATAGAAATTTTCCACGCAGCCCCCTGCTACTCCCACTCTGGCGGTCGCTCTCCGCAAGGAGAGTGTGGATAGAAATGCCTACTCAAGCTATTGTGTTGTCTCTTATGCTGTCGCTCTCCGCAAGGAGAGTGTGGATAGAAATCCTTGTTGGTGACGATGGAAACGAGGTCAACCAAGGTCGCTCTCCGCAAGGAGAGTGTGGATAGAAATTCTTCATCTGGTCGCACACTGCCCCTTATCTTGGTCGCTCTCCGCAAGGAGAGTGTGGATAGAAATACTAGTTTTTGCCCGGCAAGTTTGTTTTACTTGCGTCGCTCTCCGCAAGGAGAGTGTGGATAGAAATGCTGGGCAGCCCGCGCACGGGTTGCCCAGGATGGGTCGCTCTCCGCAAGGAGAGTGTGGATAGAAATAGCTGGGCAGCCCGCGCACGGGTTGCCCAGGATGGGTCGCTCTCCGCAAGGAGAGTGTGGATAGAAATTGTCTGGCTTATATTGACCCGGAGCAGATGCAAAGGTCGCTCTCCGCAAGGAGAGCGTGGATAGAAATCACGGCGGGTTTTGATTGTGTATCTGACGAATCGTGGTGTCGCTCTCCGCAAGGAGAGCGTGGATAGAAATGGATGGTTCGTCCGTCGCCAAGGTTGGCGGCGGGCAGGTCGCTCTCCGCAAGGAGAGCGTGGATAGAAATTTCAGTCGTCATAATCCATATCCTCCCGTTTCTCGTCGCTCTCCGCAAGGAGAGCGTGGATAGAAATACGCCGAAAATGGCCTGACTGGTTACAATGCCAGCGTCGCTCTCCGCAAGGAGAGCGTGGATAGAAATATGATGGTGGTCAAGGTATCAATGGAGGTTGCGGAAGTCGCTCTCCGCAAGGAGAGCGTGGATAGAAATAGCCATCTGCATGATGTTGCGCTTGAGATTATCGGTCGCTCTCCGCAAGGAGAGCGTGGATAGAAATGTAATTGGATTAGATACGAATATCAAGCCGGCTGGAATTGTCGCTCTCCGCAAGGAGAGCGTGGATAGAAATATCGGGCCGTTAATGTTAAGACTGAAAGAATTGAAGTCGCTCTCCGCAAGGAGAGCGTGGATAGAAATCTCCAAAAATCCTATGATACGTGTTAATAAGGTAGTCGCTCTCCGCAAGGAGAGCGTGGATAGAAATCTGTGGTGGGGCGTTCGCAAAGCCATTGGCAGCCGTCGCTCTCCGCAAGGAGAGCGTGGATAGAAATGTGTGCTCGAAGTTACTCGCAATGCTTATACTGGTAGTCGCTCTCCGCAAGGAGAGCGTGGATAGAAATTTTATACGGACCTTAATTCTGCATATGGCGCACTGTCGCTCTCCGCAAGGAGAGCGTGGATAGAAATTCTCGCGTATCCCGATATGATAATTTGCACTAAGTCGCTCTCCGCAAGGAGAGCGTGGATAGAAATAGTGATAAGGATGCCGATTGGGTGCGTGTATATGTGGTCGCTCTCCGCAAGGAGAGCGTGGATAGAAATCGCTTGCTCCGGGTACTTCTGTTTTTCGTGGTTGGTCGCTCTCCGCAAGGAGAGCGTGGATAGAAATGAAATTATTTGGTTGAAAGGAAAACTATATGGACGGGTCGCTCTCCGCAAGGAGAGCGTGGATAGAAATTATAAATGCGCTTTCTTCTATTTCTTCGAGGCCATCGTCGCTCTCCGCAAGGAGAGCGTGGATAGAAATAGGCGTAAGGTTCTTGGTTTCCCATGCAAGCAGTTCCGGGTCGCTCTCCGCAAGGAGAGCGTGGATAGAAATAACAGCTACCCGATAAAATATCTGAGTTCATGAGTCGCTCTCCGCAAGGAGAGCGTGGATAGAAATTTTCTTCGGGGGAGAATGGACCTTGAAATAACCCCGTCGCTCTCCGCAAGGAGAGCGTGGATAGAAATCGTCTCTTTCGATTGCAAGCCTCAGAAATACTAGTCGCTCTCCGCAAGGAGAGCGTGGATAGAAATGCTCTCGATGGCTGGGATGATGCTGCCGCTGGTGTCGCTCTCCGCAAGGAGAGCGTGGATAGAAATGTGGTACAGGCCAGCAGTTACCAGCCCCAGTCCCGTCGCTCTCCGCAAGGAGAGCGTGGATAGAAATTCGCTGGGAGTGGCGGTGCTGTTGGCACCGGGCAGTCGCTCTCCGCAAGGAGAGCGTGGATAGAAATGTGTGGCTCTGCATGGCCGCCCAGCGCGGCTATGGTCGCTCTCCGCAAGGAGAGCGTGGATAGAAATGCGGTATCTGAGCTGGTTCTGGAAAACGTGCTTGCGTCGCTCTCCGCAAGGAGAGCGTGGATAGAAATTGCAGCCGCGGTGAAAGGTGGGGTGACTGATGGGTCGCTCTCCGCAAGGAGAGCGTGGATAGAAATTGATTCCAAGTCGAATGAGCTTCAGAACGCAGTTGGTCGCTCTCCGCAAGGAGAGCGTGGATAGAAATATTGGCTGCCCTGCAATTTTGACGGTTGGAGGGCTGTCGCTCTCCGCAAGGAGAGCGTGGATAGAAATTCCAGGATCAGCTCAGATGTGGCATACGGAATTTTGTCGCTCTCCGCAAGGAGAGCGTGGATAGAAATATTGGCTGCCCTGCAATTTTGACGGTTGGAGGGCTGTCGCTCTCCGCAAGGAGAGCGTGGATAGAAATTCCAGGATCAGCTCAGATGTGGCATACGGAATTTTGTCGCTCTCCGCAAGGAGAGCGTGGATAGAAATTAAGGTGCAGCCGCAGACCGGGCAGCGCAACAGACGTCGCTCTCCGCAAGGAGAGTATGGAATGTTTCTCTTTCTGACTGTTCAGGGTGGTTTTGTTCATGCGGATATCCGCTTTAATTTTAAAAATTGCTATAGTAAAAAACTCTCGCATAAAATAATATAAAAATATTATATTATCTACTTGACAAGGTACCCCGGCGGGGTATATAGTGAATATACCCCGCCGGGGTACCTTGCATGTGATGGGAGGGTAACATAATGCAGGAAAACGAAAAGAAGGAACCGTGTTGCTGCTGTGCACACAAAACAAAGCATCGCAGTGAAGAAGAGTATAAAAGTCTGGTCCACAGACTGAACCGGATCGAAGGGCAGATTCGGGGCATCCGTGGGATGGTGGAAAACGAAGTGTATTGTCCGGATATTCTGGTGCAGTCGGCGGCGGTAACGGCGGCGATGAACGCGTTCAACCGTGAGCTGCTGGCAAACCATATCCGCACCTGTGTGGCGGATGATATCCGTGCCGGGAATGACGAAGTTGTGGATGAGCTGCTGAAAACGCTGCAGAAACTGATGAAATAAGCATTGCCTGCACAAAATAGCAGAAGCAGAACATGAAATAAATGCACGAGTGTTTGAGCCAGCAAAAATGCCATGCCAGTGCCCAGTACGAGTGTTTTTCTGTTCACAAACATCGGTAAAAGTTTGTGTAACATTACCAGAGCCATGAATAAATGCCAGTCATTCCCTGTGAGAGGGTGTGGATAGAAATGCCGCATCGGCCTTGGTTGCCCCCAACGTATCGCTCTCCGCAAGGAGAGTGTGGATAGAAATGGTAACCTCAATAATACGTCGAATTGCAGGCTAGCCGCTCACCAAAAGGGGAGTGAGGATAGGGCAACACCGCACAATTCCCGCCTTGCGGCTTAAGCACCGCTCCGGCAGCTG
>OJOH01000868.1_pt1 | contig 16537 bp, 9 predicted proteins | sample 1598201 | NCBI WGS metagenome assembly OJOH01 (sample SAMN03922462, study PRJEB24848) | human gut metagenome | isolation source: stool sample | host: Homo sapiens | place: Germany | collected 2009-11 | reverse complement strand
ATATGAGACTTTTGCTTGTCTATAAAAGAAAAAGAAGTGTAAAAAGTGCACAAAAAAGTAAAAAGAAATTGTACACCTGAACTGGATTTTTTATACCAATATATAATAAATTTTAGGTTGTAGAGTCAAAATAACTAAGTTATAATGGCAATATAGTTTCCAAGTAACGGAATTTACGTGAGGAATCTGCGAAGAAGGAGGAAAACGGAAAATGAGTAACGAAAAGACTGGCCGCAGAGGCAAGAAACGCATCTGGGGTAAAGACGACACAGAGCTGTCGTTATTGGCACTGCCGACTACCATCTGGTATTTGCTGTTCTGCTTTTTGCCGATGTTCGGTATTATCATCGCATTTAAGAACTACAAGGTATACGGTGGATTTTTAACAAGCTTTATTAAAAGTGAATGGGTGGGATTTAACAACTTTAAATTCCTGTTTTCCTCAAAGGATATCTGGCTGATCCTGCGTAATACGTTGGGATATAATGTCATTTTCATTATCCTTGGCATTGTGGCACCGGTTGCTGCAGCAATCGCAGTTGGACAGCTCCACAGCAAGAAGCTTGCAAAAGCGTATCAGACTGCGATGTTCATGCCTTACTTCCTGTCCTGGGTCGTTGTAAGCGCACTGGTTTGGGCATTTTTGTCTTATGACAAGGGTCTGATCAACGGTATGCTGGAGTCCTGGGGGATGGATCGCCAGCAGTGGTATATGAAGCCTGCTATGTGGCCTCCGTTCCTGGTATTTATGAACCTGTGGAAGGGTCTTGGCTACGGAATGGTCGTTTATCTGGCAACCATCACCGGTATTGACAAGACCTATTATGAAGCAGCCGGTATCGACGGCGCTACGATCTGGCAGCAGATCCGCTACATCACTCTGCCTCTGATGAAGACCGTTATCATCATGATGTTTATCATGGCAGTAGGACGTATTTTCTACTCCGACTTCGGTCTGTTCTATCAGGTGCCCAGAGATTCCAATACGCTGTACAATTATGTATATACTCTGGATGTATATGTTTACAAACAGTTGAAAACTTCGACCACCGGTATGGCGTCCGCTGCGGCCTTTGTACAGTCTGTTGCCGGATGTATTACGATTCTGACGGCGAATGCGATCGTTCGTAAGATTGACCGTGAGAGCGCAATGATTTAAGGGAGAAGAACAATGGAAACAACGAAAAAAATTAAAAGAGTAAACAAAGACGAGCCTACCGGGTTCGACCGGTTCAACCGGGTATCCAAAGGCGCTAACGCTGTACTGAATATCATTTTCATTATTATGTCGCTGCTGTGCGTAATACCGATCCTGCTGGTTGTTGCAATTTCTTTTTCTGCTGAGGATTCCATCACAGAATACGGATATCGCTTCATCCCCAAGATCTTCTCTCTTGAGGGCTACACATTCCTGGCTTCTCAGAGCACGATGCTGCTGAGAGCACTGGGTGTCTCTCTGTTTGTAACGATCGTTGGCACGGTTCTGGGTGTTATGCTGACAACTCTGATGGGCTATGTACTTTCCCGTCCGAACTACAAATTAAACGGTTTCCTTACAATGGTGGTATTTATCCCCATGGTATTTAATGGCGGTCTGGTTTCCACCTACTTCGTAGTCAGCCAGCTGCTGGGCTTAAAGAACACGATATGGGCACTGATCCTGCCTCTGGCAGTTTCATCCTTTAACGTTATCATCTGTCGTACCTTCTTTAAGACAACAGTTCCGGAATCCCTGATCGAATCCGCGAAGATGGACGGCGCATCTCAGCTGACGATTTTCAGCAGAATCGTTCTTCCAATTTCGCTGCCGGTACTGGCAACTATCGGTCTGTTCCTTTGCTTCGCATACTGGAACGACTGGTATCAGTCCATGCTGTACATTGATAACACCAAGCTCCTTTCCCTGCAGGCTCTGTTAAACCAGATCCTGACCAATATCCAGATGCTGGTACAGAATGCAGCAACACTGGGTGCATCTGCAGCAGAAATGCTTGCAAAGATGCCGAAGGAAGCGGCTCGTATGTCTATCGTAGTTATTATCGTATTGCCTATCGCCTGCGCATATCCGTTCTTCCAGCAGTACTTCATTTCCGGTCTGACGGTTGGTGCGGTTAAGGGCTGATATTCCCTATATTATCTGTGTGTTTTAATTTGATATCCTGCCGGAAGAACCGGCTGTGGTATAGAAACGGGCTCTCTGCATACAGGGAGCCCGATTTTAAGGAGGAGACATTATGAAAAACAAGAGCATGAACAAGATTCTTGCCCTGGGCGTTGTTGCCGCTATGACAGCTGGAATGCTGGCAGGCTGTGGCAGCTCTGCGTCCACAACTGACGGCGCTGCAGCCGGAACAGAAGCTGCTTCTAATTCTGCAGCAAGCAATGGTGAAGTACCTACCCTGGTATGGTGGACTGTAGGCGGAACACCTGCAGACGATTTCGATCAGGCTGTATCTCAGATCAGCGATTACGCAGAAGAAAAGATCGGCGTAAGAATCGATGTTAAGATCGCAGGCTGGGCAGATTACGACACCAAGATGAACAACATCATCAACACCGGCGAATACTTCGACCTGATGTTCGTAAACAACACAAACTACACCAAATTTGTAAACCTGAACGCTCTGGAGAACATCACAGACCTTGTTCAGTCTGAGACACCGGATCTGTACAACTTCATCCCCACAGACCTGTGGGAAGGTGCTAAGATTCATGGTAATGTATATGCAGTACCGACCTACAAGGATTCTTCTCTGACCCAGTTCTGGATGCTGGATGATACTTACGTACAGAAGTACGGCATTGATGTAGACAGCATCAAAGATTATGCAACCTTAAATGACGCTCTCCAGACCATCAAAGAGGGCGAAGGCAAATCCGTATATCCGATGCAGCTGGCTCAGGGTTCTACCTTCAACGGCTTCTTCAACAACTATGACGGTCTTGCTTCCGGTCTGCAGCCCATCGGCGTAAAATATGACGATGCAAGCCGCAAGGTTGTATGCACACTGGAGCAGGATGATATCATGGACGGCTTAAACTGGCTGCACAAATGGTATCAGGACGGCATCATCAATCCCGATGCAAACGTTGTAACAGACGGCGGTAAAGGCTCCATCTTCGGTTCTGCACAGGGCTGGCCTGCAGCAGCAACCACATGGGCATTCAACCAGGGTATTGAAAAGTATGACCTGGCTCAGGTATTCGGACCTCTGTACACAACCGAGACCATTCAGGGCTCTATGAACGCGATCTCCGCAAACTCCAAGTACAAGACAGAAGCTCTGAAGGTTCTGCAGCTGATGAACACAGATCCCAAATTCCGTGATATGTGTGCATATGGTACAGAAGGCAACTACATGGAGTACGCAGAAGACGGCACAGTACAGAAGCTGCGTGATGACTGGAACTGGCCTTCCTATACACAGGGTACCTTCTTCATCCTGTCTACTCAGGCGGATGGAGATCCGGACGCATGGAATCAGGTTAAAGAGCAGAACGAATCTGCTACAGCTTCTACCTGCCTGGGCTTTGCTCTGGATGTAACCAATATTCAGAACGAGGTCGCAAACTGCAACACGGTTTGGGATAAGTACAAGAATGACCTGCTGACCGGCGCATCTGATCCGGCAACCGCAGTTCCTGCTTGTATCGAAGAGCTGAAGGCTGCAGGTCTGGATACCGTTATCGAAGAGGCACAGAAGCAGGTTGACGAGTTCTTTGCAAACTAATCTGCAGGGGAAGGATGCCGGACGCAGAAGAAACTGTAAAAGGTGAAGTAACATTTCCCTGTCATATTGATTGGATAAGGAACTAAAGACAGGCCGTCCGAACTTTGGTTCGGGCGGCTTTTTTCCATAACAGCTCCTTTGTGTTTTCCCATGTACAGATAACCTGTCCCCATGCAGATCTGTGCATGGGAAAGCACGAAGAACACAGCGTCCGCAGAGCGGTCACGCTTGCAAAGTCTATATAGACAGGATATAATCGAGCTAGGAATAGGGATCGGAAAGCTGCGGCTTCGCAGAAGATGTATGACACAGGAGAAGACAGCAAATGAGCAAAGGCCACAGTACATTTTTGGAATATCGGATCTATCGGAAAAAATTTCTTGGGACAATCATCGTAGTCATTGAGCTTTGCCTGAGCGCGTTTTCGGGCGTTCTGTTTTTCTTTATCCGCAACTGGGTCAATGATGTGCAGATTCAGTCTCAGTACCGCTTCCAGCAAAAGGAGCGCCAGCTGGAAAATGTTCAGACCTGGACACGGTCCTATGTGGAAGGCCTGTACACCGACGCGGCGCTGATGGAAGATTTAAAGGCATTGTTTGGCGCTGTGAACAATCAGGATTACATCGCGAAGCGCCGGGAAAACAGTTTGAACAGTGATTCGGAAATCCGGTATGTGCCGGCAGATGTCAAGAAGCTGTTTTTAGACGGCAGGACGAAGATCTGCGGTGTAACGCTGCGGTCGGATACCGGTATAAAAGTCCTGCGAATGACGAACTATGATCTGTGGGTGGATTTTGAATGTCGCACAATCGAGGATGTGAAGACAATTCCAGGATTTGGGGATATTATGGCGTCCTCTTATTCGGTTCGTGACCCGGATACCATGAGTATTTCAATGGGAACGATGGATTTCTGGATCAGCGCGGCGGATTTTTATGAGGTCAATGATGAGATCAATGCTTCCTGGGGGATTTTCGATGCAGATGGGGATATGCTTGCCAACAGCAAGATGAGTCCACAGCAGGAAGCAGAGCTGTTCCAGGCGGCCCTGCGGGGGGTACAGTTTGGCTGGTTGGAGAATACCGGCAGCCGGAGGACTTTTTTTACAAAACATACATCCAATCAGGGAACGTTTTCCTATGTTGTCATAAAAAGTATCGGAGAGCTGGTGGCGGATAATCGTTATGTCGTTGGCGTGATAGGGACAACGCTGTTTTTGATAGCCTTTGGGATCATTCTGTTTACAAATATGCAGCTGAAAGCGGATTATGAGTTTCTTTCCAAGATCATTCATATGCTTTCTCACATGGAATCCGGTGAGTTTGCGGATGTTCAGGAGGAAGATTTAAGCAGCGAGCGGCGCAAAAATGAATATGGCATGATCGCAGTTGCCCTAAAGGATGTGGGTGCAAAGCTGCAGGGGCATATCCAGCGGGAATATGTCTGGAAGCTGAAGGAGCAGGAGACTCAGATGCGTGCACTGCAGCATCAGATCAACCCGCACTTCTTATATAACACACTGGAAACGCTGCGCTCCAGGGCGTTGCTGGAAGGAGACCGGGATACGGCGGATGCGATCGCATTGCTTGGGGCACTGTACCGTGCCAGAACCCATACGAAGGATACGATCACGCTGGGAGAAGAGTTTAAGCTGCTTGAAATGTATCTAAAGATCATGGAGCTGCGGTTTGGAGATAATTTTTTCTATCAGGTCGAGCTGGAAGATGCACTCAGAGAAATCCCGACGGTGAGTTTTTGGCTGCAGCCCCTTGCGGAAAATTTCTTTACTCATGGCTTTGACCGGGAGAGCATGTATAATCTGCTGATCATCAGCGGACATGCACAAGGCCCGGACACCGTGATCGAAATCATGGACAATGGCTCCGGTGTTCCTGCAGATCAGCTGGAGCAGGTACAGAAGACGATGCGCGAAGGAAATGACGATCCGGAAGCGGATATCGGACTGAGAAACGTATATATGCGTTTGAATTATTTTTATGGAAATGGTTTTAAGATGGAAATCGGGAATAACCCGGAAGGGGGATTTAAAATTTCTATCCTGATACCGGGAAAGGTGGAAGAAGATGTACACATTGGTGATCGTGGATGATGAACCTGCCATTGCCGAAGGCATTTGCAGGCTTCTTGACTGGAAATCTCTTGGCTTTGAACGAATCCGGACCGCCAGAAGCTGTTTTGAAGTGGTATCCCATGTGGTGGACTGGAAACCGGATGTCTGCCTGGTGGATGTACGGATCGGCAATGAATTTGGTTATGAACTGATTAATTGTTTAAATGGAATGGGTGTCAAATCCAACTATATTATGATGAGCGGATATGACGATTTTCAGTATGCCTGTGAAGCACTGCGTTGCGGCGCAGTGGATTATCTGTTAAAGCCCCTTGATAAGGATCAGCTTCAGAAGCGCATTGAACAGGTTGTGGTAGAAAACCTGCACGGAACTGTGCAGCTGGAGGTGCGTAAAAACGAAGATCCGATCCTGCGGCGGCCCTATGAGGAATTTTCCCCGCTGATCCGTAAGATCGTTATGATCGTGGCAATGGAATATGGGCAGCATATTTCCTTAAAAAGTATAGCTGATCGATTCCGGATGAATGCGACCTATCTTGGTCAGATTTTTATCAAGGAAACAGATATGAAATTTTCGGAATACCTGATGGCATACCGGATGTATGTCGCGCGGGAGAGGATTCTAAATACCGACGACAAGATTTCTTCGGTAGCCGCGGAAGTCGGATATTCCAACATGAATTATTTCTATCAGCATTTTCATAATTATTATGACAGCACACCTTCCGAAATGAGAGCGGGGAAAAATTGAAAACTGCAGGAAATGATTTTCTGTTGTTATAAAAAATGGGGAAAAGGAGCAACTCACAAATGAGAGTATTACTGTTTGACATTGATACGCTGCGGGCGGATCATATGGGCTGTTATGGCTATGGCAGAAATACCACACCTGTAATGGATGAAATTGCAAAGGAGGGAGTGCGGTTCGATGATTATTACTGCCCGAATGCACCGTGCCTTCCGTCCAGAGCATCCATGATCAGCGGACAGTATGGAATTCATAACGGAATTGTAGGGCATGGCGGTACAGCTGCGGATATGCGTCTGCAGGGAACCACCAGAAGCTTTACGGATGACATGTCTGAGAACGGATTGTTCATGCAGTTTAGAAGAGCCGGAATGCATACGGTTTCCTTCTCTTCCTTTGCAGAACGTCACAGTGCATGGTGGTTTAATTCCGGTTTCAATGAATGCTACAACGTAGGCAGGAGAGGCAGTGAGTCCGCAGAGATGGTAACTCCTCATGTGCTGGATTGGCTGGAGAGAAACGGCAAGAAGGATAACTGGATGATGCATGTGCATTACTGGGATCCTCATACACCTTATCGTACACCGGCAGATTATCCGAGCCAGTTTGCGGATACGCCGCTTCCGGATGACTGGATCGACGAGAAGACCTTTGAAGAGCACCTGCTGCACATCGGACCCCACTGCGCAAACGAGATCAATATGTGGAATGATGATACGTTTCCTCAGTGGCCAAAGCACCCCGGTAAGCTGACAACTCTGGAAGAGGCAAAGCACCTTCTGGATCTGTATGATGACGGTGTAAAATACACAGACGATAACATCGGTCAGATCATTGGCTGGTTAAAGGATAACGGACTGTATGACGATGATCTTGCGATCATTATCACAGCGGATCACGGCGAAGACCTTGGCGAGTTTGGTATCTACGGAGAGCACGGCACTGCGGATGAGCCGGTTTGCCGTATTCCTATGATCGTTCGCTGGCCCGGCATGCAGAAGGGCGCAGTGGTTAAGGGCTTCTATGACAATACAGACCTGACACCTACCGTGCAGGAACTGCTGGGTACACCGATGTTTTCGGATCGTTATCATTATGACGGCAGTTCCTTTGCAAAGGCATTAAAGGATGGCACAGACTGCTCCAAGCCCTATGCGATTCTGACCCAGTGTGCCCATGTGTGCCAGAGAAGTGCCCGGTTTGATGACTATGTATATATCAGAACCGTACACGGCGGGTATCATCTGTTCCCGGAGGAAATGCTGTTCAATGTAAAGGAAGATCCTCACGAGCAGCACAACCTGGCAGAGGAGCGCCCTGACTTGTGCGCAAAAGGTGCGAAGATGATCCTCGACTGGAATGACAAGATGATGAAGACCTCCCATTACGATGTAGATCCCATGTGGACCGTGATGCGGGAGGGCGGCCCCGAGCATTGCAGAGGACAGCTGAAGTCTTATATGGAGCGGTTGAAGGGTACTCCGAGAGAGTACGGAATCGAGCTGCTGAAAGAAAAATACGGAGATTGTGAATAAATGAAGGCATATCAGGATGCTTCTTTAGCTCCTGCCAGGAGGGCGAAGGCTCTCCTGGAGGAGATGACGCTGGCAGAAAAGGTCGGTCAGCTCAATCAGCGTCTTTACGGATTTCGGATTTATGAGCGAAAATGCGTAAATGGTGAGGATACCATCGAGCTGTCGGAGGAATTTCGTCAGGAAGTTGAAAAATACAGCGGTCTGGGAGTTCTGTACGGTTTATACCGTGCGGATCCCTGGGCGGATAAGGATTACGAAACCGGTTTGACCGGCGTGCTTTCCAAAAAAACATATAATCAGGTACAGCGCTATGTTCTGGAGCATTCCAGACTCGGTATTCCTGTAATGATGAGCTCGGAATGCCCACATGGACATCAGGCGCTGGACGGCTATTTGCTTCCGGTAAACCTTCTGGTCGGAGCGACCTTTGATCCTGCAATGGTACGGGCAGCGTACCGGGTAAGTGGCCGTCAGCTGCAGAACATGGGTGTGGATTTTGCTTTAATGTCGATGCTGGATGTGTTGCGGGATCCCAGATGGGGACGCAGTGAGGAATGCTACAGTGAAGATCCGTATCTGTCTGCGCGGATGGCAGAAGCTGCCGTAATCGGTATGCAGGAAAGCGGACCTGAGGTTGTAGCAAAGCATTTTGCAGCACAGGGCGAAGGAACCGGCGGCGTCAATGCGAGCGCGGCAAGAATTGGAGAACGCGAACTTCGGGAAATTCATTTTCCTCCGGCAGCGGCTGCAATCAAGGCAGGAGCCAAGGGCATCATGGCTGCCTATAATGAGATCGACGGCGTTTACTGTCACGCAAATCGCTGGCTGTTAAATGATGTCATCCGCAAGGAGATGGGCTTTGACGGTATCGTGATGTCTGATGGTGTTGCCATCGATCAGCTTGACAGCATGACTGGTGATAATGTGGTGTCCGGTGCGCTGGCCCTGCAGTCAGGCGTGGACGTCGGTCTGTGGGATGAGGCGTTTGGCAAACTGGAAGAAGCAGTACGCAGAGGTCTTGTAAAGGAAGCCCAGATCGATCAGGCAGTGCTGCGTGTGCTGACCCTCAAATTCGAGAGAGGACTGTTTGAGCATCCTTACCTCGAAGAAGAGGGAGAGATCCATATGGATTATGCACAGAATCCGGAGAGTGTACAGCTGGCGCGGGAAGGGCTTGTAATTTTGCAAAATAAAAACCAGGTGCTTCCCTTTTGGGAAAACCAGGCATCCGGTAAAAAGATCGCTGTGGTCGGACCAAATGCAGACGATCTGTATAACCAGCTGGGTGACTACACGCCTCCGCTGCGCAGGGACGACGGTATCACGGTATTGGACGGCATGAAGCTGATTTTCAAAGAATCCGATATCCGTTTCTCACAGGGATGTTATCTGAGAAAACGAGATGAAAACCTGCTGAAAGAGGCAGTGGATACTGTGAAAAACAGTGACATTGTGATCTGTGTGCTGGGCGGTTCCTCAAGCCGGTTCGGCGGTGCAAGTTTTGACACAAACGGCGCGGCGCTTTTAGATAATGCTGCGGCCGACGACAAGGGGACGCTGATGGACTGCGGAGAGGGAATGGACTGCAGCGACCTTGAGCTTCCGGATGCGCAGCTGGAGCTGTTAAGGGCATTGAAAGAAACCGGAAAAACTGTGATCGCAGTTGTGATCTGCGGTCGCCCGCTGGTGCTGACCCAGGTATGTGAGATTGCGGATGGTGTGATTTTGGGGTTCTATCCCGGACCCAGAGGCGGACAGGCAATTGCAGAGGTGATCTCAGGAAGAGTTGCTCCCTCCGGAAGACTTCCGGTTTCCCTGCCGCGATCGACAGGACAGGTTCCTGTTTATTACAATTATAAAAATTCCTACCGGGCGATGAACTATATGGATGAGGAGGCAGGACCGTTGTTTCCCTTTGGCTACGGACTTGGCTATGGGACCTTTGAATGGGGAAACTGCAGCTTAAGCACAGAACGGTGCAATGTGGCTGCGTTGGAAAATAAGGGCCTGACCATCAGCTTTTCTGTGAAAAATACCAGTGAAAGAGGCGGCTATATCGTACCGCAGATTTACGTGACGGACGTTGCAGCATCCACGGTGCGGAGAGTGAAAGAATTAAAAGCCTTCCAGAAGGTATGGCTGGATGCAGGCCAGGAAAGAACCGTTTCCCTGCAGCTTGGCAAGGAGGCATTCTGCCTGTGGAATCAGAAGATGAAGTATGTTGCGGAACCTGGAGTATTCCAGATTGAGCTGTCTGACAGCGCGCAAACCATATGGAAAGGAGAATTTACATTATGTATTTAATTCCCGCTCCGGCGAAGCTGGAGAAAAAAGAAGGCCGTTTTATCTGGGCCTATGACAGATATGTGACGGTAGATCAAAGCTGCAGCCAGCTGGTGACCCGTCAGGCGTCCCTGTTTTGTGACGGCGCAGAAAAAGAACTTGGCTACCGTCCCCTTCTGACAAGAGGAGCTGCCAAAGCTGGTGACGTCGTTTTCAAGCAGGACGACACCATGAAAGCCCAGAGCTATGTGCTGGATATCACCGAGGATGCAATTGTACTGACTGGTGATGAGGCAGGTCTGTGGCATGGTATGCAGACACTGCTGCAGATCATCGAGCAGGAGGGCGCATGCCTGTCCGCTTTACATATCGAGGATGCTCCGGCTATTGTAAACCGTGGCTATTACTTCGACTGCACCAGAGGACGTATCCCGAAGCTTTCCTGGTTGAAGCAGCTGGCTGACCGGATGGCTTATTACAAGTTAAACCAGTTACAGCTGTACGTAGAGCATTCCTATTTGTTCCGCGGCATGACAGAGCTGTGGAGAGATGACACTCCGCTGACTGCAGAAGAGATCATGGAGTTTGATCGTTACTGTGCAGAGCGCGGCATCGAGCTTGTACCGTCCCTGTCAAGCTTTGGACACCTTTACAAGCTGCTTTGCTCCAGAGAATACTCTCATTTATGCGAGCTGGAGGATTCCGAAGGAAAACCCTTCTCCCAGACCGGCAGAATGGCACACCACACAATCAACACATCCGATCCGGAGAGTCTGCAGCTGATCGAGGGTATGATTTCCGAATATATGGAGCTGTTTACCTCCAGACAGTTCAACCTCTGTGCAGATGAGACCTTTGACCTGGGCAGAGGACGCAACAAAGAAGCAGTGGAAAAGCTGGGCAAGGACAGAGTTTATATCAATTATGTAAAGAAGCTGGCTCAGTTCTTATTGGATAACGGTCGTCGTCCCATGTTCTGGGGGGATATTATCGTCGGCTTCCCGGAGATGATCAAAGAGCTTCCCAAAGAGATCATATGCTTAAACTGGGGTTATATGTGGAACCAGCGGGAAGAAGAGACAAAGTGGATGCACGAAGCAGGAGCGGTTCAGTATTGCTGCCCCGGCTGCTGTGGATGGAATGAATTTTCTGCACTCAACTGGTACGCATACAACAACATCATGAGAATGTGTACCTATGCAAACAAGTACGGTGCGATCGGGCTGTTAAATACGGACTGGGGCGATTATCTGCATGTCAACCATCCCGATTTCACAAGAGTCGGCATGATCTACGGTGCAGCGTTCTCCTGGAACAGCAATATTCCTTCCTACGAGGATATCAACCGTCAGATTTCCAGAATTGAATATCGGGACAGCAGTGAAAACTACCTGGCTGTTGTAGCAAAGATTCAGGAAAACAGCGGCTACGACTGGAATGTTGCAGTACGCTACTGGGAAATGAAGCGCGGTCTGCATGAACAGGATGAAGTCAGCGTTGGCCTGATGAAGGAACGCATCGGTCAGATGGACAACATCGATCAGAAGGACGCAAATCTGAAAGAAATCGCAAGAGAGCTGTATGCACAGATCGAGCAGATGGACAGCAGCAAGCGCGCACTGGTAATGCCCCAGATCGTTGCAGTGGATGCGATCCGCATCTTTAATCAGATCGGCAAATTCGCAACTGCGGATGTGCTGGGCTGCACCTATGAGAGCATGCCGGACAGCTGGGCACTTGCCAAGGAGCTGGAGACATGGTTCTATTTTTACAAGAGAGTATATCGCAGCATCAGTGAAGAATCTGAACTGCGTTATATCCAGGAGCTGGTATGCTGGTATGGAGATTACCTGCGTCAGATCAAATAACGGAATGTACGAAAGGAAAGGGAACAGCAATGAAACAGCAGTTTTTACATGAAAACTGGGAAATGCGGCAGATCGGCAATGACGAATTCCTGCCTGCAGCCGTACCCGGAAGCGTATACGGCGACCTGCTTTCCAACGGAAAAATGGAAAACCCGTTCTGGAAAGACAATGAAAACGATGCCTGCGAGCTGATGGAGGAAGACTACGAATATGTTTCTCACTTCGATTGTGAGGAAGGTCTTTTAGACAGCGACCGCGTAGTGCTGCGTTTTGACGGTATTGATACTGTCGGCGACGTTTATTTAAATGAAATCCATCTGGGCAGCCCTCTGAGCATGCATCGTGTATGGGAATATGATGTGAAGGAAATCCTGCATGAAAAGGACAACGAATTGAAGGTTATCCTGCATTCTCCCAACAAATGGATTCGTGAAGCCTTCAAAAAATGCCGCACCCTGGGCAATGACGATACCTTCGAAGGTTTCGTACATCTGCGTAAGGCACACTATATGTTCGGCTGGGACTGGGGCGCACATCTCCCGGATGCCGGTATTTTCCGTCCGGTTTCCCTGCTTGGCATCAACACTGCAAGAATTGACAGTGTATACATTAAGCAGACCCATGAGCGCACCGGCGAGACAGAGCCCGGTACCGTTCGTCCCATCACAAAATCCGTTACTCTGACCTTCGACGTGGAGCAGGAGGTCGTGGGCAATGCAGAGAGAGGACCGAAGCTAAAGAACATTACCGGCGGTCATACCTGCAAAAAGTGCGGCAAGGCTTATACCTACACCGTAGAGATCACTGCTCCGAATGGAAGCAAGACGCTGTATGAGAACTCTCCGGTTGAGGTCAAGATCGACGATCCCAAGCTGTGGTGGCCGAACGGCTACGGCGAGCAGAACCTGTACGAAGTAAAGGTTACCCTGTTTAGCGACGGCGTTGCGCTGGATGAGTGGACCCGCAGAATCGGTCTGCGCACCATGACCATGCACATCGAAAAGGACGAGTGGGGCGAGTGCTTCGCACATCAGGTAAACGGTGTGGACGTCTTCGCAATGGGCGCTGACTATATTCCGGAGGATAATCTGCTTGGCAGAGTGAATCCTGAGACCACCAGAAAGCTTCTGGAAAAAGCAAAATTTGCAAATTACAATGCGATCCGGGTATGGGGCGGCGGTTACTATCCCTCCGACTGGTTCTATGATATCTGTGATGAGATGGGTCTGATGGTTTGGCAGGACTTCATGTTCGCGTGCGCTGTTTATGAGCTGACACCTGAATTCGAAGCAAACATCCGTCAGGAATTTATCGAGAATGTAAAACGTCTGCGCCATCACGCATCTCTGGGACTGTGGTGCGGCAACAACGAAATGGAACAGTTCGTATTCGAACGCAACTCCTGGCTGACCAAGCCCTCCGAAGTCAAGGATTACTTCCTGATGTTCGAGCGCATCATCCCGGAAATTGTTCACGAGTACGATCCGCAGACCTTCTATTGGCCTGCAAGCCCGTCTTCAGGCGGCTGTCTGGACGAGCCTAACGATCCGAACCGCGGCGACGTACATTACTGGAAGGTATGGCACGGAAACCGTCCGTTCACCGAGTACCGCAAATACTTCTTCCGTTATCTGTCTGAGTTTGGTTTCCAGGCATTCCCGTCTGTGAAAACGATTGAACAGTTTACGGATAACGAAGAGGATATGAACCCCTTCTCCTATATCATGGAGAAGCATCAACGTCAGTACAGTGCAAACGGAAAGATCATGGGTTATATGCAGCAGACCTACAAATATCCCAACAGCTTCCCGACCTTTGTATACGCATCCCAGCTGCTGCAGGCAGACGGTATTCGTTACGGTGTAGAACACTTCCGCCGCAACAGAGGACGTTGTATGGGTGCTGTGTATTGGCAGTTAAATGACTGCTGGCCGGTAATTTCCTGGTCTTCCGTAGACTACTGCGGACGCTTAAAGGCACTGCATTACTATGCAAAACGGTTCTTCGCACCGCTGATGATTTCCTGTGAAGAGCAGGGCATGATGAGCTCTGAGGCGAACATGAACCGTGAGCATTTCGTATTCGAGAAGTCCATTCGCTTAAACGTTGCAAACGAAACCATGCAGGATCAGAACGTAACCGTTCGCTGGGCACTGCGGGATCCCGGTGCAGCTGTTTTGGAAAGCGGCGAGCAGGAGCTGACCGTTCCTGCCCTGACCAGCACATGGCTGGATAAGGTAGAGTTCCCGGATGCGGATATCTTCTCCCATTATGTAAGCTACGAGCTGATCTGCGACGGCAAGGTTGTATCCGAGGGTACGGTAAACTTCTCTTATCCGAAGTATTTCCGTTACGAAGATCCCGAGCTTACCTGCCGCGTAGAGGGCGATGAGATCGTTGTATCCGCAAAAGCATATGCAAAGAGCGTTGAAATCCTCAACGAGAACGAAGACCTCGTTCTGGAAGACAACTACTTCGACTTAAATGCAAATGAGAAGCGTGTGAAGGTGATCTCCGGCAGTACCGAAAACCTGCGTCTGCGCAGCGTATACGACATTCGCTGATCGAAAGCATGGCACGCAGGCCCATAGGAAAGCCTGGCGTACCGCGCTGAAGCGCGCATCTATAAGTTAAGAAGAGGCCGGTGCACAGACGGTTGTGCACCGGCTTTTTCAAAAATCAGGATTATGGAAGAAAACAACGGGAGGGACGCTTACTATGTTATTCCATAAAAAAGAAAAGGCTCTGGAGGGACAACAGGCGGGGACAAAACCGGAGAAGCCCAGAAAAGTGCGCTGGTCGGAAAGAAGAGAACCGTCAGAAGCGGGGCTGGAAAGGTTTCAGGATTATCTGCAGACCTATTCCACGAACAAAGACCATCCGATAAAAATCCTATGCAGTTTTTATAAAGGCAAGCAGAAGAAGCTGGTAGAAACAGGATTTTTCCTGATCCTGCAGCGCTCTCCGATCTGGATCATTCCGATTGCAACGAGCAACATCATCAATGCGGCGACGAATCCGGATGCAGGCTCCTTGGAGATCATCCTGCTGAATGTGATGGTTGCACTGCTCTTTATTATGCAGAATGCAGGAACGAACTATCTGGCAACGGTTGCATTTGCCAGCGTCAACAGAGGAATTGAAGGCTCTCTTCGAAATGCAATGGTCAGAAAGCTGCAGCAGCTCTCCATCATGTTCCACAAAGAGGTACAGTCAGGACGTCTGCAATCAAAGATCATGCGAGACGTGGAAAATGTTACGGAGCTTTTGAACCAGATTTTCAGAACCCTGTTTTTCTTTGTCCTGGATATTTCCGTGATCATTGTCATTACCCTGCGGAAAAGTCCGATGGTATTTCTGTTTTTCCTTGTGGTCGTACCCTTTGCAGTCCTGACAATGCGGACATTTAAAAAGCCTGTCCGGGAGAAAAACCAGGAATTTCGAAGCGAGATGGAAAACACGCAGGGTGCAGTTGCCGAAATGCTTGAAATGATTCCGGTGGCGCGGGCACATGGTCTGCAGGAAGTGGAAATCAGCAAGATGAATACCTACCTGAACCGGATCGTAGACCGCGGTTACAATCTGGATCTGATCAATGCGCTCTTCGGTGCAGTCAACTGGGTTGTATTCCAGTCCTTCCAGATGATCTGTCTTGCCTTTACTGCGTATCTGGCAGTCAAAGGCAAAATTTCGGTTGGCGAGGTTGTTCTGTATCAGACCTACTTCACCTCTCTGGTGGGACAGATTTCGACGTTGATCAATATTTATCCGCAGATCAGCAAGGGTTTGGAGTCTGTCAAGTCCATCGGCGACATCATGGGCAACAGCCATGTGGAGGAAAACAATTCCATCGTGCCGCTGGGGGAATTAAAGGGCGCAGTAAAATTTGTCAATGTGGATTTCAAATATCCTGACAGCGATAAAAATACACTGAGCGATTTCACCCTGGATGTAAAGCCCGGGGAGAGCATTGCACTGGTGGGAGAATCAGGCGCCGGAAAATCTACGGTTCTGAACCTGCTGATCGGCTTTATCCCTCCGGTCAGCGGAAAGATCCTGATCGACGGCATCAATATGGTCAATCTGGATATCAATGAATATCGTCATCAGATCGCAGTCGTGCCGCAAAATACAATCCTGTTTTCCGGAACGATTCTGGACAATATCGCTTACGGTCTGGAACATGTGACGGAAAAGGAAGTGATGGAGGTCATAAAGGATGTCGGACTGGAGGATATGATCGAAAAGCTTCCGGATGGCATCTATACGCAGCTGGGAGA
>OJOH01000825.1_pt1 | contig 17153 bp, 18 predicted proteins | sample 1598201 | NCBI WGS metagenome assembly OJOH01 (sample SAMN03922462, study PRJEB24848) | human gut metagenome | isolation source: stool sample | host: Homo sapiens | place: Germany | collected 2009-11 | reverse complement strand
ACTGGGCTTCTGTTAGCTGCGCTTTTTTGTGTCTACTTTTACTTGACAGATGCACGGGCGGCCGCATGGCCGCCCGCTCCCTCTGTTTGCCAGCTTGTCGAAAAAGCCTTTTCGACAAGCTGGCAAACTTTTGAGTACATGAAAAAAGTGCTCAAAAGTTGTTTGATTGGACGTGAAAGACAACCATGACGGTTTTCTTTCACACGATCTTTCCCTCCGAAGACTTTGGATGGAGTTTTTTTGACAGTCTCGTTCTCAGATGACAGTTTTTTTGAAAAAAGCACTCCGCTTCTAAGGTGAAACGGAGTGCGTACAGAAAGACAGAGGGAAAAAACCGGCTGTCCGATCAGAGTTACTCTTGCGTCAAGCTCTCCTGAAGCGATTTGATGCACTTCGGGCAGATGTTCTTGCCGTGGAACATGATGACGTCCTTGGCGTCGTCGCAGAAGATACAGGCGGGCTGATACTTCCTCAGAACGATGGAAGGACCATCCATGTAGATCTCAAGGGAGTCTTTCTCCGCGATGTCCAGGGTGCGGCGCAGCTCGATAGGCAGCACGATACGGCCCAGCTCATCGACCTTCCGCACAATACCGGGAGATTTCAATTTGACCATCCTTTCCTTGTGATCCGTGATCGCCGGAAGGCGATCGAGACGGCACGGGATATGTAAAAGAATACCGAAAACGGCAAATTTAATTATATCGATAAACTCCGGTCCTGTCAACTACTTATGTGAAAATAGTGCAAAAACTGACAAATATTTCTGCGAAATAGGAAAAATGAAAAATCAGCCTGTTTTTTGTCGAAGCCGTATCGGAATTTCATGCTTTGTCGCTGCGCGGGGCAAAGTTACCATGGAGAGAGGCCGGACCTGGAAGCCGGTTGTAGGAATGTTTTTTTCAAACGGCCGTATAGATGGGACGAGAGGGGGCGGACAGGATGACAATGGCGTGGATCTGGACCGGGATGGTAGTGGTCGCGGTGCTGTGCGGGATATGGACCGGACAGGAGGCTGCAGTGGCCGCGGCGGCGGCGGCAGGCGCCCAGGGGGCGGTGGAGCTGTGTATCTCCCTGGCGGGGATGATGTGCCTTTGGACGGGCGTGATGGAGATCATGCGGCGCTCCGGGCTGGCGGAAAAGCTGTCCCGGCTGCTCCGGCCGGTGCTGGGACTGATCTTCCCCCAGGTGGCCCGGGACCGGGAGATCATGGACAGCATTGCCGCCAATGTGTCCGCCAATCTGCTGGGATTGGGGAACGCGGCTACTCCTCTGGGTATTGAGGCGGCCAGAAGGATGGGGCGGCGGAGCCCGGGGACGGCCTCTGACGCCATGTGTATGCTGGTGGTGTGCAACACGGCCTCCATCCAGCTGATCCCCACCACGGTGGCCACGGTGCGCTCCGCGGCGGGGAGTGCCGCCCCCTTTGACATTCTGCCGGCGGTATGGCTGGCCTCTGCCCTGTCGGTCGGAGTGGGGATCCTGGCCTGTAAGGTGCTTGCCCGGTTCTGGAGGGATTGAGAATGGAACTTCTGTTCACCATGGTGGTCCCTCTGACCATCAGCGGGGTGGCGCTGTACGGAGTGGGGCGGCAGGTGGATGTCTACTCCGCACTGATCCACGGGGCGGAGGAGGGGCTGGAGACTCTGCTGCGCATCGTTCCGGCCCTGGTGGGGCTGCTGACGGCGGTGTCTATGCTGCGGGCGTCCGGGGCGCTGGATCTGGCGGCCCAGCTGCTGTCTCCCCTGCTGGACCGGGTGGGCGTGCCCTCGGAGCTGCTCCCCCTGATGCTGGTGCGGCCCATCAGCGGCTCCGCCGCCCTGGGGGTGGGGGCGGAGCTGATCGGGAACTGTGGGCCGGACTCCTACCTGGGGCGGGTGGCGGCGGTGATGCTGGGCTCTACGGAGACCACCTTTTACACCATCGCGGTCTACTTCGGCGCGGTGGGCGTGACCCGTACCCGATACGCCCTGCCCGCCGCCCTATGCGCCGACCTCACCGGCTTTCTGGCCGCCGCCTGGGCGGTCCGGCTGTGCTTTGACGGCTGACTCAGTCCACCAGAATGGCGTTGGGGTAGATGCGCTCCATCCGCTCGTCGGGGAAGCGTTCGTCCAGCCGCTGCTCCAGTGGGGTTTCGGCGGGGACGCCGGCGCTCCGCTGGGTGTACCGGGTCATGGCCAGGCTGGAGATCCCGGCGTTCAGGAGCATGAAGACGATCATGCCCCAGGTCAGCAGCTTTCCGGCCCGCATGGGGAGCCGCTCGATGAGCCGGGACAGGGCGGGGTAGGCCAGCTTGAGCCACAGCACCGCGGCGATCCCCCAGAAAAAGCAGAACAGCAGGTTAATGCGCCCGCCCAAATTGAAGGGCAGGTGGCTGTAATCCCAAAAAACGGTTCCGAACACCAGCTCGGTGAAGACGGAGCAGACGTATTCGTACGCGCCGCCCAGTACGGTTCCAAAGAGGAAGATGAAGCTGTCGCTGCGGGTGCGGTACTGGTAGAGAATGGCGGTGAGCAGCACCGCACCGAAGCCCCAAACCAGGGAGAAGGGGCCGTAGACCACGCTGCTGCGGCTCATCCAGATGCCGGCGGTCAGGCGGCAGAAGACGGTCTCGGTCACATCCCCCAGGAAGGAGCCCAGGAAAAAGAGACAGGCCAGCTTATAGAACCCGCACCCGGCGGCAAAGACATGGGGGCGCTCTTCCTGGGCGGCACGGGCGGCCTTCTGTCCCCGGCGGAGCTGCTCCCGCTCCAGACTGGGATAGGCCCGGGCCATGCGGCGCTGGATGTAACGGGTCACCGCGTTGTCCAGGGCGTCGGACAGGTGCTTCCAGCGGCGGGATACCTCACCCGGCTCCCCCAGGCTGCCCTTCAGCTGGAGCAGGGCGGCCCAGGAGCCGAGAAAGTCCAGGCCCAGCAGGATGAGGACGGCGAGCAGGATCCATTTACCCACAGAACGGGGCAGAAGGCTGGTGAGGGTGACCAGAAGGGGGTTGAGGAAGAAGACGCACAGCAGGGCCAGCAGGCCCCAGACCAGGGAGTATTTCAGGCAGATATGTCCGTTGAAATTCCATGGTTCCTCAGAATAGTCCCACCACTTCTGGTGGGAGACGCGCTCCAGCAGCAGTCCGGTGACCAGCTCCAGGCCGGTGGCCAGGATCATGCCGCCCAGAAACAGAAAGAAGGGGGCGGAGCGCAGCTCTGGCAGGAAGATGGCGAAGAGGACGGCGGCCAGTCCATAGACCGGGGAGAAGGGGGCGTTGAGAAAGCCGCGGTTGAGCAGACGGCGCTTGCGGACGGCGGCCAGGGCGGTCTCCATCAGCCAGCCCAGGAAGGCGTAGATCAAAAAGAACCAAAGCAGCTGGTACAGCGTGTACTCCATAAAACTTCCTTTCCAGATGGGGGAGAGAGGGGATCAGAGGGCGGCGAAAAAGTCCCGGATGGCGGTCTGCTCCGCCTGAACGGAGCCCTGGACGAAGCCCGGCTTGCCGCCGCCCCGCCCGGACAGGGCCTGGTTCAGGGCACGGGTCAGCTCCCGCAGGTCCCCGCCCACCTGGCCGATGGCATAGCGGTAGCCCGAGCCGTCCTGACCGGAGAAGCAGGCACACCGCCCGCCGCAGGTCTCCAGCACTGCCGCGGCCAGCCGGCGCAGGCCATCGGGGGACAGGCCCTCCTCAAAGAGAAGCAGGTCCCCGGCGTCCCGGTACTGCCCGGCCAGGGCGGCGAAGCGGGCGTCCTCCATGGCGGATAGGCGGCCTTTCAGCGCTTGATTCTCCTCCAGCAGGCGGGCCACCGCGCCGGCGGTCTCGCCGGTCTTGGCGGAGAGGAGGTTGGAGATCTGATGGTTCTGTTCCCAGACGCGGGACAGGTGATCTAGGGCCCGCTTGCCGCATACCAGCTCGATACGGACGCCGGAGCGGAATTTCTGGCAGGAGAGCAGCTTCACCAGCCCCACCTGCCCGGAGGAGGACACATGGGTGCCGCAGCAGGCGCAGGTGTCGGCCCCGGGAAAGGAGACGATGCGCACCCGGCCGGTGAGGGCCTTCTTGCTGCGGTACTCCAGGACCTCCAGCTCCTGGGGGGAGGGAAAGGCGATCTGAATGGGGTGGTCCTCCCAGATGTAGCGGTTGGCCGCCTCCTCCAGCTCCTGAATCTGCTCCTGGGTGAGCTCCACGCTGAGATCGATGGTGATCACGTCGCTCCCCATGTGAAAGCCTACGTTTTCACAGCCATAGCGGGCGTGAGCGATCCCGGAGACGATATGCTCCCCGGAGTGGTGCTGCATCAGGTCGAAGCGGCGGGACCAGTCAATGTCCCCCTCCACCTGGGAGCCGGGCTCCAGCGGGCGGTCACAGGTGTGGACCACACGGCCCTCTCGCTCGTGGACCTCCAGAATGGAAGCGCCGCCCAGGGTCCCCAGGTCATAGGGCTGTCCGCCCCCCTCGGGGTAAAAAGCGGTCTGGTCCAGCACCACGTCCCAGCCCTTCCGGCTCTGGACGCAGCTCTGGACGCGGGCGGTGAAATGGGTGAGATAGGGGTCCAGCTCAAATAATTTTTCCATATACAAAAAAACCTCGCTTCTTGGTGCATACCATGGTACAATACAATGATAGACATTATAACACGGCTGGAGCGAAAAGGCAAAGCTCCAGACCGATACGCCGCCGTGTGCGGCAAGAGAGGAGTGGGGAGCATGGTATCCAGACGCGTGACCGTGGCGCATCCCCAGGGGCTCCACATGAGACCGGCCCAGCTCCTGGTCAGCGCCATGGGCAGGCACCCCTGTGAGGTGACCATTCTCGCGGAGGGGCGGCGGATCAATGGGAAAAGTATTTTGAGCATCCTGTCCGCCTGTATCCGGCAGGGGAGCGAGATCGAACTGATCTGCTCCGGAGCGGGAGAGCGGGCGGCCCTGGAGGAGGCCGCGGCCCTGATCCAGTCCCGGGAGAACGGGGAGTAGGGAGCACAGCGAAAGAGGAGATGAGCACCATGATCCTGCGGGGGATCGGAGCCTCGGGGGGTGTGGGGATGGGCCCGGCGGTCTGTCTCCGCGCGGCGGCGCCGGACCACACCGAAAGAGGATATACCGGCGCGGAGGGCGAGCGGGCCCGCCTTCGGGCGGCGTCCTGTCAGGTGGAGCGGGAGACCGCCGCCCTGGCGGAGCGGATGCGGAGCCGGACAGAGGGGAGCGAGTCCGCCATCCTCACCGGCCAGATCACCATGCTCCAAGACCCGGAGCTGGAGCTCCAGCTGGATCAGGCCATCCGGGCGGGAGAATGTGCTGAGGCGGCGGTGGACGCCGTATTTGGCGGGTATGTCCGGCTGTTTGAGGGACTGGAGGATGAGCGGATGCGTCTTCGGGCGGCGGACGTCCAGGACCTGCAAGGCCGCCTGCTGCGGGCACTGCTGGGCTGCCGGGAGGCGGATCTGAGCCGGCTTCCAGCGGGCTGCGTCCTTGTGACCCGGGAGCTGACCCCGTCCATGGCTGTGGGGCTGGACCGGGAGCGGGTGGCCGCCATCGTCACAGAGGCTGGCGGCTCTGCCAGCCATGCGGCCATCCTGGCCCGGGCCCTTGGCATCCCGGCGGTGCTGGGGGCTCCCGGGGTCCTCCGGGAGGTGGAGAACGGCGCGTTGGTGCTGGTGGACGGGGACGCGGGGACCGCCCTGCTCCGTCCCGGACAGGAGGCTCAGGAGGAGTACAGAGCCCGGCGGGCGGCGCTGCTCCGGCGGCAGGTGCGCCTGGAGCCCTACCGCCGCCGGCCCAAGGTGGATGGGGATGGGCGGCGGCTCCACCTGTATGCCAATGTGGGCCATCCGGCGGAGGCTGTCCGGGCCGCTGCGGAGGGGGCGGAGGGGATCGGCCTGCTGCGCACGGAGTTTCTCTTCCTGGACCGGCCGGAGCCGCCCACAGAGGAGGAGCAGCTGGCGGCCTATCTGGCGGCGGCGCGGCCCTTTCCCGGCGGCAGAGTGGTGGTCCGGACCCTGGATGTGGGCGGGGACAAGCAGATCCCATGGCTGGCTCTGCCCCAGGAGCGGAACCCCTTCCTGGGCTGCCGGGGGCTTCGGGCCTCTTTCGCCCGGCCGGAGCTGTTTCGGGTCCAGCTGCGGGCTCTGCTGCGGGCGGGGGCGGAGGTCCCCGGGCTGCGGGTGTTGCTGCCCATGGTGACTGCTGTGTCAGAGGTGCGGCGGGTCCGGACGATGCTGGCCCAGTGCGCCGGGGAGCTGGAGGGGGAGGGAGTGGCCTGCCGGCCGGAGCTTCCTCTGGGAGTGATGATCGAGACGCCGGCCGCCGCCCGAACGGCGGATCTGCTGGCCGGGGAGAGTGACTTTTTCTCCATCGGCACCAATGATCTGACGCAGTATACCCTGGCGGCGGACCGGAATGACCTGGAAGTAAAAAAACTTTACACACCGTTGCATCCGGCAGTTTTGAGGGAATTGCGGGAGGTCATTCGGGCAGGGAGGCAGGCGGGGCTCCCGGTGGGCCTGTGCGGCGAGGCGGCGGCCAGTCCAGAGCTGCTTCCCCTGCTGCTCTCCTGGGGCCTGGAGGAGTTCTCCGTCTCTCCGGCCCTTCTGCTGGAGACCCGGGCCCGCATCGCTGGCTGGACGGCTGAGGAGGCCGGGGCAGTGGAGCGCCAGGTGATGGCCCTAGCCGGACCGGAGGAGATCCGGGCCTATTACGACGCCAGGGCATACGACTGAATCAAAGCACAGATCCCCCTTCCAGGAGCAGACGGCTCCAGGGAGGGGGATCCTGCTTGTTCCGCAGAGGTTCACCGGCGGCCCAGCTGCCAGAAGGCCACCGCGCTGGCCGCCGCCACGTTCAGTGAGTTCACCCCGTGGGACATGGGGATGAGCACAGTGTAGTCACAGCCCTGAATGACCGGTTCGGACAGTCCATCCCCCTCTGTGCCCAGAACAAGGGCCAGACGGGGCTCCCGGGCCAGGGCGGGGTCATCAATGGGAAGGGCGCTGTCCCGGAGGGCCAGGGCAGCCGTCTTGAAGCCCTGCTCCCGGAGCAGGCCGGGCCAGTCGGACTGATCCCGGTCCAGACGGCACCAGGGGATCTGGAAGACCGCCCCCATGCTGACCCGGGCGGCCCTGCGGTACAGGGGATCGCAGCAGCTGGGGGTCAGCAGGACACCGTCCATCCCAAGGGCGGCGGCGGAGCGGAAAATGGCTCCCACGTTGGCTGGATCCACGATCCCATCCAGCACCGCAAGGCGGCGGGCGTAGGCGCACAGGGCGGAAACCTCCGGCAGGGCGGGGCGGCGCATGGCGCATAAAATGCCCCGGGTGAGGGCGAAGCCGGTCAGCTCGGCCAGCAGCTCCCGGTCCCCGGTGTAGACGGGGACCCCTTCGCACCGGGCCAGAAGTCCGCGCCCCTGGCCATCGATGTGCCGGCGCTCCATGAGAAAGGAGACAGGCTGGCAGCCGGCGTCCAGGGCCTTTTCGATCACCTTGGGGCTCTCTGCGATAAACAGCCCCTGCTCCGGGTCCCGCCGGTTCCGCAGCTGAGCCTCGGTCAGCCGGGCAAAGGGGGCCAGCTCCGGGCGGGAGAGGTCGTCAAGCTCTATGATATGCATCCGTTCTGCCTCCTGTCTGGGTCTGTGTCAGTCGTCCTGCTCCTGGTCATACTCCAGGATCTGCCCGGTGCTGCCGTCAATGGTGTACTCATATTCCATGCCGCCGGAGCGGAATTCTACCTCATACTCCAGACGGCCATCGTCCCAGTCCTGCTGTACCTGGAGGCCGCTGACCTGGCCTTCGGATATTCCGGCGTGGGTCAGGGCGGCGTCCCTGGCCTGATCCGGTCCGATCCCGGCGATGGAGCCGCCGCCGGAGGCGTTCTGTTCATGCTCCGCCGGATCGGAGGAGAGGACAGTGGGCCCGCCGCTGAGAAGCTCCCCGGTGAAGGCGTCCACCAGATACTCCTGTTCGTCACGGCCCGGCTGACTCAGCTCCACCTCGTAGTGGGGGACTTCCTCGTCCAGCTCCGGGTCCACCTCGACAGCCGCGGGATCCGTCTCCGGGACTCCGGCGGCCTCTTTGGCGATGCGGGCGGCCTCCTCCATCCCGATAGGCATGGCCGGCGAGCCGAGCTGGATCAGGTCGCTCAGCTCCTCAACTGTCAGTTTGGCCAGCGCGTCAAAGGACAGGCTGTCGTTCTGGGCGATCACCTGGTTGACCAGATTGGCCTTTCCGGTGGAGATGTGGTATTCCCGGGCCTGCTGGTCCAGGTCAGCGCTGGCGTCCACGGTCTGGCTGAGAACGGCGGCCCCTGAGGACTGGGACTGGAGGACGGAGTCCACCGTGCCGGTCAGCTCCTGGCGGAGCCTGGCCGCCCGGTCCTGGTCCTGGTCCTCCACAGAGATCATAATGGCGGAGGAGAGGCTGTCCAGGTAGCCGCTGCTCACCAGAGCGCCCACCACGGCGTTGACCGCCACCTCCAGCTTGGCGCCCTTCAGATCCGCGCCGCCGCCCATGCCGGACAGGACGGCCTCGGCCTCCTGGTTCAGAGGGGTGCAGGACAGGACCTTCTCCTTTTGGTTGACCTTCAGCTCGATGCTGGGGTTGACGTCCAGAGAGACCACAGAGGCCACAGCGTTGGCCCGCTGGTAAAAGACGCCCCCGGTTCCGCCCACCAGGACCAGGGTGAGGCAGGCGGCGATGAGCGCCCTTGCGTGGCTTTTCCGCCTCGGGCGGAAGGGAACCACGGCTTCTGCCCGGGGGGCGCAGCGGGAGAGAACCCCGTCCAGATCGTCCGGGGCGGCGGCGTCCAGCGCCTGTCTCAGGCGGCGTTCCAGTTCCTGATCTGTCATCGGACGTCATCTCCTTCCAGCTGTGCTTTCAGCTTTTTCAGTGCGCGGTGGTACTTGGATAAAACGGTGGCCAGAGGGAGCTCCAAGAGCTGCGCGATCTCCCGGTGCTTCAGGCCGGTGACGGCGTGGAGGAGCACGATCCGCCGGGACTGCTCCTCCAGAGTGCCCAGGGCCTGCTCCAGCAGAGCCCGGTCCTCGGGGGATACGCTGGGGGCGTTCGCGGGGATGGCCAGCCACTGCTCCTCCTCCAGTCCGGCCTCCCGGCCCCGGCTCCGGAGCTTCATCAGCGCCAGGTTCCGGGTCACCGTCAGGATCCAGCCCATGGGGGAGCCCTGGGACTGGTACTGGGGCGCGCTGTCCCAGATCCGGACAAAGGCGTCCTGGGCGACGTCCTGGGCGTCCTGGGGATTTTTCATATAGGACAGGGCCAGGCCGTACACCGCCGTGCGGGTGAGGCGGTACAGCCGGGCCAGAGCGTCCCGGTCGCCGGCGGCCACTCCGGCCAGCAGCCGGTCCAGCTCCCTGCGGTTCTCCGCCCCGTCCTGTTCGATTGTCTGCGGCAGCGTCAGCATGGTCCATTTCTCCTGTCATACCAGTAATGCGCGGGAAGCGGGTTTTATTGCGCCGGGGGAAACATTTTTTTCAGCGGGATCCAGCAAAGGAAACTCTCTTCTTAGCATAAGCGATTTGAAGGAAAAAAACAAGAGCCGCGGCGCGGCTCTTGCAGCGGATCGGACCGGTCACAGGGAATTTTTTTGGTAGACCCACTCTCCGCCCTTACAGGCGGCCATCACCTGGAGCTCCCGCAGCGCCTCCTTCGGCACAGCCAGGGGGTCCCGGTCCAGGACCACAAAATCCGCCGCCATGCCGGGGACGATGGCGCCCACCTCCCGCTCCCGGAAGTACTGGAAGGCGGCGGAGGTGGTCACCGCCCGCAGGGCGTCCAGGACGGAGATCTCCTCCTCCGGCCCCAGGTGGACGCCCGCCCGGGTGCGGCGGTTGACGGCGCACCAGAGGGTTTCCAGCATATCCGGCTGGATCACCGGGGCGTCCTGGTGGAGGGTGAAGGGGATCCCCAGCTCCAGGGCGCTGCGGGCCGGGCTGATGCGGCTGGCCCGCTCCGGCCCGAAATTGCGCAGATGGACGTCTCCCCAGTGGTAGACATGGGCTACGAAGAAGGATACCACTGCCCCCAACTCCTTCACCCGGGGCAGCTGGCCGGGGGCCAGCAGCTGCCCGTGGACGATCACCGGCCGCAGACGGGCCATCTCGGGGTGCTTCTGTTCCACCCGGGCCAGACAGCGGAGGAACTGCTCCGCGGCCCCGTCCCCGTTGCAGTGGCACAGCAGCTGGGTGTGACGCAGGCAGGCCAGCTCCATGGCCTCCTCCAGAGCGCTGTCCTCCATGGCGCCGTACCCCCGGTAATCCGCTTCCCCGGCGTAGGGCTCCCGCATCCAGGCGGTACGCCCTTGGGGGGAGCCATCCAGATAGACCTTCATCCCGCCGACCCTCAGATGGCGCTCCGGGGGCAGTGCGCCGAACCGCGCCACCGCGGCGTCGTAGGCCTGGGGGGAGGGGTAGACCACCAGATCCAGCTTCAAAATACCGGCGTCCAGCAGCATCTGATACATGGGGAACATCTCCTCCACCACCATGCCGTCCTGGATGGTGGTGATGCCGTGGGCGGCGTACTGCCCCTGCGCCCTGGCATAGGAGGACAAAAGCTGGTCCGGCGGGGTGGGGGGCAGCTGCTTGAGATAGGTGAAGAAGGCGTTTTCTTCCAAATATCCTGTAAGGCGTCCTTCCTTTACCTCAATTCTTCCTCCTGAAGGAACAGGGGTTTCCGGGGTGATCCCCAGGGCGGACAGGGCGGCGGAGTTCATCAGCCCCATGTGGCCCGACTTGTGGTGGATCACCAGGGGGTGGCCGGGGGCCATGGCGTCCAGCTGCTCCAAAGTGGGGTTTGCCAGACCGGGCATCCGGTTGTTGTCATAGTCCCGGGCGGACACCCAGGAGCCGGGGGCGGGGGAGGTCTCCGAAAGGAAACGGCCGATCCGCTGTGCGATCTCCTCCACGGAACCGGCCCCCTCCAGCGAGACCTGGAGACAGGCGGCGGCCATCTGGGAGAAGTGGCTGTGCGGGTCGATGAAGCCGGGCAGCAGGGCGGCACCCTTCAGATCCACCCGGCGGCCGGCGTCCATGCGCTCCAGCCGGTCCAGACTGCCCGCGGCCAGGATCCTTCCGTCCTCCACCAGAACCGCCTGGACGTACAGCGGGTCGGACATGGTGAGGATGGGGCCGCCGAAATAGAGTGTTTTCATCTCGATTCACCTCATTGCGGCTTCGGCCCGCCGGCGGGCCGGAGCGTGATATGGGAAGCGGAGGGCGCCAAACAGCATATTGAGGGCCGGCAGGAATGTCAACCGCTTTACCCTCGATTTTACAATTCGTTTACAGACCGGCGGACGAGGGTGATCTTGTCACGGAACCGGCGGCTGCGTTCTGCTAGACTGGGACCATCAAAAAGCTTGGAAAGGCGGTCTTGACTATGAGGCTGAAGGATAAAGTAGCGCTGATCACCGGCGGCAGCAGAGGCATTGGCTTTGCCACCGCGGACAGGTTTCTTCAGGAGGGGGCGGTGGTCATCCTGACGGCGAGCTCCCAGGGGTCGGCTGATCGGGCGGTGGCCCGGCTGAAGGAAAAGCATCCCGGCGGGACCGTGGCCGGGATCAGCCCGGACCTGTCCAGCCTGGAGTCGGTCCGGGCGGCGTTTCAAGAGGCTACCTCGGTCTACGGATGCATTGATATTCTGGTGAACAACGCCGGGGTGTCGGAGAGCACCCCCTTCATGGAGTACACCGAGGAGACCTTTGACAAGGTAATGGACCTGAACATCAAAGGGGTGTTCAACGCCACCCGCGCCGCCGCTGAGTGCATGGTGGCCAGGGGGGCGGGCGTCATCCTCTCCACCTCCTCCATGGTCAGTATTTCCGGTCAGCCCAGCGGTTTTGCATACCCAGCGTCCAAATTTGCGGTGAACGGGCTGACGGTCTCGCTGGCCCGGGAGCTGGGTCCCATGGGGATCCGTGTCAACGCGGTGGCCCCCGGCATCACGGAGACGGATATGATGAAGTCGGTGCCGAAGGAGGTCATTGACCCCATGATCGCCCGGATCCCCCTGCGCCGTCTTGGCCAGCCGGAGGACATTGCCAACGCCTTTGTGTTCCTGGCCTCGGATGAGGCGTCCTACATCACCGGCGTTGTGCTGAGTGTGGACGGCATGGCCCGGACCTGATGCTGGCAACAAGACAGCGTAAATCTGAGATAAAACAGAAAACGGGAGCATTTTGGGGACGGCGTCCTCAGAATGTTCCCGTTTGATATGATATGCGCGGCAGGGCGTCCTATGCGTGCTGTAATTCCTCCAGCCGGGCCGGGTCCAGGATCCGCACGGCGCCCCTGGACAGCTTGACCATCCCCTCGCTCTGGAAGTACCGGAGCATCCGGGTGATCACCTCACGGTGGGAGCCCAGATGGTTGGCTATGGTCTCGTGGGTGAGCTTCAGCTCCTCCGTTCCCTCAATATGGGATTCCTCCAGCAGAAACGCCGCAACACGCTTGTCCAGGCTCTTCCACATGATCTGCTCAATGAGCCACATGACCTCAGAGAAGCGGGAGGCCATCAGCTCGTTGGTGTAGTTTGCCACCGGGGCGGATTCCTCCATGATCTCCCGGTACAGCTCCGCCGGGATGAGCCAGAGGTCTGTGTCCTTCTCCGCCGCAATGGTTACATCGAACTGGATGGACCGCATGATGCAGGAGGCGGAGAACAGGCACATATCCATGTCAAACAGCCGGTAGAGGGTGATCTCCCGCCCCTCCTCCGAGAGAATATAGGCCCGCAGCTGTCCGGACTGGATCAAAAGCAGTCCGGTGCAGTCCATGCTCCCGTTGTGGAGCACCGTCCCCTTTTTTACGCTTCTGGTGATGAGACTGCCCAGCAGGCAGTCCTGCTGGGGCTTGGTCAGTTTGTCCCATACGGGGAACACAGCTTGAAATTCCATGGGGCGGTCTCCCTCCTTTGTTCCAGAACAGTATACTGTGCTGACCGGCATCTGTCAAATCGATGGGAGTAAGATGGCGGAAAAACAGGCCGGCCTGTCCGTTTTGGTGATAAGATCACGGAAGAAGACGGCTCTGTTGGTTACAATACAGACAAATCAAAGAAAAGGAGCTGACTGTGATGTCTGCTGTGAATATGGATCAAAAGCTGTTTGCCGAGCTGCTGGAAGGGGACCGGCCCGTGCTGGTGGATTTTTGGGCCCCCTGGTGCGGCTACTGCCGCAGGATCAGCGCCCCATACGACAGGATCGCGGAGGAGTATCAGGACCGCCTGGTGGTGGGCAAGGTCAATGTGGACGCGGAGACCCAGCTGGCCCAGGCGGAGCGGATCGAGGTGCTTCCCACCCTGGTGCTGTACCGGGACGGGAAGGCGGTGGGCTCCATCGTCGCCCCCGAGTCCAAGGCCATGATCGAGACGTTTATTCAGGAAGCCCTTGCGAAGTAAAGGAGGCAGAGCACGATGACACACGGCCGTGTTTATGATATGATCGTTGTCGGCGGCGGACCCGGCGGCTATACCGCTGCCCTCTACGCCGCCCGGGCGGGGCTGGATACGCTGGTCCTGGAGAAGCTGTCCGCCGGGGGACAGATGGCGCTGACCCAGCAGATCGACAACTACCCCGGCTTTGAGGACAGCGTAGACGGCTTCACCCTGGCGGAGAAAATGCAGGCCCAGGCGGAACGGTTCGGCGCGCGGACCGAGTACGCCCAGGTGGAGCGGCTGGATCTCACCGCCAGCCCCAAGGTGCTGGAGACCAGCGAGGGGACCTTTTTTGGCAAGACGGTCGTTTTTGCCACCGGAGCCGACCCGAGAAAGCTGGGCGTGGACCACGAGGAGGCGCTGGTGGGCCGGGGCGTGGCCTACTGCGCCGCCTGCGACGGAATGTTTTACAAGGGCAAGACCGTTGTTGTGGTGGGCGGGGGCAACTCCGCCGCCGCGGACGCCCTCCTGCTCAGCCGGATCGCGAAGAAGGTCATCCTGATCCACCGCCGGGACGCCCTCCGGGCGACCAAGATCTACCACGAGCCGCTGAAGCAGGCGAAAAATCTGGAATTCCGCTGGAACAGCGCAGTCACCGCCCTTGTGTACGGCGACCGGCTGACCGGCGTGCAGCTGAAGGATGTAAACAGCGGTACGGTCTCTCATCTGGACTGCGACGGCCTGTTCATCAGCGTGGGAAGAACGCCGGTCACAGAGCTGGTGCGGGGACAGCTGGAGCTGGATCCCGGCGGCTATATTCTGGCCGGAGAGACCACTGAGACCAATATTCCCGGCGTGTTCGCCGTGGGCGATGTGCGGACCAAGCGCCTGCGTCAGGTGGTGACGGCGGTGTCTGACGGCGCTGTGGCGGTCCACATGGCGGAAGAATACCTGGCAGGGGGGACTTAATGTGAAGAAGAAAAAATGGCTCCGCCCGGTGCTGTTCACCCTGGGCGGAGGACTGGCCGGGCTGGCATATTATAGTTTTGTTGGGTGTGCCGCCGGCGGCTGTGCCATCGCCTCCAACCCTGTCGCCTCCGTGCTCTGTCTGGGGCTGGTGGGATGGCTGCTGTCCGGACTGTTTGAAAGGGAGCGCGGGGACGGATGCAATATGTGATCGCGTTTCTGGAGGGGATCATCACCTTCATTTCCCCCTGTCTGCTGCCCATGCTGCCCATCTACCTCTCCTATTTCGCGGGCGGCGGGGCGCGGAGCCTGGGGCGGACGCTGCGGGGCGCGTCCGGCTTTGTCACAGGCTTTACCCTGGTGTTCACGGCCCTGGGGGCGCTGGCCGGGACGTTGGGCGGCTTTTTGCAGGAGCATCAGACCGCGGTGAACCTGGTATCGGGCGGTGTAGTGATCCTCTTCGGACTGAACTTTTTGGGCGTGATCCGGCTTGGGCTGTTCCGGGGCTCCAGACGGGCCGCCCCGGCCAGCTGCGTGGGCTTTTTCCCGGCGCTGCTCCTGGGGATCGTGTTTTCTGTGGGCTGGACGCCCTGCGTGGGCGCTTTTCTCGGCTCGGCCCTGATGCTGGCCTCCCAGCAGGGGCACATGGCGGAGGGCGTGCTGATGCTGCTGGCCTATTCTCTGGGGCTGGGGATCCCGTTCCTGCTCAGCGCTGTGCTCATTGATTCTCTGAAATCCACGTTTGACTGGATCAAACGGCACTATGGGGTCATCAACCGTATCTGCGGCGGGCTGCTGGTCCTCCTCGGCATCCTGATGGCAACGGGATCGCTGGGGCGGCTGCTGGCGCTGCTGAATTGAGGAGGGGCTTATGAGGCGAAAAAAGTTCCTGTTTGGCCTTCTGCTGGCCTTCGTTCTGCTGTTGGGCGGGGCCTATGCCCTCTATACCTGGCTGGGGCAGAGTATGGCCCCCGGCCGTCTGGCCGGAGAGGAGCCGGCGGCTTCGGAGGGCGCTTCCGGCTCCGCGTCCCAGCGGACGCCCGCCCCGGATTTCACCGTCTACGACGGGGAGGGAAACGAGGTCCATCTGTCCGACTACGCCGGCAAGCCGGTGGTGCTGAACTTCTGGTCCAGCCGGTGCGGGCCATGCCAGACGGAGATGCCGGATTTTCACGAAGCATATCTGGAGCTGGGACAGGACCTTCACTTTCTGATGGTCAATGTGACCGACGGCTCCTGGGACACAGAGGAGAGCGCGTCATCCTTTCTGGAGGAGGAGGGATACACCTTCCCGGCGCTCTATGACACCGATTCCAGCGCCACCGGGGCCTATGGCGTATACGCCCTGCCCGCCACCTATTTTATCGATGGAGAGGGATACGTCGCGGCCTGGGCGGGAGGCATGATCGACGGCGAGACCCTGCGGCAGGGGATTGGCATGATCCTGGAATAGCACTGTCCGGGACTGGGGCAGCGGAGCCTGTATCCATCGGAGTTTTCGGGGAGGATCCCGCCGGACAAGCTGAAACCGGACGTTCCTATGGGAACGTCCGGTTTCAGCTTGTAGGAAAAGCCTTTTCGACAAATGGAGGGTTTTTTGACCGTCTCATTTCTTACCTGTTGGAGCAGTGGAAGCGGGCCGCGCGGCAGTCACCTGTGGATCCACTCCAAAAAGATGGAGACCTTTTCTAGATCCTCATCCGAAAGCTCCAGCAGCTTTTTGTTCACAGTTCCGCGCAGGGAGTCCCGGGTGTCCAGGGACTCAAAGAAAAGGGCGGGCGTCAGGTCGAAGTACTCCATGATATTGAACAGCTCCCGGAGAGAGGGCAGGGAAATGCCGTTGGTGATGCTCCTGATATAGGAGCCGCTTTTTCCAAGCTCCAGGCTCATCCGGTGTTCGGAGACGCCCTTCCGCTCCCGCAGCTCGGTGATGCGCTCGCGTACAAAGGCCTCATAGCGCCGCGGTTCGTCCATCCTGTTTCCCCTCCGATCCTGATGCTGCTCTTTTGTATTATTTTAATATAAGCCGCCCAGGATAGTTCACGGCTGAATTATGAATTTTGACTTCACAACAGCGAAAAACAATGATATAATCACGAATATGAAAGCGGCGTTTGTATTGCTATTATGAAGCGGACGCCGGAAATCATGCGCAAGCGGTCCAGTCGGGGGAGAGGCAGGTCATAAAGATAAAATTTTCTTTCACTGAGAATGGGCTGTGTGCTATAATGTATGCTGGAACTGTCAAAAAACCACGATCCAAAAGGATTCGGAAGGAAAGATCGTGTGAAAGAAAACTGTCAGGGTTGTCTTTCGCCTTCAATCAAATAACCTTTGAGCACTTTTTTAACGTGCTCAAAGGTTCAACAAGCTGACCAAGCGGTCCCCATGTGGACCGGAATCAGAGGTTTTGCGATGGAAGGAAATCTGAGGCAGAGATGGTATGCTCTGCTGTACGGAGAAAAACTGATTTTGTCTGAAGAAGAGACCACATCCGCCGGCGGATGCGGCGTCTTCTCTGCGGCCTTTTCGCGCCCTGCGCCAACCTGTCCTTGAACAGGCTGGCGCGGGGCGTTTTTTTGATCCAACAGAGGAACGGATCAGGAGCGTACAGGGAGGATGCTCGTTCTAACTGCCGCCTGATGGCGGCACGGGCGCTCCGATGTGCGGGGGCCGCGGCGGTCAAGGAGAAATTGGACATCAAATATAGGAGGTTCACAGAAATGTATATCACAAAATACTGGGGTAGCTTTATCGGAGGCTCGGACGACAGCCTGAACCTTGTGGCCTTTTTAGAAGACCAGAAGAAAGCGGAAATCCCCC
>OJOH01000817.1_pt1 | contig 17252 bp, 13 predicted proteins | sample 1598201 | NCBI WGS metagenome assembly OJOH01 (sample SAMN03922462, study PRJEB24848) | human gut metagenome | isolation source: stool sample | host: Homo sapiens | place: Germany | collected 2009-11 | reverse complement strand
ATATAAGGTCAGTGGATTGTTCCGTACTGCGCACTCCCACAATCCTACCCACCTATGAGCAAGCTCCTGTGGGCTTAGACCTTTTGATCCTGGCATCCTTATAGGATAGAAAGAATCGTGCGCTCTGCTGTCGAATATAACGCGAACCCCGTATTTTGTCAAGAATATGGGAATAGAGTCTTGACAGATCGAAAAAAATAGAATACAATTCTCACTAACATACCGGATAGATAGGTATTGAGCGGCGGATGATTCGCCTAAAAGGAGGAGTAGTTATGAAAAAACGAAACAGGATCTTAAGCCTGCTTCTGGCAGGAGTGATGGCGCTGGGACTGACCGCGTGCGGCGCATCGAATGCAGGTGCTGCAGCAGATGAAACCGGAAGCGCAGCGGTGAGCACAGAGAGTGCATCCTCAGACACAGCAGCTTCGGGAGAGAAGATTATCAACGTCGGTGTGACCAATACCATCGGCAGTATCAATCCCCTTTTGTTAAACGGCGGCGAGATTAACAAATATGCGACCGGACTGATGTTTTTGCCGTTGATGGAGCTGGATGCTGACTTGAACTTCGAGGGCATGCTGGCAGATTCCATCACAACAGAAGATAACAAAAACTTTATCGTTCACATCGATGATGCTGCAACCTGGTCGGACGGAACGCCTGTTACAGCAGATGATGTGGTTTATACCGCGCTTCGCCTGGCGAGCCCGGTCATCGGCAATACTGCAATGATGTATTATGTATTTGAAGGTGTTGGCGACGACGGCTTTGTAGAGGAAGGTGCAGAGAGCATCGACGGCATTCAGAAGGTAGACGATAAAACGGTACAGTTTACGACCAAAGAAGAAATGCCGATTACTACCTTTGAAAACAGCTATGCGAGATATCTGCTGACTCTGCCCAAGCATGTGATCGAGCAGTATTCCGAGGAAGAGCTTTCCACAGCGGATTGGTTCAACCATCCCGATGTTGTCAGCGGACCGTTCATCGTAACGGATTTCGATGTGGATCATTATATTTCCTATGAAGCGAACAAGGATTATTGGAAGGGCGCGCCCAAGATCGACAAGCTAAACATCAAAATCGTAGACGGCAGTCAGCTGTATGCAGGTCTGCAATCCGGCGAAATCGATATCACCCAGCAGACGATGAGTGATATCCCGCAGGAGGACTATGAGAGCGTAGAAGCCCTGGACAACGTAGACGTTGTATACGGTTCCCCGGTTACCAACCAGTCCGTATTTATCCAGACAAAGAACGTTCCGGATGTAAAAGTTCGTCAGGCGATGCTGTATGCGATTGATCGTCAGCAGATTCTGGAGGAACTGTTAAACGGACATGGCGAAATTGTAGATGGATTTCTGTCCAGTGCAAGCCCGTTCTATGATGATTCCCTTACACCGGTTTCCTATGACCCGGAAAAGGCAAAAGCACTTCTGGAAGAAGCTGGATGGGACGGCTCCCAGACAATCCGTTTCTATGTAAATTCCGGCGATTCGACCTTTGTAAACGCAGCCTCCATCATCGCTGCAGAGTGGGCTGCAGTCGGCATCAAGGCGGAAATCCAGACCGTTGACTTCGCAACGCTGATGAGCGTTGCAGGCACAGAGGACTATGATGTACTGGCAGTACAGTACACCTATGCGCCGGTGGATCCCTATCCGGATGTAGCATGGCTGCTTGGCGGTGAAGGAAGCTGGACCGGCTACAGCGACGATACGTTAAACGAAGCGTTGACCAAATCCCAGCTGACAAGTGATCCAGAGGAAACAAAAGAACTGTTCTCCGTTGTGGATAAAAAGGTACAGGAAGATGTTCCGATGTTCTCCGCCTATGTTATCAGCGCACAGGGGGCAGTCAGCAAGCGGATTACAGGCGCAGCTCCCAGCGTATACGGCTTCTTCAACGATGTCCAGAACTGGGACGTAGTGGAATAAAGAAGAATCCTGTTTCACAGAATTCCATTCTGCCGCAGTGGGATCTTTGCGGAGCATTTTTATCAGAGAAAAAAGAAGTTTTCTTCCGATAAAAAGTTTGTATTTCATATATTTTATGCTATGATAATAACTGCCGCACATCTCTTTTTTGGGAGGTGTGCGGCAGAATCTGATATATGAGTAAAGTGAGGAAAAGCAAATGCCGCATTTACTGGAAGTAGAGGGGCTGACAACCGTTTTTGACAGTGACTACGGACGCACTGTCAGCGTGGACCATGTAAATTTTCATGTAGATAAGGGAGAAGTTGTCTGTATCGTCGGCGAATCCGGCTGTGGCAAGAGTGTGACCTCACTTTCTATTATGGGGCTGCTTGGAAGAGGCGGAACCGTGACGGAGGGAAGCGTCGTATTCGAGGACAAGAACCTTCTGACGATGACGGAAAAAGAGCTGGATAAAATCCGGGGCGACCGTCTGACGATGATTTTTCAGGATCCGCTGACCTCTCTCGATCCGGTCTTTACAGTCGGCAACCAGCTGATGGAGAGCATCCGAAAGCATATGAGATTGTCAAAAGAAGAGGCGCGAAAGCGGGCAGAGCAGATTTTAGGAAAAGTTGGTATGCCCGATCCTCACGGTGTCATGAAAAAATATCCCCATACGCTTTCCGGCGGCATGCGCCAGCGTGTGATGATCGCGATGGCTCTGTGCTGCAATCCGGGCCTGCTGATCGCAGATGAACCGACGACGGCACTGGATGTGACGATTCAGGCACAGATTATGGCGCTGTTGCGCAATCTGCAAAAAGAGAGCGGGATGTCGATGATCCTGATCACCCATGACATCGGGCTGGTAGCGAGCATGGCGGACCGTGTGATCGTTATGTACGCCGGACAGATGATCGAGGAAGCACCGGTAAAGGAGCTGTTTGCTGCACCGGCACATCCGTATACAAAGGCACTTTTGCAGACGGTTCCCGGAATTTATGACGAAAAGGACAGGGAGCTTGTCGCGATTCCCGGCATGGTCCCGGAGAATTATGATTCGATCCCCGGCTGTCGGTTTGCAGACCGCTGCGCCTTCCGGACAAAAGGCTGCGATCAGCCTCAGAGCTACAGACAGATCGGGGAAGGACATTTTGTCAGATGTATGCTCGCCAAAGAAGGAGAAACGTGAAGATGAGCATAAATATGGAAGAAAAAAACACGGAGAAGGAGCCGCTGATCCGGGTAGAAAACCTGAAAAAATATTATCCCATCCGGGGCGGCGTTATTACCCATACGACAGGCTATGTGCATTCGGTGGACGGCGTTTCCTTTTCGATTGCAGAGGGAGAAACCCTCGGTCTGGTGGGCGAATCCGGCTGCGGCAAATCGACGGTGGGCAGACAGCTGGTCGGCCTGGAAAAGCCGACGGGCGGCAGGCTGTTTTATCATGGAAAGGATATGGAGAAGCTTTCCGGAAAAGAGAAAAAGAGCGTGCGCACGCAGCTGCAGATGGTGTTTCAGGACCCATATTCTTCCCTGAATCCGAGAAAGCATATTTATGAAATTTTATCCCAGCCGATGCTCTATCATGGGATTTCCAATAAAGAAACTGTCCACAGGGATGTTGATCGACTGCTGGATATGGTAGGACTTCCCAAACACGTCCTCGGGCGCTACCCGCATGAGTTCTCCGGCGGACAGCGGCAGAGAATCGGGATTGCGCGGGCGCTGTCGTTAAATCCCAGGTTTTTGGTCTGCGATGAGCCGGTCAGTGCGCTGGACGTTTCGATTCAGGCACAGATTCTGAATTTGCTGCGCAGCCTGCAAAAGGACCTGGGGCTGACGTGCATGTTCGTTGGACATGGACTCGGCGCGGTCAATTATGTCAGCGACCGGATCGCAGTCATGTACCTTGGTAAAATTGTGGAGATCGGACCGGCGCAGGAGGTGTTCCATCATCCGGTACACCCTTACACCCGTGCCCTGATCGATGCAGTGCCGATTGCAGATCCCAAAAAGCGGGAACAAAAACCGCTTCTGACCGGAGAAATCGGCTCCAGCACGAACCCGCCCTCCGGCTGCCGTTTCCATCCGAGATGTCCGTACGCGACGGAAAGCTGCAGACAGGAAGTGCCGGAGCTTTGCAGTGTTTTCCCAGGCAGCAGTCATCTGGCGGCGTGCCCATATGCAATTGCGCAGCTGGCTGGCGGCGCACCCGCATACGATGCGAATATGCAGCAGGTTGTCGTAGAGCAGAAATGGAGATAAAAGTGACATGGGAAAATATATGATCAAGCGCATCCTGATCGCCATCCCGGTTCTGATCGGGATCACGATCATCGACTATGCGATTATGTGTCTTGCGGGCAGCCCACTGCAGATGCTGCAGGGACCCCGAATTTCCCAGGCTGCGGTTGCGGCAAAGGAAATCGCCCTCGGTCTGGATAAACCGTTTTATGTGCAGTATTTTGTCTGGTTAAAACAGCTTTTACATGGAAATATGGGCTATTCGATCAAGTCCTATCAGGCAGTCAGCGAGATGATCGCAAGCCATTTGGGACCGACGCTTTTGCTGATGGGCGTATCGCTTCTGGTCAGCTTGCTGATGGCGGTGCCCGCCGGAATTTACAGTGCGATCAAGCAGTATTCCGCAGGAGATTATACGGTTGTTACACTTTCCTTCCTGGGAAGCAGCGTGCCCGGATTTTTCCTTTCTTTGCTGTTGATCTATCTGTTTACGGTAAAACTTGGCTGGCTTCCGTCCAGCGGAATGGCGACGCTCGGAACTGCAGGCGGCGCGGGTGATGTGGCAAAGCATATGGTGATGCCGGTGTTAGTCCTGGCTACCTCCATGGCGGGTACAAATATCCGTTATATTCGAAGCGCGATGCTGGAAATTTTGCAGCAGGATTACCTGCGCACGGCAAAGGCAAAGGGAATCGGAAGATTTCTTGTCATCAATAAGCATGCGCTGCGCAACGCACTGATCCCGATTATTACGGTAATCGGAATGGAGATTCCGGTGCTGTTCGGCGGTCAGGTTATCATTGAGCAGGTCTTTTCCTGGCCGGGACTCGGACTGATGACGATGAGCGCAATCACGAACCGGGATTATCCGGTTATTATGGGTGTCTGCCTGCTGTCTGCAATCGTTGTGCTGGCGGCAAACCTGATTACGGATATTTTATATGCGCTGGCAGACCCGACAATCCAGCTGAAATAGGAGCGGCGAAGATGGAGAAAAAAGATCGTATCAAAAAAGATATTTCAAGAGAAAGCTATTTGCAGACCGTCATCCGTCGTTTTAAACAACATCATCTGGCAACGGTCAGCCTTGTGATTTTAGCGGTTTTGGTGGTGGCAGCGCTTTTGGCCCCGATCATCGCACCGTACAATCCGGATGAAATCGTCGGAGGCTTTTCCAAAGCGCCCACAGCAGAGCATTGGCTGGGAACGGATCAGATCGGTCGTGACGTCTTGAGCCGGCTTTTGTATGCGACGCGGATTTCCCTGTTGGTCGGTGTGCTGGCGACGGCGATCTCTACTGTGATCGGTGTGATTCTAGGACTGATCGCCGGGTATTTTGGCGGCGCTGCGGATATGATTATCATGCGCTTTACGGATATGGTCATGTCGTTTCCCTATATTTTGCTGGTGCTGGTTGCGGCGTCGATTTTTAAGCCGGGGCTCTGGAGCATCATCCTGATTCTGGGCTTTGTAGACTGGCCGGGAATTGCCCGTCTGGTTCGCGGCAATGTGCTGAGCCTGCGGGAGAGTAATTTTATTAAAAGTGATCTCGTGGCAGGAATGTCGCTTCCGTATATTCTGTTTTCCGAGATTCTGCCGAATACCGCTGCGCCGATTCTGGTGTATGCAACGTCGGTTCTGGCGTTGTCGATGTTGGATGAGGCGGCGCTTTCGTTCCTCGGAATGGGTGTGCAGCCGCCGACCGCGAGCCTTGGAAACATGCTAAACGGCGCGCAGTCGTTGACTGTACTGACGAAACAGCCGTGGCTCTGGATTCCGTCCGGGCTGATGATCGTGGTGCTGGTCATTGCGATTAACTTTATCGGTGACGCGCTGCGGGATGCGCTGGATCCCAATAGTGGAAAATAAGACTGGAACACGCAAAAGCAGAAAGGACTGCAGCAGGAACACTGCAGGAGGACATCGGAGGGATTTGCGATGATACAGGAAATGGATTTAATGGAAATTTTTTACTGGTTTCACAGACATCCGGAGCTGTCTTATGAGGAATACGATACAACTGCGCAGATTAAAAAGCTGTTGAAAGCAGCGGATGTAAAGATCCTGCCGATTCCGATGGAAACCGGTCTGATTGCGGAGGTAAAAGGAGAAAAGGACGGTCCGGTGCAGGCGCTTCGCTGCGATATTGACGCGCTGCCGATTACTGAACTGACGGATTTACCTTATGCGTCGGAATGTCCGGGAAAGATGCACGCCTGCGGACACGATTTTCACATCACGGCGGGAATCGGGACTGCGATCTGGCTGCAGGAACATAAGGACGAGCTCTGTGGGACAGTGCGGTTTTTCTTCCAGCCAGGAGAAGAGTCCTCCCTGGGCGCATGGAAAGTGTTGGAAACGACGGCACTCGATTCGGTTACGCGCGTCTGGGGCTTTCATTCTGATCCGACCAATTTGGTCAATGCCATCGGCATCCGGGAGGGCGCAGTTGCGGCGGCAGTAGATCGGTTTGTGATTACGATAACGGGCGTCGGCTGCCACGGCGCACACCCGGATGATGGCGTTGATCCAATTCCGGCGGCTGCAGCCATGGTTCAGGCATTTCAGACGATCGTGACCCGCAATATCAATCCGTTCCATCCTGCGCTCATCAGCGTTACGCGACTGGAAGCGGGAAATACCTGGAATGTGATTCCGCAGACAGCACAGCTGGAGGGAACTGTCCGGACCATGGATCGGCAGGATCGCAGCCTGTTTGAAAAACGCTTAAAAGCAATTGCAGAGCGGACCGCATCTGCCTATGGAGCGTCCGCAGAGGTAGAGTGGATTCCCGGTCCTCCGGCTGTTTGCAACGATGCAGAAATGGCGGCTTTTGCAAAGGAAACGGCAGAAGCGGAGGGCTTTTGGACTGTTCCGGAAGAACAGTCGCTCGGCGGAGATGATTTTTCTTTCTACATGGAGAAAGTGCCCGGCTGCTATATTAAAATCGGCATCGGAAAGGGGGCGACAATCCATCAGCCGACCTTTCAGGTGGACCCGGCGGCATTGATGCCTGCGGTACGGTATTTGAGTCGTCTGCTGCTGCGCTGGGGCGAGGAAAATGCCTGAGTGACGCAGCCGAGGAATATGTACAGCAATACGCAGCTTTTGCGTAAGAACACAATATAAGAAAAGGGGTAAAAAACATGAGCACATTTCGATTTGCCATTATGGGAGCAGGTAACATCGCACATCAGTTTTGCGATGCAGTGACGCTGGTGGAGGACTGTGAGGTGAGCGCGATCGCCAGTAAGGATCTGGGACGCGCACAAAAATTTGCGGAGGAATGCAGCGTAACCCATGCGTATGACAACTATGAGCAGATGCTGATAGAGGAAAAGCCGGACTGTGTTTATATTGCAGTGACGCCAAACGACCATTTCCGTCTGACGATGCTTTGTCTGGAGCATCGCGTTCCGGTGTTGTGCGAAAAAGCGATGTTTACAAACAGTGCAGAGGCAAAAGCGGTTTTTGAAAAAGCAGAAAAAGACCAAACCTTTGTAATGGAAGCGATGTGGAGTCGTTTTCTGCCGGCGGTCAACCAGGCAAAAAAATGGGCGGCAGAAGGAAAAATCGGCAGACTGGAAGCCTTACAGGGAAGAATCGGTTTTCTCGCGCCGGAGGGAGCAGACAATCGGTATCACAGCCCTCTGCTGTGCGGCGGAGCTGCGACGGATATCACGGTTTATGCCTATGAAATCGCGACCTGGCTGGTCAATGAGCCTGTCCGCAAAACCTATGCGGCTGCGAACCTTGATCAGACCGGTGTAGACTTAACCGATCAGGTTACGGTGAAGTTCGAACATGTGCTGGCAGATCTTGTGACGAGCTTTGCAGCGCCTATGGGCAACAGCATGGTGATCTACGGTCGGGAAGGGCGCATTGAGCTGCCCGATCCCCATTATGCATCCAAATGCTTTTTATATGGGGCGGATGGAATGCTGAAGGAAGAATTCACAGATACGACGACGCAGAAGGGCTTTACCTACGAGATCGAAGAGACGATCCGCTGCGTGCGCGCAAAGAAGACGGAAAGTCCGGTTGTTCCGCATGCGACGACAATTGCCTGCGCGGAGCTGTTTGATCAGATTCAGGCGGCAAAGAAAGAGTGAACTATCGGAAACAACGTGCAGAAAAAGGCGGTACAGATTTTGAGCTCTGTACCGCTTTTGTGTTGGTGTACCCGGTGCGCATTCCTGCAGGGCGGGGTTTCTGTCGCGAAGTTTAGAAATAATCCGAAAAATACGGTTTTTTGACCGGAATCAGCCGCTCCAGCCAGGTCAGCATATAGTATTCCATCGAGATTTTTTCATGGTCGTAAAGATAAGTCGGGCGCTTGTAGCCCATCATCAAAGCAGTGAGCGTGTTAATGTCGAGTTCTACGACGTTAATGGACTGATTGTCCTCGACACGCTCACAGGTTGTTTCCCCCTCGTGCCAGGAAACGAGAAAATCTCCCTGATTCCAGGAAGCAAGGCCGTCAGTAACTCGGAAATGGATTTTGAAATCCTCCGGCTGGATCTGCCAGGGATACTCCTGCAAAAAGTTTTCAACATCAACGATTCGCGCCATAATATAGGGAGCTATCGTTTCTTCAATCTCACTGTCTTCGAACAGATATGCCATGGGTTCACCGGAATAATTATCCCCCCGTACTTGTGTGATCATAGAAAAATGCGCGCTGATGTAGTTCCAGAGGCCGTGTCTGGCTTCGCTGGTTAAATAAACCATTTCCTTAATATGAAAAATTTCATTTGCAATGTAATAAACCAGATAACCAAGGGGCTTGTGCTCTTCATTATAATAAAGGGCTACGATCATATCATCATTTTCCCAGCGCCAGTATTCATCCCAGGCCAGCTTGTCGCGAATGAGTGCACCGTGGTGCTGCATGGCGAAATAGGAATACACGTTATGAAAATCCTCGGAATCCAGGCTGACACGTTCGACCATGCCCCGGACGGGGAAGGCCTTTGGAAGCTGCGTATCCTTGACAGTGAAGGTGAGTTTGTCGGACACGATCTCCCAGCCCATTTTCCGATAAAATGGAATGGAATATGGATATAGAAAGGAAATGGGAAGCTTCTTTTTGTGCATATAGTCGATGACATAGCGCATCAGGGAATGAATCAGTCCGCGTCCGGTGTATTCCGGATAAGTAGTGACTCCGGTGATGCCGCCCATCGCCATAATGTTATCCTGAATGTTGATCTGCATGGAATAAACAACGATCATGGATGCCAGCTTTTCTTTATAAAACCAACCGAGTACATAAGCGTCCTCGAGAATCGGACGTTTGGCATATTTGATCTCCTCCTGCTCCCAGCCGGTCTGGAAGAGCTCGTAGGAGGTTACCTGAAAAGCATACTGTAAAAGTGCGTTGAACTGTTCCAGATCGTTGTGATCGAGCTCACGCATGCGGAAATCACCGTTGACTTCAAGGTAAGTGTGCGTGTCCTTGTCTGACATAGAAGATGCCTCTTTTCTGAATGATGCGGTCTTTAGATTTCAAAGACATCATACAACCAAATGAAAGGCTCGTAAAGAGGAAAACTTTTCGCATGACAGCTTTTGGAATTTAGAGTATACTGTGATATCAGAGAGTCGTATGGATGAAACGACTGCAGAAAGGGACAGGAGGCAAATTGATGAATCAGATTCCCCAGGCAGGAGAAATTTATCAGCATTTTAAAGGAAAGCTTTATCGGATTGTGGCACTGGCAACCCACACGGAAACCGGTGAGCAGCTTGTGATCTATCAGGCACTTTATGGAGAGTTCCAGGTTTTTGCAAGACCGCTTTCCATGTTTCTGGAAAAGGTGGATGCAAAAAAATATCCTGATGCAGCGGGAAAAGACCGTTTTATGCGGATCCCGATGGCAGAAGCAGCGGCAGTGTCACGGCCTGTTGCAGCACCGTCAGAGAACCCTGTTGAGCTCCGACCCGCTGCAATGTCGTCAGAGAGCACTGTTGAGTCCCGGGCCGTTGCAGCATCCTCTGAGAACTCTGTTGAGCCCCAGCCCGATCCCGGTCTGCTCGCTTTTTTAGATGCGGACAGCTACGAAGAAAAGCTGGAAGTATTTGCATCGCTGGAGGGCAAAGTCGATCTTCATATGTTGAATGCCATTGCTGCTTCCCTGGATCTGGAGCTTTCGGAGGGCAGCTTGGAGGAGCAGTACGACACGCTGAAAAGCTGCCTGATGACACTGGAGCGTTATGAGTGCAATCGCCTGCGGTGAGCAAAAAAGAAAAAAACGGAGAACTGGATTGAAGCAACAAACCCCAAGAAATATTGAAGTACAGAGAAAACAGGAACTGTTAAACCGGATTGCACCGGGACTATTAACATGGTATGATAAAAGCAGACGGAGCTTACCCTGGCGGGAAGAACCGACGCCGTATCGGGTCTGGGTATCGGAGATCATGCTGCAGCAGACGCGGGTCGAGGCGGTAAAACCGTATTTTGCGCGCTTTATGGAACGACTGCCGGATATCGAAGCGCTCGCCGAAGTGGATGATGATGAATTATTAAAACTTTGGGAAGGGCTCGGCTATTACAGCAGGGCACGGAATTTAAAGGCTGCGGCACAGCAGATTGTGACAGAATACGGCGGAGAGATGCCGTCGGATTACAGGGAGCTTTTAAAGCTAAAAGGAATCGGAAGCTACACAGCTGGCGCGGTTTCTTCGATTGCCTTTAAACAGCCCAATCCCGCAGTGGACGGAAACGTGCTGCGCGTCATTGCCCGGCTTTTGGAGGATGACAGCGATATTTCCGATCAGTCGGTAAAAAAAAGAGTAGAGGATGATCTGCGTCCTGTCATGCCAAAGGATCGTCCCGGTGACTTTAATCAGGCGTTGATGGAGCTTGGCGCAACCGTCTGTTTGCCAAACGGTGCACCGAAGTGCAGCAAATGTCCGTGGCAGGAATTCTGCCTTGTAGGATTGCATGGCACCTGGCAGCAGTATCCGCAAAAGGCAGCCAAAAAGGCAAGGACGATCGAAGATAAGACGATTCTCGTGATTCGGACGAGTAAACAGGTTGTTTTGCGTAAGCGCCCGAAAAGGGGACTGCTGGCAGGACTGTATGAATTTCCGGCGATGGACAAAAAGGCATCGTTGGAAGAGGTCAGGGAATGGCTGAAAAAACAGGGTGTGGAAGCTGTCCGGATAGAGAAGCTTCCGGAATCAAAACATATTTTCACCCATAAGGAGTGGCACATGACCGGCTATCAGGTTCTGGTGGATGAACTGGAGCCCATGGGTCAGGATGAATCCCTCCTTTTTGTTGAGACACAGGAAATCGAAAGAAATTACCCGATTCCGTCCGCATTTGCAGCCTACAGCGCCTATCTGAAAATTCAGACAGGTATCCAGAAGATGAAAGGAACAACACTATGAAACTGCTTTCTATTGCAATTCCCTGCTATAATTCGCAGGATTATATGGCACATTGCATTGAATCTCTGCTTCCGGGGGGAGAGGATGTTGAAATTTTGATTGTCAACGACGGTTCGAAGGATGACACCGCCAAAATCGCAGACGAATATGCGGCAAAATATCCTACGATTGTAAAGGCGATCCATAAGGAAAACGGCGGACACGGCTCTGCGGTCAACACCGGAATTGAAAATGCGACCGGAATTTATTTTAAAGTGGTAGACAGTGACGACTGGGTAAAAGAAGATGCCTATCTCGCCATTCTGGAAAAGCTGAGAGAGCTGACCGGCGGTGTGGATACACTTGATCTTCTGATCAGCAACTTTGTTTACGAAAAAGAGGGTGAACGCCGCAAAAAGGTGATGCGTTATAAACATGTCCTGCCGGAATACCGTATGTTTGGCTGGGAAGATGTCGGACGTTTCCATGTCGGTCAGTATATCCTGATGCATTCCGTTATTTACCGGACGAAGCTTTTGCGGGAATGCGGTTTAAAGCTTCCGGAGCATACGTTTTATGTGGACAATATTTATGTCTTTGAGCCTCTGCCGTATGTCCGCAACATGTACTATCTGGACGTGAATTTCTACCGCTATTTTATCGGCAGGTCAGATCAGTCCGTCAACGAAAAGGTCATGACCGGACGAATCGACCAGCAGATCAAGGTCAACCAGATCATGACAGACTACTTTGTGGAAAAGAAGAGCGAGATCATGGGCAATAAGCCCCTTGCAAAGTATATGCTAAGCTATCTGGACATCATTACGACGATCTCCTCCATCCTGCTGATCCGCATCAACACACCGGAATCTCTCGAGAAAAAGCGTGAGCTGTTAAACTACATCAGCCAAAAGGACAAGAAGGTTTACAGAAAGCTGCGTTACGGTCTTTTAGGAAACTGTATGAATCTGCCTGGAAAAACCGGAAGATGGATTTCTGTGGAAGGCTACAAAATCTGCCAGAAGTTTTTTGGCTTCAACTAATCGAAAAAAATCTTGTTGTCCTTTGCAAATTGTGCTAGAATATACAATGGGTTTTTAGGGAATACGTTTACAGAAAGGATAATATGGGTGGATTTATGAAAAGACAAGACATTCATAAGGTACTGATTATTGGCTCAGGACCGATCATTATCGGACAGGCATGTGAGTTCGATTACTCCGGCACACAGGCTTGTAAGGCACTGAAAAAGCTGGGCTACGAAATCGTACTGGTAAACTCGAATCCGGCAACGATCATGACAGATCCGGACACAGCGGATATCACATATATTGAACCGCTGAATGTGGAACGTCTCGAGCAGATTATTGAAAAGGAACGCCCGGATGCACTGCTTCCGAATCTGGGCGGACAGTCCGGACTGAATCTTTGCTCCGAGCTGCAGGCAGCAGGCGTGCTGGACAAATACAATGTAAAGGTAATCGGCGTTCAGGTAGATGCAATTGAGCGCGGCGAAGATCGTATTGAGTTTAAGAATACCATGAATGCGCTTGGTGTTGAGATGGCAAGAAGCGACGTCGCCTACTCCGTAGACGAGGCACTTGCGATTGCGGACAAGCTGGGATATCCGGTTGTTCTGCGTCCTGCATACACCATGGGCGGCGCCGGAGGCGGTCTTGTTTATAATAAAGAAGAATTAAAGACAGTCTGCGCAAGAGGTCTGCAGGCGAGCCTCGTGGGTCAGGTTCTGGTAGAAGAGTCCATTCTTGGATGGGAAGAGCTGGAGCTGGAAGTTGTCCGCGATGCAAAAGGAAATATGATTACCGTATGCTTTATTGAAAACATCGATCCCGTTGGCGTGCATACCGGTGATTCCTTCTGTTCCGCTCCAATGCTGACGATTTCCGAGGAGGTACAGAAGAAGCTGCAGGATCAGGCATATCGTATCGTAGACGCAATTGAGGTGATCGGCGGTACGAATGTACAGTTTGCACATGATCCGATTTCCGGTCGTGTTGTTGTTATTGAAATCAACCCCAGAACTTCCAGATCTTCTGCACTTGCAAGTAAGGCAACCGGTTTCCCGATCGCTCTTGTTTCTGCAATGCTGGCAAGCGGTCTGACTCTGGATGAAATTCCTTGCGGTAAATATGGCACACTGGATAAATACGTTCCGGACGGCGATTATATCGTTCTGAAATTCGCGCGCTGGGCATTTGAAAAGTTCAAGGGCGTAGAGGATAAGCTCGGAACTCAGATGAGAGCAGTCGGCGAAGTCATGAGCATCGGCAAGACTTATAAGGAAGCATTCCAGAAAGCAATCCGTTCTCTGGAAAAGAGCCGTTATGGTCTTGGTCATGTAAAGGATTTTGATCAGAAGTCCAAAAAGGAGCTTCTGACCATGCTTGCAACTCCCAGCAGCGAGCGCTATTTCATCATGTATGAAGCGCTGCGTAAGGGTGCATCTGTAGAAGAAATCAACAAACTGACCAAAGTTAAGGATTACTTTATCGAGCAGATGAAGGAGCTGGTTGAGGAAGAAGAGAAGCTCGTTGCTGCTTATCACGGACAGGTTCCTGCAGATGCTGATTTGAAACAGGCGAAGCTGGATGGCTTCTCTGATAAATATTTAAGCCAGATCCTGGGTGTATCCGAGGAAGCAATTCGGACACGCAGAACAGAGCTTGGCGTTGTGGAAGGCTGGGAAGGTGTTCATGTAAGTAGTACTGAGGATTCCGCATACTATTACTCCAGCTATCATATCAAGGACGAAAGCCCGGTAGACAACAGCAAACAGAAGGTAATGATCCTCGGCGGCGGTCCTAACAGAATCGGTCAGGGTATCGAATTCGATTACTGCTGCGTACATGCTGCAAAAGCACTGCGTAAGCTCGGATTCTCCACGATCATTGTAAACTGTAACCCTGAGACGGTATCCACAGACTACGACACTTCCGACAAGCTGTATTTCGAGCCTCTGACTCTGGAAGATGTCCTTGCAATTTATGAAAAAGAACAGCCGATTGGCGTTATCGCACAGTTCGGTGGACAGACTCCGCTGAATCTGGCAGCAGACCTGAAGAAATACGGTGTCAATATTCTCGGAACCACTCCGGAAGCCATCGACCTTGCAGAAGACCGTGACCAGTTCCGTGAAATGATGGAGAAGCTGGAGATTCCGATGCCGGAAGCAGGAATGGCTGTCAATGTGGAAGAAGCATTGGAAACTGCTCACAGAATCGGCTATCCGGTTATGGTACGTCCTTCCTACGTCCTTGGTGGACGCGGCATGGAGGTCGTTTATGACGATGAAGCGCTGACCTTCTACATGCAGCAGGCAGTGGGTGTAACACCGGACAGACCGATCCTGATTGACCGATTCCTGCATCATGCAACCGAGTGTGAAGCGGACGCAATCAGCGATGGCGAGCATGTATTCGTTCCTTCTGTTATGGAGCATATCGAGCTGGCTGGTATTCACTCCGGTGACTCTGCTTGTATCATTCCCCCGAGAGGACTGACAGAAGAGCAGATCGAAACTCTGAAAGACTACACCAGAAAGATCGCAAAGGAGCTGCATGTTGTTGGCCTGATGAATATGCAGTATGCGATTGAGGACGGCAAGGTATTTGTCATCGAGGCAAATCCCCGTGCATCCAGAACCGTTCCGCTTGTATCCAAGGTCTGCGGCATCAACATGGTTCAGATTGCAACGGATATCGTTACCCTGCCTTATACCGGACGCAAGAGCCCGGTGCCGGAGCTGAAAGAAAAGAAATTCGCTCACTACGGTGTAAAAGAAGCGGTATTCCCCTTCAATATGTTCCCGGAGGTTGACCCGGTACTCGGACCTGAAATGCGTTCCACCGGTGAGGTTCTTGGACTGTCTACAGACTTTGGTGATGCATTCTTCAAGGCAGAAGAAGCGACAAAGACCAAGCTGCCCACTTCCGGCTGCGTGCTGATTTCTGTTAATGACAGAGATAAGGCAGAGGTAGTTGACGTTGCAAGAGGCTTCTATCAGCTTGGCTTTGAAATTATGGCAACCGGCAGAACCTGTGACCTGATCGAACAGGCCGGTATTCCTGCCCTGAAGGTATGCAAGCTCAACGAGGGACGTCCGAACATCCTGGATAAGATCACGAATGACCAGATCCAGCTGATTGTCAATACTCCCCGCGGCAAGAAGGGTACAACCGACGACAGCTACATTCGTAAGGCTGCCATTAAGAATCGTATTCCGTATATTACAACCATGGCTGCTGCAAAGGCAACTGTAGAAGGCATCCGTTCCGCAAAACGTGACGGCAAGCTTCCGGTGCAGTCTCTGCAGGAGTTCCATGCAAGCATTATCGATAAATAAAATATCAGATAGCGATAATAAAAACAGCTGCCGTGTTTGTACGGCGGCTGTTTTTGATACGGTGCGCCCGGCAGCATACAACGCGAATGGAAAATGAGGCTTCTTATAGAACTAAAAAAGAATGTGCCTTGGCACATTCTCGCGCCAAGGCGCGGTTGCTTTAGCAACCATCTACCCTTGCGCCGAGTGCGCATCCTCGCGGAGCGTTTATTATCGTATGAAAACGAAGTTTTCTATACGATAATGAGAAAAAAGGACATGCAGCTCATCCGGAGATGAAAAGCATGTCCTTCTTTTTATTCAAAGAAATTTATTTCAAAGAAATTTATTTCTTTGCGCCCTGTTTTGCAACTGCGTTCATCTTAGCTTCGATAGCAGCCTGGTCGCCAAGGTAATGATGACCGGTTACGTTGAAGTTATCGTCAAACTCGTAAACAAGCGGAACGCCGGTAGGGATGTTCAGCTCTGTGATTTCATTCTCAGAGATGTTGTCCAGATATTTAACCAGAGCACGCAGAGAGTTGCCGTGAGCTGCGATCAGAACCTGCTTGCCAGCCAGCATGTCCTTCTTGATGTTCTCTTCATAGAAAGGAATTACTCTTGCGATGGTGTCCTTTAAGCTCTCTGTCAGAGGCAGCTCCTTCGGATCTACGTTCTTGTAAGGAGCCTGCAGAGCAGGATTACGCTCGTCGGTAGGCTCAAGAGCGGGGGGCTGAACGTCGAAAGAACGACGCCATACCTTAACCTGAGCTTCGCCGTATTTTTCAGCAGTTTCGGATTTGTTGAGACCCTGCAGAGCACCGTAATGACGCTCGTTTAATTTCCAGGTTTTGATAACAGGAATCCATTCTTCATTTAACTCCTGCAGAACATGGTTAGCGGTGTGGATTGCACGCTGCAGATAAGAAGTATAGCAAACATCAAAGGAGAAGCCTGCTTCCTTTAACAGAACGCCGCCCTGTGCAGCCTCCTTGTGTCCGGTTTCGGACAGATCTACGTCAGTCCAGCCGGTGAACAGGTTTTTCTGATTCCATACGCTTTCGCCATGGCGGATCATAACTAACTGATAACCCATAGTGATTGTTCCTCCTGATTGTGATTTAAGGCATTTAAGCCTGCTTGATTCCAAACAAGCATACACGATTTGAACGGAAAAATCAAGACTTTAGCTTGCCTTTTTAGACAGGATATGGTAATATCCTAACAGTTTGGTCATAGGGTTTGTCTGATACAGGGCTATAGATTTTGCAGTTTCTGAGATTAAAACTGCAGGGTTTATAGCTCTTTTTTATCGTATAGGAAACTTCGTTTCCATACGATAAAAATGCTCCGCGAGG